>Ga0160423_10002151_pt1 | contig 16504 bp, 23 predicted proteins | sample CRUFie14St8metaG_FD_108191 | JGI IMG/M metagenome (GOLD analysis project Ga0160423, IMG submission 108191) | Marine microbial communities from the Costa Rica Dome - CRUD Field 142mm St8 metaG | ecosystem: Environmental > Aquatic > Marine > Oceanic > Photic zone | place: Costa Rica: the Eastern... | reverse complement strand
CAGGTGACGTTGTATTGAATAAACCATTTCAGTCTACAACGACATCTGTCGTGGAGATGCCACCGTCTAATCCAGCTATCTTAGATCTGACTCTTGATATGTTGGATAACATTCTTATAATCAACCCACCTAAAGAACGAATGACATTAGAAGAGTTTTACACTACTACTAATGCTGTCAAAAATCTTAATCCTTTGGATATTGATTTCTTAGACGAGCAGCTGTTGACTGAAGAAGAGTTAGAGAAAGATTATCTTGAGTTTACTGAACTTGATATAAACTTACTTGATGTTGAACTACTTGAAGATTTGCTAGACTCATATTCTGATCTTGATGCTGAACTTTTGAAAACTAAGGAGTCAACTGGTGAGGTCAGAATTGAAGGAACAGAAGAAGGCTATGACACAGCTACACAAGTTGCAACAGTTGTTGATGGTGAGAAGATAACACTGACAAGAGCTGTTACAGCTACTGTTGAAATATCTGTTGACCAATCAGAAGAAACTACTGTAGTAATAGAACAGGATGGTAAACTGCTTGATCCAATCGTTATCAATAATGGTGATACAAACACTATAAATATCACACAATAAGGAGATAGCTATGGATAAGAATAAAAAGAAAGAAACTCGAAAGCTAAGAAAGAAAGCTATAAAGTTGCAGAATACATCCTCATCAAAACTAAGTATGGCTGAAGCAATAAAGAAAGTTTTAGGTTCACAAGATGTTTGAGTATCCTGTAAAGGTTCTTAGAGTGGTTGATGGTGATACGGTTGACGTTGACATTGACTTAGGTTTTGGAGTATGGATGCGTAAGCAAAGAATCAGAATGCTTGGTATTGATACTCCTGAATCTCGTACTAGAGATAAAGAAGAAAAAGTTTATGGACTTGCAGCTAAGGCATTTTTGAAAGAAGCACTGAAGCAAGGTCCGGTTACACTTCGTACTGTCAAAGATGGTAAGGGTAAGTTTGGTCGTATCCTTGGAGAGTTTATCGTAAACAACATTAACATAAATGAGTTTATGATCGTCAACTATCATGGTGTTGCATATCATGGACAATCTAAAGAAGATATTGCAGAAGAGCATCTTGCAAATAGGCTGAAAGTAAAACTATGAGAATGTGGCATGTGCTAGTAACGCTAACGCTACTAGTTACATTAAGACTTCTAGATCCATTTCTTGTTGAAAGTACTCGTTTATCATATTTCGACTTCCTACAACGGATTCAAGAAGTTAAACAATCAGAACAAATTGTTCTTATTGATATAGACGAGGCTTCACTTGAGAAGTTTGGTCAATATCCTATACCACGTGACACATTAGCTGATCAATTGTCTAAACTAGACAATTCAATATTAGGTATCAACATACTTCTATCTGAGAAAGATAGAACAGGTGGGGATTCAGTACTATCTGATACCTTATTTGACATGACGGCCGTACTTGCAATAAGTTCTGCAGATAAACCTAACCTAATTGATTACAGACCAACTGTTCCTGGACTTGCTCAGTTTGGTGAGACACCGCTAGAAAACTTTGTACGTCCTAAACAAGGTATGTTATTTGCTAGACCAGAGCTGATGGAATCTGCTTATGGTTTTGGTTTGATTGATAGCACTCAAGATTCTGATGGTGCTATAAGACGATTACCACTTATCAATCTGTATGAAGATAAGATGTATCCAGCGTTTGCGTTGGACATTTTACGCGTTGCTGCAGCTGATAGTACATTTCAGGTCAAAACAGACCCATTGGGTATAATGTTCGTCAGAATACCTAAATTTGACGTAATAAACACCGATTTGAACGGCAATGTTACGATTGCATACTGGAATAACTTCAAACGATACTCACTAACAGAGATTGATACTATACCTGCTGGATCTATAGCTATTCTTGGAGCAACATTTACAGGTTCGACTGTTGTTACAACACCTATGGGATCCATGTATCCACATGATGTGCAAGCTAATCTTCTAAAGACAATGATAGATGGAGTAAGCATACTTAGATTACCAGAGTTCATGTTTTATGAACTTTTGACTGCCATTTTGGCTAGTATTTTCGTAATGTTCATGTTATCTAAACTCTCCATCGCTATATCTGGCGCTGGATTCGTGGTTTTGAGTTCAAGTTTCATGTACTTTTCTGTATACGGCTTTGAGACATGGAGCTATCAACTAGATCCAACTTTCATATTGCTTACAATCATACTTGTGTTTGCACACGGATCCTTTGTAAGATTCTATACTGAGTTTAAACTCAAGCAGCAAATCAAAGGACAGTTTGGAACATACTTGAGCCCGGACATGGTTGAGATACTACAGAAGGACCCAAGTCTGATGAAACTTGGAGGTGACCGTAGAGAGATGACGTTCTTATTCATGGACATATGTGGATTTACACCTATATCTGAACACTATAAGAACAATAATGACCCTGAAGGGTTAGTAAATTTGATTAATGATTATCTAAATAAAATGACAAACATTATTCTTAGTAATGGCGGTACAATTGACAAATACATGGGCGATTGTATTATGGCATTCTGGAATGCACCTGTACCGTGTGAAAATCATGCTGAAATGGCTGTCAAATCAGCTATGGAGATAGAAGATGCAACAAGAGAACTTAGAACATATTATCTGGAAAAGGGTCTTCCGCCTATCAATGTGGGTACTGGGATTAATACTGGCGATTGTATTGTTGGAAACATGGGCTCAGAAAGCAGATTCGACTATTCGGTCATTGGAGACGCCGTCAACCTTGCAGCAAGACTTGAGGCCACCGCGGCGCGTGGGTCCTATTTAGATCATAAGACTATTATATCAAGCTATACTAAAGAACAACTTCCACCAGAAATGGATCTTTATAAGGTTGGTAAGATTCGTGTGAAAGGCAAGGACGAGGACATTACAATATATTCACTTTATAAATAAATCAGGAGTGAGTATATGGAACCTGTGTCAGCTATATTGACTGGTATGGCATTAGTTAAACAGTCAGTGGATTTCGTAAAATCTAATATTGAAACTATTCAAGACGTTGGACAGATAGCTGGTCTAGTCAACAATGCTTTGGATGGTGAAAAACAAATACAAAAACAAAGGTTTGGCGATAAGTCAATGATTGGACAATCACGTGACGCTGCTACAGCTGTGATTGACGCTAAGTTGGCTCAAGAAGCGCTAGATGAGTTAAAGATATTAGTTGACAACAGGTTCGGATATGGTACATGGCGTCAGATTGTCGAAGAACGTGCCAGGATGCTCAGAGAGGAAAAAGAAGCTGAGCAAATGGCCAAATATCTTAAAGACAAAAAACGCAAAGAAACCATGGATGCAGTGTTTTTGGGAATAAAAGTATTGGCTATAACTTTATGTGTAATAGTTGTAGTAGGTGTAGGTTTAGCTATTTACATGGCAACTAGTTGACCTTTATTAAAACCTATTATATAGTCTTAAAATGAATCGTAGAATGGCTCGAGTTAAATCTTTACAGAGAGCACGCCGTAAGGTTTTGAAAGGTAAAAATGAAAGAACTATTAGCAGCAGTGGGGCTGATGACTACCCCCGTCGAACTTCCCGATCCAACAACACTGAGCGTTCCACAAAGGATACATAATGAAGTCAAATGTTTAGCTGATAACATTTACTTTGAATCAAGATCAGAATCATTAGCAGGTCAGCTTGCTGTTGCTCATGTAGTAATGAATCGAGTGGCAGATCCAAGATTTCCAAATACTATCTGCAAAGTAGTTTATGAAGGACCACACTATAAGTCTCAAAATGGTAAACTTTATCCTAAGAAAAACAGATGTCAGTTTAGCTGGTATTGCGATGGTCTGTCAGACGAGATTCCAAAGAGACATGAGAAATGGTATAAGCGAATGGAAGCAGTAGCTTGGGCTGTTCATGAAGGCGAATACAAAGATATTACTGAGGGTGCAACACATTATCATGCTAATTATGTTCACCCCAGTTGGGCGAAAGTCTACACACTAACTACAACTATAGATACACATATATTCTATAGATGGGAGAAATAATGGCATTAGACGTATGGACTACTGCTAAGTTTAGTAAGATGATTCTTAAACTGAAAGAGGAAATGAATGTCCCTCTTCTTGATGTTCTGGTTCATTATTGTGAACGAAATGGAATGGAAATAGAAACAGCAGCTAAACTTTGCAATGCATCTATAAAGCGGCAACTATATTCAGACGCTACTGAAGCTAATCTGGTAGGAAAAATTGACAAATACGAATGATGATATCTATCGAGGCTTAAGAGCTTATCAGAAGTATATCGCTATACGTAATCACTTTACTACTAACTACGATTATTTTAAATACAAGGGTAAGACCTCTGCATCAGGGGATAGCTTTCTAAAACGGAAAGATAAGTTCTTCTTTGCTAAGTTAGAGAAAAACTATAAACCAGCCGAGCTTACATATTACTTTGTATCGCAGTTTGTAGATGGTGATACAGTATGGTCAGGCAATCTTGTTAGTGAACAAAGCGCTGAGCGTTATCGTCAATGGAAAAAGCGAGTACAATCACTTCGTAAAATATTTAGAGAAGATATTGACAGACTCAGTCATGTCAAATTCAACGATTGGTTTGAAGTAGAGGAATATGATCATCCTGTTTTACTTAAACAATTTATGCGTAAAGAAATTCATGCAGAGTCAATGATTATTATCGATATGGTTGTTGGTTATCTAGAGCGTTGGAAAAAACAAATGAACGATCCATCTGGACTTTGGGATAATTATTACATGACTTTGACCAAATACAAACCGTTTATTGCTACAGATGTAGTAGTTAAAAATTATAAAGACATTCTACTCGAGTATGTGTCATGATAGTTGTAGCTGAGAGAAGATCTGGTGGTACTAAGTTTTGTATTGATTTAGCCAATGAGAAAGGTTTAACATTCGTAGGTGAAAGCTCCGATAGAAACATCGAAGAGTTAAAATATTTAAGACTTTATAATGATTCCATGAATGGACAACATCCTAAGTCTATTGTTCATGAAACTAAATTTCAAGAATATTTTGAATTTGAAGATTTTGTAGAAAAAATAGAATCACACGATGAATATGTTTGGCTTCATAATGATTTTGTAACACCAGTAGGTTTTGATAGAGCTGATATTTTCTTGATGAGAGAGAGTCCTCGTGACACGTGTATAAGTGTAGTAAATTTTGTTATTGGTACATCAATGCAAAATGTAGAGTTTACTAAAGATCAAGTTTTCAATCATGCAATAACACTTATTAGAGACACAGTTTGTCAGTCGTATATGATAACAAGATATTGCTTACTTAAAAATATTAAGCCTGTATTTTATGAAAGGTTGGATTGGTCTAAACCAGTTAACTCAACTTTTATTGATCAGCTTTATTATAGCGATCAAATTTATGATATGATAGATAACAATATAAATGAGACAGATTTAGATTTTTATCGGCAGATGCTGTTGACTTTATATCCATAAGACATTATATATAATATATTACATTATGAAAACAGTGAATAAGCGATACAACGACATACACGGAGATACATATAATGTCAAATTCATTTTCTGATCTTAAACGCTCTCGCAAGAGCAACCTAGAAGCCCTCATCAAACAAACTAATGAAAGTAGCGCCAAGTCCGATAACGGACCTGACGACCGTTTCTGGAAGCCTGAAGTAGATAAGGCTGGTAATGGTTATGCTGTCATTCGTTTCCTTCCTGCACCGCAGGGTGAGGAACTTCCTTGGGTTCGTATTTTCAACCATGGCTTCCAAGGTCCTGGCGGATGGTACATTGAGAACTCACTTACTACACTTGGTAAGAAAGACCCTCTTTCTGAGTACAATAGTCAACTGTGGAACAATGGTACTGATGCTGGTAAGCAACAAGCTCGCAAGCAGAAGCGCCGTTTGTCATACATCTCTAACATCTACGTAGTTAGTGATCCGGCTAACCCTGCTAATGAAGGTAAGGTATTCTTGTATAAGTATGGTAAGAAGATTTGGGACAAGCTGAACGAAGCTATGAATCCTGAGTTTGCTGATGAGACACCAGTTAATCCATTTGACTTCTGGGAAGGTGCAAACCTTAAACTAAAGATTCGTAACGTAGAAGGTTATCGTAACTACGATAAGTCTGAGTTCGAAACTGCTTCAGCTTTGCTAGAAGATGACGATGCACTTGAGTCTTTGTGGAAGACACAAAACTCTCTGCAAGAGTTTGTAGATGCTAAACAGTTTAAGACTTACGAAGAACTGGAAGCACGCCTTAATAAAGTCCTCGGTCTAGATGGCGCGACTGTCAAGCCGCGCACGACTGCTGACGATGAAGACGATCAGATTGCTCTGTCACGTCCTACTCCTCAAGCAGAGGCTCCTGCCCCACGTCAGGTGGCCGAACCTACGACCACAACTGCAGCTGCGGATGATGATGATTTGTCATTCTTTGAACGGCTTGCAAACGAAGACTAGTACTTAGCGTCTCCTTTCCGCTGAGTACAGACCCCCGGCTTCCTATAGGGCTGGGGGTCTACTTTTATCTAAATTTGTCCTGCGTTTGGTCTAGCGTTCTTAGGACTACTACTATTACTATTAATTTGTGTTTGTGTAACAGTGTCGCCTTGTTTGACGTTGTTGATAATTATTGGCTGTCCAGATCCAGATGCAGCTTCCTCTGACATAGCACCCATTCTTTGACCAGTTCCAGCAGAAGCTACTTCAACACTACCACCTTCAAGATCCACACCAAGTGTTTCAGCTTCGGCCATAAGATCAGCTCTGCCTTCTTCAAGGTCAGCTGCAGTCACACCAACATCTTCACCTCTTGCTATTGCAGCTTCTAGTTCTTGTAGCTCTGCATAATCTGCTTGTAGTTGTTCTATTTCTTTCTGTTTATTAGCTTCAGCTTGTGCTTGTTTAGCAGCAAGTCTGTCTTTCAAAACATTAGATCGTTTTTCTGCTGCTGCTTCTTGATGTGCTTTAACTCTTTCTTCAGCTTCATTTTTTGCTGCTATAGCTTCTTCAAGAGTATCATGCATACTAGACATTCCACCGGTACTACCATCTGATTTTACATCTGTATAGTATGCTTCAAATTTACCTGAATCAGGATTTTGAGTAATACCGCTTGGTAGTTCATTTGGAGATGCAGCAGGTTCAGATACTGGTTCTGCTACAGCAACTGGTTCTACTGCTGCTTCTGGTTCTGCCACTGGCTCAGCAACACCTTCATCTGGTGCTACTGGTGTTTCAGGTTCTGCTACTTCAGCTATCGCAGCTTCTTGAGCTTCAGCTTCGTCAAAATCACTTACTGGTTCAGCACTTGGTTCAACAGGTTGACTAGCTTGTTTTTTCATTCGTTGGAGTTTACGAAGTGAGCCTCTTGATGATTGTATAGCTTCTCTCTCTGCTTTATCTCTGAACAATCCAACAGTGTCTTGAGTTTGTTTAAGGGCTTCTTCTTGCGCTAAGATTAGATTGTCAAACTTAGCTTGTAAACCTTCAACTAGTTTATCATCACCAGCTTCCTGAGCTTCAGCTATTTTTGCAGCTAGTTCTTCTGCTTCAGCAACTCTGTCCTCATCGCTTACTACCCCTTCTGCTAGACCAGCATCTTTTTCAGCTTCTTTTTTCTTTGCATCTTCACTAAAGAAAGTCTTGAATAAAGCTACCCCTCCAGCTATACCAAGAGCACCTAAGATTACGGGTATTCCTAATGGAATTAATCCAGTCAACACTGGAAGGATCATTCCAATGAGTTTGGATTTACCTGAACCAGCAAACAAGTTACCAAGACCACCTTGATTAGCTTGAGCATCAGCCTTGTCTTGTTGATCTTCCAAGGTTTTAACTAGATTTTCTAAACCAGGTATTAAAGAAACTATATTATCAGATAATTTATCGGAAAACGCTTCATTACCTTTGAATCTTGCTTCTTCTCTGGCAGATTCAGTTTCAGCAAATTCAGCTGCATCAGCTTGTCGTTCTTGGACTTGAGCCATACGCTCAGAGGTCTTGTTTTGTTTAGCAATTGAGTCAGCTACAGACCTAGAAAGGTCATTGTTAGTCTTTAGTGCAGTTAGGTTCTCCATTAACTGCACGTTCAGCTTATCAGTATTCTGTACGAACGATTCGTCCAGAAGTTGACCTAGAGTAATAACATCATCTGTTGTAGCTGGTTGTGGTAAAGCCATTACTTGCCCTTGCTAAGTGCTTGTGCACCATAAAATGATGCAACGATAGCTGCAACTGATACAAAGTATACAGATGCAATCTCACCTATAATGACAGCAGCTTTATCCAATCCAAATAGGCTGGTCATAAAAATACCAGCCGGGTACAATAACATTCCAAAGAGAGCAAACCATGCCATCTTTCTTTGTGCATCTTCTTTCAAGTCTTCATTTTCAAATCTTCGCATTTCCTCGGCTTTTGCCAATTCCTCATCACTAACTACACCATCACCATCTAAGTCATATTTTTCATACACACTCTGGTGTTCTAGTTTCTTAGCCATTAAAAGTTATATCCTAGTGAAACATAAGTTACGCTGTATTCTTCTTCTGCATCATCTGATATGTACAAATCATTCAGAGAGAACATTAAATTTTTACTTACATGATAATTTACACTAAACTCATTCTTAGTTAATTCGTGGTGATCACCATTTTCCCACAAATATTTATTTGTAATACTTACAGGACTATCTGGATGTTTGTATCGGATCCATGTACTGTTTCGCCATACTAATTCTGTATAATCTTCTGTACCCATTTGAGTAATTGTAAACTCGTGGCTCATCTTCCATCTTTCACTACGAAAGAACTTATAACCAAATCCAACACCCGTATGAGGTCTAAAATCTCCAATCATTCTATTGCTGTTATAATTGAATCCAAAATTAGCAATACCATAAACTACTGGAGTAAAATTAAGTATAAACTCATACTCCCCATCAGACCTATCAGTAATCTTATCACCATTGACAGAAGTTTGATATACGTTAGTTTCTGTCTCTAACTGAAAGTTTTTACCTTCTGGTTCCCAAGTCCATTTTTGATGTGCGTTGAGGTTCTTAGTATTACTATCCTCAACCTTATAGCCAAGTTTAATATAATTTGCACCAAATGCTGGTCCCGACCAAACAACACACGCTGAGAGAAATGCTGCCAGCGCAATAACAACAATTTTATTCATTATTCTATAGCATCTTTGATTTGTTGAATTAATTTACTTTTAGTTAAACGCTTATCTAATTCTACACCTATTTTACGACCAAGTTCTTCTAACTCGTTCTTAGTTTTCTTCTCAAGTGCTTTATAATCAACTTTGATGTCTTCCGCCAAAGCCTCAAAATCATCAGCATCCAACTGACCATCGTTGTTTCTATCTAGTTTACCAAATACTTTATTAACAACTGCAATAATTTTTGCATAGATAGTTTTTAAGATTTCAATTACTTTATCCATTTTATTCCCCTTTTGAGAAACCTGCTAACCAGGTTCTAACTTTATCCTCAACCCACTTAGCGTACCATGGCTGGGGGACGTTCCAGCCAATAAATGCCCCTACAGCAATCCAGAAAATTATATCTGTCATACTTTTCTCCTTTTGTCGATGGCTCTACTACCGAACCAAAATGAGATGATAGCAGCGAAGATAGCCTTCGTATCTTCATCCCACAAGATGTTTATAGACTCTGCAAAGTCTTTGCCTTGTTCTAATGCTTCCATCAATAAAGTAATCTCGATAACAGCAAATAGTCCAAAGAAGCAATATGTGATGACAGGCCTGACTGACTTCTGTAAACTAGCAACAAATCCCTGACCTTGATTAATAGAAATGTCATGTTCAATCAGCCTCTCATGTTCTTTATCAGCAGCTTGTATTTCGAAAGCTCGTAATTCGTGATCAAAACCAGCCTTACGGAGCTCAGCCATTTTTTCCATCTTGGCGAGCTGAAACTTCTGATCGTTTTTTTGTTTAAAGTGATCTGTAATGGCAGGGACTACGCTTCCACCAAATCCCAATACCGAACCTAATAATCCACTAAGCATTTTTTTGTCTCCTGCGCTCTTCTTCGCGCTCCAAATAATCCATGAGCATATTTATATAGATTTCCCGCTCAAACGGCATCATTTCCTCAAGCTCTGTTAAGGAGTATTTGTGATGATGCATAAGCTGGAAGTTGGTATTATAAAAATTTGCCAGTGTTTCGTGGCTCAAGCATAGGTAAAAAAATCAGAGATACCTCTGAGAGTAACCGTTTCTTCCTGTCCGCATTCATCACAGACGTATGTAATCTTGTGTGTCAGTGTAGGTAAGTTTTCCAACCATTTGGTCATTTGTTCAAATGCTTGTGTTGGTAGACTTTCCATCCAATCTTGAATCTCATCATCTGTAAAATCTGTATAAACATCTTGATCTGTAAAGATAGATTCAATACAAGTTCCTACAAACTTTACTAACTCAATAGGATTGTCAGCTGCTATAGTGAACTCAACTAGTCGTCTAAAGTTTGGATACTTCATAGTCACACCCATACTCTCATTGAACATAATAGTGTTCTTCATAGTAGGCATGGACATTGTAACATCATCTAAGTTGAGTTCGTATTCTTGTCTATGTTCGCATGGATTGTTTTTACCATGTCTAAGAAAGAACTTAATATTCTCTCCTACACTCTTTCCTCTGATCTTTAGAAAAAGGTATTCATAGTCAAACGCGGCTAAATTTTTTAATTCTACATCGATTAAACAACCATTGATTACCTTCTCAATAGCATCAATTATAGCATCAGCCTCACCACCGCTGCTAGAAGCAAACAGTAGAGCTTTCTGCTCTTTAACTGTAAAGGGTCTGAATTTTATTTTTTCACCTGTGGAAGGTAGTTCAGTATAAAATTCTGGAACCCCAAATTTAGGTAGTTCCATTTTCATTCTCCATTTATAAAATTTTAGCTATACCAGGTATTGCCTGTCCAGCTTGCACTGCAGCTCCTTTGAAGAAACTGCTTGGTTTACCATCTTTAGGTATTAGATTTTTAACTTTTTGAATTTTCTCTAAAGCATTAGCAAATGTTCTATCTGCTTTGTATTGTACTAAGTCTTTAGTAAATCTATATGTCATAGTGATTTGCGTTTTAGCAACATTGTCTCCACTCCAATTCATTTGAATAGGGGAAACTGTCAAAGGAAATGCATCAACTAATGATACAGACTTCATCTTCTTTGTAGTCATATCATATGCATTTATAATTACACTACCACTTGTATAATCTCTAAAATAATGCATGTTAAAATTAGCACCTGAATCTGGGTGAAAATTATTTACTCGATGCTGACCTGAAATGTAATCTTGCCAAAGTTGAAAGATTCTTGTTTCAGCATAATCAGAAGAGTTTACAACTGTGAATGTTGTATCAATGTAAGTAGTACCGTATGCAATTTTGTTTACAGGACCATAGTATTTGTGTTCTGCAGTTTGTATACTACGTCCAGGAAGTTCAGCAGCTTCGATCTTAAATCTTAATCCTTCAACTGCTCTATTAACATCTATATCATCTTCAAAGTTATCTTTAATATAATTTTTCACAGCAAATGGTAATTGAATAACAACATCAAATTGTGTCGTCAGTGCTGGTGTGGACATTTGCGACTTAAAGTCAGAGATGTTTCCAGGACGTACACCACCTAAGAATCCAGCTAATGGATTATTTGCTTTTACAAAGTTTCCAATATCTCCTGCAACAGGACCTATAGCACCTTTAGCTGCGTTCACTATTCCTGATAATGCCATTAGACCATTTTCCTACTATCTGCATAAACTTTGTTTTTACCGCCACCGCTAAACTGTGCTACAGGTAGAAACAATGCAATGTCCCATTCAACAGAATCTATCTTTATCATAGTTGATCTCATCTGTGACCTTAGATATTTTTTAACACAAGGTTTAAAGGCTCTATATTTAGCTGCTGAAGAAAGAATTTTGTAGTTAATCCTTAATCGTGTACTATCATCATATCGCTGGTTAGTAGCTGTATCGTATAGTGCATCCATAAGTCTAGCTCTAAGTCTTGGAGGAAGGTAATGAACATTCAGACCGAGAAAGCTATCGCCATAATCTTCTAGTTTAAATATCAGAGGATACTTGTCAAAGTATGGTAGTTTAGCTTTGAGTTTTGCATCATAAACAAACAAAGCCATCTCACCAACGTTGATGTCACTCGTTTGTTTTTGTGAGTTTTTAGAAATAAGTGATTCACCACCTACACGTGTTCTCGATGCAGCGTCTCTAAACCAGTTTCTTGCATCAACTGTTCTTCCAGGTATCTGTCCCTGTCTAACACCTTTTGTAATGATTGTGTCAAATACGTAAGCGACCATTATAGACCAAGTTCTTTCTCAGTTAAGATTTGGAAAGTCCATCCACGATCAGCACAATATTCCCTGGCGGCTTTCCACTTGTACATATTTATACCATATGTCTTAACTTCATTGATGTATCTCTTTGTTTTTCGTTTCTGTACTTTTGGTTCTTGTGTCTGATGAAAAGGTTTAACTTCTATCAAACGAATCTTTATATCACCACTACGTTCACGGATCTTTATCCAAAAGTCAGGAAAATATCTGTGTAGCTTTCCATCTATAGGAGATCTATAAGGAACAAAGAACTCTTCTGATTGCCATTCCAACACGTTTGAATTGTTGTCAAAGTAAATCATACACCGTTTTTCCCAGGAAGAACGATAAATAATGTTAGTTGGGTCCCCTTTGTATTTTTGGGGATTTTTAGGTCGATAGAAGCCCTTCATAGAGATATTTACCAATGAGCCTTTTAGATAAAGTTAAGAATGCAGCAAAAGATGCAGTATTAGATCAACTTCCAGGAGGAGGAGGCGATAATAGTGTTAGCAAAGCTAAATCAATCAATCCTCCAAAACCAAGAGGTGGTAATCCAGATGCAGAAAATTTACTTGCGCAAGGTACAACTGAAGGACCTCTTGCTAACCTAGAAAAACCTGGTGGTCAAATTAGATTAATCCTTCCTGATAATATAGTAGAAATGGACCACTGGGTCAACATAAGAATTTCAAGAACTTATAAATTTAGAAATGACGCAGCAAAAAGAAAAGGTGGTCCTAAAAAGCAAAATGATTCTGTTGGCTATGATAAAAAAGATTGTAAGGTAAGTATCTTTTTACCAATGCCACAACAGTTACAAACTGGATACAAAGCTAACTTTGCAAGTGAAGAACTTGGAGTAGTAGGAAATGCAGCTGCTGGTCTTGCTTCTGGAGGTTTATCAACTGCAGGTATTACAGAAGAGCTTACAACTGGAGCTTTAAAGAATATAGGTATTAGTGCTTCTGATTCTTTGATTACTACTTTGATAGGTGGTGCAATTGGTGGTCTTGGTGGTGTAGCTGCAACCGAGGCTGCAAAGGCTGCAACTAAAGGAGCTTTGGCAGGTAGTGGTATAGCTAGAAATCCTCATCAGGCTATGTTGTTTCAAGGTGTTGACTTTAGGACCCATCAATTCTCATATAAGTTTATGCCTAAAAGTAAAAACGAAACAGAAATGCTTCGTGCCTTTATTAAGGTTATGAAGTATCATATGTCACCTGGTTATTCTAAAGAAAGTGACAGACAGCTATTTACATATCCTGAATTATTTGATATTGATTTCCACTATAACAAGTATTTGTTTGATATTGCAGCCAGTCACTTGGTTTCGTTCGACGTTGATTATCATAGTGAAGGTACTCCATCATATTTTGGACCTCAAGATGATCAAGACATGACTGATGTAGCACCTACTTCTGTTACTGTGTCTATGACATTCCAGGAAACAACAATTACAACCAAAGAAGAAATAGCTAAAGGTAACAGATAATGGCTTTTTTGTTTAAATCATATCCTACTGTTGCTTATGAAGTTAAGAAGAACAACAAAAAAGAAGTAATGGTTGACATTACAAAGAGGTTTGTTCTTAACTCTGTTGCTGAGACAGACTCTACTATCTTCTATGATTATTATGTAAAGGATTCAGACACACCTGACTCAGTTGCAAATAAGTATTATGAAGATCCAACAATGGATTGGCTTATCTTTATTACAAATGATATTATTGATCCATTATGGAATTGGCCTCTTAAACAGAGAGACTTAAACAAGTATATAAACAACAAATATACAACACAGAGTTTAATTTCTTTAGATACATCGTTAGCAAACCAAGTTTATGATAGAGCTGTTGGACGTGCATCAGGTACAACTACTAGTAGAGGTCAACTTGAAGATATTGCTTTTGATGTAAATGGAGATGGTAATATTTCCCTTCAAGATGCTGCAGACTTTCAGAACTTAGTATTAGGAAATGATACAACTGATCAGCATGTAAATGGTGCCTTAACTGCTGCATATCTAGTTGAGTATTATGGTGCTTCATTATCTGGAATAAATTCTGTACACCACTTTGAAGAAATAAAAGCTCCAGCAAAGAGTATTAACGGTAAAGTAATTCCACAGCAAATAAAACGTATCAGTTATACTACTTACAATACTTTACCAGCGTCAAGAAAGAAAATTGTAACTAATAAAGAATATGAAGAAGATCTTAATGAACAAAGAAGAACAATCAAACTGGTTGATAAAAGTTTGTTAAGACGGATTCAGGCTGAAGCTAAAAATGTGTTTGGATAATTATTATGGCAGTGACCTCACCAGAGTCAACATATAACTCAAAATCAATTACTATAAACTCTGCAGCAATTGTCAACTTTAAAGGAGATACAGTTGACATATCTGACTTTTTAATTGGTTTTGCTATATTTGAAGATCTTAGTAAAAAAACGATGTCGATGCAAGTTGGTATATCTGACGGTGTTGGTCTAGTAGAAAGATTACCTATTGTAGGTGATGAAATCTTTGTACTTCAAATAACTGCACCATCGTTTGAAGAAAAAATTACTGTCAAGATGCCTATCTATGGTGTATATGATAAACAAAAGTTGAACGATACAACTTCTTCATATGTTCTAGATTGTGTAAGTTTTGAATATATGAATTCTTTATCAAGAACTGCTGATAAGGCATATTCAGCTGTATCAGTAACAAGTATGGTTCAAGATATATACGATACATATCTAAAAAGTGAAGAAAGTAACAAGCCTTTGTTTTTAGATGAAAGTGTCGGTAATCATAATTTTATTGCACCAGAAACAGATCCATTAGAATTTATTGATTTTCTTAGTAAAGAGGCCATTGCTGGAAATGAATCAGCAAATTATTTGTTTTATGAGGATAGAGATAAATTTAACTTTAGAACATTAAATCGTCTCTATAGACAAGAGCCAAGTTATACTTTTGTAGTTGGTCAAGATAATTTAGAAAAAACTAATACCGGTCAGCAGACATTTGACCAAAGTAATTATGTTGAGGCATATACTATTGTAAGGGAAATGGATACTAAAAATCTTGTCGAGAGAGGTTACTATGATAACAGTGTCTTAGCAATTGATCCAATTCTAAAAAGGTTTACAACTAGAACTTTTACATATAGAGAAAATTTTGATCTAATTGACCATCTTTCAACAAATCCTTCTGTTGTAGAGAATAGTAGAAAGAATGAATTTTATGGTGCTAGTAGGTCAAAGTATTTCGTGTCGAGTATCACAGATGGCAACTACTATCAAGAACCTTATCTGAAAGATAATATTAACTTTGAAAATGATAAACAATCTTACTATCCTTCGAGAAGATGGTTAACTGAAAACAAAAGAATGGCTATAGAATCAGGTTTAGATTTCTTAGTAATTGATATTGATGTTCCAGGTAATCCAATAGTAAAAGTTGGGGACGTGGTGGATTTGTTAATCCCTGCAGATACTGTTGAAGAGGAATTAAAAAATTCTTACAACCCAAAATATGGTGATGGTTTTGATCAAGCTAAGTTTTTAGTCAACCGTCTTGTGCATAGGTGGAATCGAGATAGCAATGAATATATTACATCTATGAGGCTTACTAAAGATACAGTTGGAACAGAAATAATTGCAGAAAGTGATGCTACATAATGAAAGATTATTTTAAACCAGATCCAGATGAATACGATTATGCAGGCTACCAATTTATTTGGTTCTTTGGTGTAGTTGAAGATAGAAACGATCCAGCTAAATTAGGTCGTGTTAGAGTTCGTGCATTTGGATGGCAAGCAGCTGATCGATCTAAAGTTCCAACTGATGCTCTTCCTTGGGCACAAGTTATGATGCCACCAACATCAGCATCTATAAGTGAAGTAGGATATTCACCTAATGGACTAGTAGAGGGTTCGTGGGTAATAGGTTTCTTTATGGATGGTGAGAAAGCTCAGAATCCATTTATTCTTGGATCATTGCATGGAATTCCAACTCAGATGTTTAGAGAGTTTGAAGGTTTTAGAGACATTCGTACAAGGGATGAAGCTGTTTATGGTCCTT
>Ga0160423_10002149_pt1 | contig 16511 bp, 14 predicted proteins | sample CRUFie14St8metaG_FD_108191 | JGI IMG/M metagenome (GOLD analysis project Ga0160423, IMG submission 108191) | Marine microbial communities from the Costa Rica Dome - CRUD Field 142mm St8 metaG | ecosystem: Environmental > Aquatic > Marine > Oceanic > Photic zone | place: Costa Rica: the Eastern... | reverse complement strand
TATGGCTATTTACGGAATTTCAGAATCTAACTCACTGGTTAGCGAAGCTAAATTTCCAGGTAAGAAAGGAGAATACATTTTCAAGCCCGAAGAAGGTTATGTAGAAATTAAGAAGACAAGCGGCTCGACTGCGTATGTTAAGTGGTCTTACACTGCTGATTCTGCATTCTCTCAGGTTTGGGATGATGAAGTAAAGCTTTCTGGAGAAAGACACAGAGGTAAGCGCGTATGGCTTATGGAATCCTTCGTTAACGAAAAGGCAGAAGGAGATAGAGGACCTATTGATGATCCTGCAATCGAGAAAGGTTTAAAGAAGAAGGCGGAGGAGACTGGAGTGCCTATCGGACTAATCAGAATTATTATGAGGCGAGGTATGGCTGCATGGAAGTCTGGTCATAGACCTGGTGCTACTCAACAACAATGGGGATATGCTCGTGTCAATTCATTTTTAACTAAACAAGAAGGAACATGGGGCAAAGCCGATTCTGATGTAGCTAAAGAAGTTAGAGACGGCGGACATGACTCAAAACTTAAAAAAGGATAATGAAAAACGTAAATAAGTTTAATGAATTCCTTAGCGAGGAAAACGAGGACAAAGTAAACGAACGCTGGACTATATTTGAAGAGCATATTTGGGACCACCTTAAGCGCGTAAGGAGTGAAATTGAAAACCTACGCCGATTTGAGAGTCCTAAAAAGGCTATTAAAGCTATTGAGATGATTGAAGATTATCTTAAGGATATAAAGGCGGATATTAAACATAAAAGCTCAAATAAATCATAATGGAAAACTTACTAAACGAAAAGGACGACGTCCAAACAATCTTAGACACTCTAGAAGATTGTGTCAAAAAGGCAAAGAAAGACTTTCATGGTATTGGCAAAGAGCTAAAGAGATGTGGTATTAAGTACACGTACTCTGATGGGATGATGCCAATGTACAGAGCAACCGTTGACGGCCACGAATTTGGAATCATCAATAAGAAGTATGTAGATAAGGGAGATAGAGAGGTCGGCAGCACTGCTATTGGTCTTATGGAATCTTGCGTCTTCCTAAATGAAGAAAAGCTTTTTAAAGTTAAAGATCTTGAGAAGATCTGGAAGAAGACTTTTAAAGAAGACTTGAAGAAAGAATACCCTGATTTCCATGCTGACATGGCAAGATTAGGATCAGCAACTAAGGATGACATTATTTACCAGTGGGATATAACTTACGGTGAAGATATGGAGGATCCAGATCAGGGTTACTTAGGATTCTTGTCTGCTTTAGGCGAAGGTGTTGTTAATGAGGGACAGTTCTCTTGGTTCACACAAGACACTGGCCGCCAAATTGGTTCTGAAAAATTCAACACTATTACAGTATACATGTTTGATAACCATGGCAATAGCTGGGAAGAAAAAGAATACGAAGGCTACGGCGTGTTTGGTGGCATGGACTACTACGTGTTACTTGCACAGATGAATGGATTTACTGAAGCTAAAGGTAAAGGTGCGTTTGACGGTCTAAGAATGATCGGCATCGACTTGGCTTTCGGTAAGATTAAGCCAAGGGGAGGTAAGAAGGTTCTTTTCCCTGCACTTGTTTCTAATGCGAAGTTTAACTGGAAGAGACATGACTTTACTGAAGAAGCTGAATCTGATCCAAATCAGTCTTGGGTTCCTAGTAATGAGTCAAGGAATATACCTAACTTTACTGATTTCGTCAATGAAAATAGTGAGGTAAACGAAAGAAAGTTGATGTCGCGTACTGTCGGCATTGCTCCTGAAAAGGGTTACTTTAAGCTTGAAGATCGTACTAAGGCTGCTCTTATCGAAATCATTGACGATGTATTTAAGGATGATTTCTTGAGAGAAGAGGGATGGGAGTATGGTCGTTTCTTTAACTCAGGTTACACTGGAGTTACCTTTAAGCTATTCACTGATCCAAAGGAGTACCACTTGATTATAAACATGGGTACAATGGGTCTAGAAGATCAGAGTGTAGGATATGCTTACATTCAGCACAAGGCAGATAAGCTTGCTGAGACTCCTAAAAATCTAAGAAAAGGCAGAAAATACGGTGATTACAAGGTCGGAAAGAAAACTATGGATGCAGCGAAGGAGATGCTTCGTAAGTTTGTAGATGAAAGGATGTAATCCGGATATTTTATAATTAAATTTAGTGCCGTTAGTCTTTTTACAGTCCCATATCGGGATAAATATACTGTGAAAAGATTAACGGCACTTATTCTTATACTCACCGGTCTATTCCTTACATCATTTGTATCGTTCGAAGATGCGAAAAAGCGTTCTAATACAATAGAATTTGGCACTTTAACGTTAGACGATAACATGACTGCCTTTGAGGAAAACCTATGTGAGCAGCTCCACTTCAGGATTCACCCTGAGGCAGATGTTATCGTCCAAGTTGACGCATATCTGCCTTTCGGTGTAATGGGTGTTACCTATGAGTTAGGAGATCTTACATATCTTATACAAATTTCAGGTAATGTTGCCGATGACAATGAGAAGTGGTGGACTATATTACACGAGTGGGCTCATGTAAATCAGTTTAGAACAAGAAAGCTTGAGGAAATCGACGTAAAAACAATACATTGGATGGGAGCTCCGGCTGATTTCTCTAAGAGGTGGGATAAGAGACCATGGGAGATTGAGGCTGATCAAGAGGCTGACAGGCTTTGGGACGAGTTCTTTCCATACGCTAAAAAGCCTGTTAGATAAATAAACCAAACAAATTGGTTTATAATGCGCCTATTTTTCTTAGTGATATCTTTTTTGATATCAAATGTTTTGCTTTCTCAATCGTATTATATGTCTGAGGGACTTTACACTATATACAATGTACCTGAGTCACATCCCATTGCATTTCATAATGTTCTTACTGATGGAGTTGAATATGGTGGTCAGTATTTTGCAGGAAAGCAAATAGCACCTGATGGTTTTTCCTATGATTACTATTATGGAGATGTTTCTGTATTCATATCAAGTCCATTTGACACTTTAAGTTATTCTTGTAAATACCACGGATACATGGGTGGTGAAAATAGTATAGCTTATAGTGCACTTTGTAGATCTGAAAACAATATAAATTATAGTGGAGAACCTATTGAATGTATTTCTAACGAAACAGATCTAGGAATTGTAGGAGGTAATTACATTTTTCTAAATACGTATTTTGCACAAGAGTTAGTAGACTGTTCAAGTGACGACATAAGTGCTTCTGATTTGTTAGAACAGCAACGTGGGAATTCTGATATTAATACGTTTATGAAAAGTACATCTTTTAGAAATTCAGAACAAAATCAACAACAGTTTTACATACCGGTAGTCATAAATCTTTTAACTACTAATAATAATAGACCACATTCGACTGCTAGTGGATATGATATCTTATCAGAAGAACACGCCGAATATGTTTTAGAGAGTTTAAATCAGGCCTTTAATGAAACACAAGGGTGGGTTGACAGATATGAAAATGATCCGCAAATAGACTATCAAGTTGGTAACAGTGGTATTAACTTTATCAAGGGAGATAAAGGAGTAGATGGTAATGAAATAGACTGGGTTAGAATTTTTAATATGGAAGAAATTGAAGATGATTTGCCGACATATTATAATACATGCGACTCTTCTGACTACTCTCTTTATCATGAGTTTATTGGACAGGAAGGATACGTTTACCCCATGATAAAAAATTCGACAGCAGAGCTCTGGGGATATCCTAATGTAATGTATACTACAGGTTGTCTTTCTATGAAAGATAGGGCACATTATATCTTAAGTGAGGTTGGTTATTACCCCTCAGAATACTTAAATATAAATGTAATTGTTTCTGGATATGGTAGTATTCTAGGATGGGCAGCATACCCTACTTCAGCAAACCCACATGTTTGTTTTATTAGAGGAACCGGCTATTCATCAGCGGATGCGGTTTTACCCCATGAGATAGGTCATTTTTTTGGACTTAAACATTCCTTTGGCGATGGATCTCCCGTTGAACCTATTTCTAAGTGCGACGATGCCCTAAATGAACTTTTAACTTCAGGCGCATGTGAAAATACAGGAGACTATGTATGTGACACTTATCCGACAAAGGCGGATTTCGACCATTGTTACGATACATTTGTACCTGGGGTAGATACTTTGTTTGATAAACACTGTAATATACATGTAGAGCTTTTACCTGACTACAGCAAAGGAAGAACTCCTGTTTTTCATTCTAATATGATGGACTATTCTCTAGGAACATGTGACCAAGCTGGATTTACAGAAGGACAAAATGAAAGAATGCGAGCTCATATTATTTCTACTAGCAGAAATGACTATCATGTTAGGGGGCTTCAAGTAGTAGATCTAGCTCCTAACGAAGCATGTGGAGATACAACAGCATGTAACTATTATGAAGGTGGAATAAACCAAGATCTTTGTCTATATTTAGATGCACTGGGCGATTGTGGTGGTGATTGTGAAGAAGATATAGATTCAGATGGCATCTGTGACGACGTAGACGATTGTTTTGTAGACTTAAATAATAATGGAGTTTGCGATGATGTAGATCCATGTGTTGGATATGGTAGTGATAGTCCATTATACGGACTATTTGATGACCCGGGAGTATCATCTGCAGTTAAGGCTATAGGTAATCGTTGTTGGGCTTTAACTAATGTACATAGAGTAACTTTCCAAAATGGAGATGAAATACCAACTGTGACCATTGGCGACATAGAAGCTATGAAATCTGAATACATGTCTTTAAATGCTGAAGAATCACCAGTTAGGGTAAATGTTAAAGACTTTTATAATCCTTTAGAAACGGATAATCATTTTGCATTTGAAAGTATGCCATATTTTACAGAAGCATATCAATATAACTGGTATGCAGTAGATGACCCTAGGGGTCTTTGTCCTTCAGGTTGGCATGTTCCTACGGATGCGGATTGGAAGAATTTTGAAAAAACAGTAGGATATAAAGAAAACGAGCTTGTAAGATGGTCTAGATCATACAATCCTAGTGCAGTATCTTCTATAAGTAATAGGGGTTTCATAAATAACATCATTCAAGCGGGATCTCCCGTACCATTTTTCTATTCTATCGCAAACGGCGCACTAAACAATAGAGGTAAACCTGTTTTTGTAGGAAGTGAAGCCTTCTTTTGGAGTAGCGATGAATATACTAAAAGATATGAAGATAACGCTATTTTTAGGGGATTTGCCCCAACATTAGCATTTTCTAAACCAACTTCACCGTGGAGTCAATTTGATGTAGGTCCAAATCCTTTACCTGGATTTAAAAGATACTATCAGCTAGGGTCTACGTCTGGTAGTAAACATACTTCGATGTCCGTGCGCTGCGTAAAGGATAAATAAATCAAACAAATAGGTTTATAATGAGAATATTTTTACTATTTACACTTACTTCTATTCTACTATTGTTAGGTAATATCACATATTCACAAGAAGCTGAAGAATGTGGTATAGATGATCCTAATTTTGTTACACAAGAGCAACTTGCAGCGCAGAGAGACATCGATATAGCCGTTAGAAATATTATTAGTGCTAAAAGAGCTGGATCTAGAACTGCAGTAGAGCAAGAATATTATATACCTGTTATTGTAAATCTATTTATACCACCGAATGTCAGAAACGAAGGTGTTAGTAGTAAATCAGGCTATGATACGTATTCAAGGGAACATGCATTGTGGGTTATAGACAAGTTAAATGAAACTTATAATACTTCTTATGGTGTTTATACCACGGGAAATCAACAAATTGGATTTCAAGATGACACTGCAAAAATTAACTTTATTCCAGCAACGTTAGACATTGATGGTAATCCTGGACTTGATTTCTTTAGGGTTTGGAATCTAGAAGACTATGCGGATGATATCCCAGATTTTACTAATGATTGCGTTGCTAACAATCCTAATCCATATTACTCATTTGAAAATGATTATGCTGGCCAGACCACTGAGTTTTGGTTTCCATATATAGGATCTAGTCCTACTTATCAAGGATATAATGTGGTAGTTTGGAATTCTTATAGCTGCATGGATGCCCGCAGTGAGAGTTCATCATATCTAAATAACACTCTTTCTTATTATCCTGATGATTATCTAAATCTAAACGTAATGTTTGGGGTTTTTGGTGGTATCGCCGGCTTTGCATCTTTACCAGGTTTTGGAAATCTATGTTATCTAAGGCAAGACACATATAGAGATTATAAGGCAACTGTTCCACATGAAGTAGGCCATTGGTTAGGTTTATATCATTCATGGTCGTATTATAATTGCGGTGATGCTCTTAATGAATTTCAAAATGAAAATCCACAAACATGTCAAATTTCAGGGGATAAGGTCTGCGATACGTATCCAACTAGAGGAGACAGCCACAGCTGCTATTCAACATCTACCGGGGATCATTGTAATGTATATGAAGAGCTTTTACCAACTGAACACTGGAATATAATGGATTATACACAATACTGTACAAACGAAAGCTTTAGTCCAGGTCAAATGGAAAGAATGAGAACTTTTTTAGAAACTTATCCTAGAAGCATAGTGGCTCAGCGCGGGCTTTTACAGTTTTTATCTGAATCTTGCGGTGATCCTAATGCGTGTAACTATAGCTCAAATGTTGTTTCTTATGACCCAGCTAACTGTAGATATCTTGATGCCCTTGGTATATGCGGAGGTACGTGCGCCGAAGACCTTGATTCAGATGGCATCTGTGACGATGTAGACGGTTGTATAACTATAAACGGAAATGTGGATTTAAATGGAAATGGCATATGTGATAATGTCGACCCATGTGGCAGTTTATCTGAAATAGATGGAATTTTTAATAATGATGCTATTTCTGCTCCAGTTCCTGTTATGCCTATTGGAAATAGGTGTTGGTCTAGCATGAATTTAAGAGTAGATCGATTTAGGAATGGAGAGTATATTGCATCGGCACAGGATCGTGAAGAATATAGGCAATTTACAGAAACAGAAAATCCTGTTCGAGCACAGTCTTCTATTTTAGCAGATAATAAAAGTGAGCCTTCTCCTTCCTTTGTGTTTCCAACTACTGATTTTATAAAAAAACAACTTTACAATTGGTATGTTGTTACAGATCCTAGGGGCATATGTCCATCAGGATGGCATGTTTCAACTGACGAAGATTGGATAGATTTAGAAAGAGCAATAGGATATCAAGAAAACGAAATAATACGCACTTCAAGAAGCGAAAATGTCGTACCTGGGGAAGCACTAATGAATGAACTTAAATTTTCAAATGTTACAGTAGACTATTTTACGGATGAGGTATTTGAAGATACCTGGCCATGGCCTGCTGGGTTTGTTGATAAATATGGGATTCCACGGAGGCATGCTATGGAAGAGTTTATATGGACTACAAAAGAACGCGAAGGTGGCGGTGAAAATGTATATTTTAGAAGGTTAGAATCTCCGTTAAGATGGATTCCAAATGAAGAACTATTTACAATTCAAGAATCAGCAAATACTGCTATTCCAGAAGAATGGAGAACCCCGTCAGTAAACCGTGAATATAGACTAAACTCTACTTCTGGAAGTAAATATGCTGCTATGTCAATTCGTTGCGTAAAAGATGTAAACTAATCGTATTTTAACTAAGATAAATAAACCAAACAAATTGGTTTATAATGAGGGCTTTTTTACTATTTACACTCACTTCTATTTTAGTATTATTAGGTAATATCATATATTCACAAGAAGACTTAGAAGGGTATTTAGGAGAATGTGGTATTGAGCAGCCTGATTTCTTTAGCGAACAGGAAATTGGGGATATCATGAATATTAATCTAGAAGTAAATAAAATTTTAGAATCTAGAAGAAAAAAGGCTGCTGCTAGGAAGTCTCAAGAAGAAACAGAATACTACATACCAGTTGTCATAAACTTAATGGTACCTCCTAATCCACATGACAATCCTATTAGTTCAGCTTCTGGATTTAACGTCTATTCTGAAGAACATGGGTTATGGATTATAGACAAGTTAAATGAAACTTATAATTCTTCTTATGGATATACTTTAAATGGACAAACTCCAATACCTGGGTTTCAGCAAGATACTACAAGAATTACTTTTATACCGGCAATAAGAGACATTAATAATGTCCCTGGATTTAATTTTCTTAGAGTTTTTAATTTAGAAAACCACGCTGATCAGATAGCTCAATTTACAAATTCATGTACTCCTAACAATCCTAATCCATATTATGGATTTGAAAATGAATATGCTGGTCAAACTACTAATATTTGGTTTCCATATGTTGGTACTAGCCCCACTTATCAAGGACATAATATTGTAGTTTGGTCTTCTAGTAGCTGTATGAATACAATAGGATATGCTCAATCTCTTTTAGATTTATTTGGCTATGAACCAGATGAATATCTAAACATAAACGTAATGTTTGGAGCATATGGTACTATTCAAGGATTTGCGTCTTTGCCAAATGGCGGATTTAGGTGTTTTCTTAAATCTAGTACATACTCTTCGTATTCTGGAACAGTTCCACATGAGTTAGGTCATTTTTTTGGACTTCAACATACTTTTAACGGAACAGGGAGTTGTGCTACTGCTTTGTCTCAATTTAATACACAAGCTACTTGTGAAGTTACAGGAGATTACGTATGTGACACTTATCCTACTAAAAAAGATTGGGACAATTGTTACACTGGAGCAACAAATAAACATTGTAATGCGTATTCAGAGCTTATTCCAACAGAACACTTTAATATAATGGACTATACAAGTGGATGTACACATGAAAACTTTACTTCGGGTCAAATGGAAAGAATGCGGGCAATGGTAGATGTGTCGGATAGAAGTTTACATGCTCTACGTGGAATTGAAAATCTAATACCTGAGTTACTATGTGGTGATCCTACTGCGTGTAACTATAACACGGCTTCTACAGCTGATTACGATCCTACTAATTGTAAATTTTTAGATGCAGTTGGAGTCTGTGGAGGTAGTTGCTTAGAGGATCTTGATTCTGATGAAGTGTGTGATGATATTGACGGATGTATATCTATAAATGGTAATGTTGATACTAACGGCAATGGTATTTGTGATGATGTAGACCCATGTGGTGCGCAAAGAGATGTAGATGGAATTATAGATGATGTTTACTCAACTATTCCTGTTCCGGTTATAGCTATTGGTAATAGATGTTGGGCTGGTGTAAATTCAAGAGTAGATAAGTTTTCCGATGGTTCTTCTATACCATATACTTCTAGTAGAAGTACTTTTGTTTCTAAAACAGAAGATCAAGAGCCTGTCAGGGTAAGACCTACTAGCATGGCACAAAATGAAACCGAGCCATATTCGTCATTTGTATGGAAAAGTGTTGATTTCATAAGAGCAAACCTTTATAATCATTATGCAGTAACTGACGAAAGAGGAATATGTCCCAGCGGTTGGCATGTTTCAACTGACGAAGATTGGATAGACCTAGAAAGAGCAATAGGATATCAAGAAAATCAAATAAAACGTGATTTAAGAAAAGATAACGTAGGACCTGCGTTTAATCTTATTAATGAATTTAATTTTTTAAATACAGGAGTAGACTATTATACTGGAGAACTTGAAGATTTACCTTATCCATACCCAACAGGCTATATAGATAAGAACGGTATTACTCGTAAACATGCACAACAGGAGTTTATATGGACTACTAACAAATACAATTCTAAATCAGAAGACTATAAAACAGATAATGTATACTTTAGAAGAATAGAAACGCCATATCGATGGTACCCTGTTGAGACTTCAAGTGAAAACCCCACATCTGCTTCAAGATCATCGTGGCCCGAATTATCAGTAAACCGAGAATATATGCTAAATTCTACCTCAGGAAGTAAAAAGGCTGGAATGTCTGTCCGTTGTGTAAAAGATATAGATTAAGATGAGATTTTTACAAATTACTATACTTTCATTAGTCTTTCTACTATTTAATAGTAACTCATATTCACAAGATTATCTAACAGATACTACATGTGGGTATGTTGATCCTTTTTTAATAGAAGACTTGCCTGAAATTGAAAGGACCCGTATTATGGGTTTAGAAAAAGATTTACATTCAAAAATTAATCAAGGTAGGTCACAAAAATCCAATCAAGCTTCTGAAATATTTTATAAAGAGCTGTATGTACCTGTTATTATAAACTTTATAATGACTGAAAATTCACCTGATTCTTTATGGACATCAGTTGATGGTTCTTTTTCTAGAAATGAAGAATACGCGGATAAAGTATTAGACTTATTAAACGAAGTGTATAGTACAGGTAGATGGGATGATGGGAGTGGTCAAAATTTAGACACATATGCACAAGATACTGTGGATTTTAAGGTTACTTTTATAAAGGGGGACATAGATATGGATGGAAATCCACACCCATGGGTAAGGACTTTTGTTTTTGAAGACTCTATTAGTAGTATGCCACCTTTTTATGCTAGAAATGGAATCAGTTCTTATTTAGACCTAAACACAGAAGTTCCTTATTTTGAGCCGTGGTGGAGAGATAATAGCATTAATGCATTCAATAAAGATCCAATATATAATAGTGTTACTATTCTTGAACACTTTGCGTATGAACCATATAATTACTTAAATATAGAAGTATTTGCACCAGGGCAAGGCATGTTGTATGGCTGGGCAAATTCACCTTTAAGTAAATCAGCAAGCCCAAAGGGTCTATCTGATAATATATGGATAGGTAACGCATGTTATCTTAGTGTCGGAGCATGGAATGACTTAGGAAGTACAACTGCACATGAAATAGGTCATTTTTTTAGCCTAGGGCATGTGTTTAATGGATATTTAAGTAATGATTGCGATGAGGCATATTTAGAATGGATCAGCGGGAACTGTGAAGGTATTGGTGCTGGTGGTGATAGAATATGTGATACCTATCCAACTGCACAAGATTGGGATGAGTGCTATGCTTTAATTGAAGGAGAACATTGTTTAGAATATAATATGCCGCATAATCCATCAAATATAATGGATTATTCTGAAAACTGTAATGCTCGATACTTTACGAAAGGCCAAAGAGAAAAATGGAGAGGAGCTGCAGCCACAACTAGTTCAAATCGAGATTGGATATTACAAAGAGGATATGAAATTGTAGGACATGATGGATTCTGTCTAGCTGATCCAAACGCATGTAATTATAGTCCAAATGGAAGTCTTGAAGTTACGTGTGTATATGCTGACGCAGCTGGAGTATGTGATGGAGATTGTAAAGTAGATTCAGACTCTGATGGTATTTGTGATGATATTGATCCGTGTATAGGCCTCGCATGTGAACCTTGTCAAGGTGAAACTCAACTTTCAACTTCATCTGGAAATATACCAGTAGTAACTATAGGAAATAGATGTTGGGCCGCTAGGGATTTATATTCATTTCCATCTGGTATAGAGGTATGTGAAACATCTGCTGAATTTAAAGAAGCCGGAGCTAATGAACAACCAGCATGTGTACTTACTGAACATTTAGATATTAGTAGTCTTGCACACAGACCTGAAAATGGTAATAATGTAGGGGTTTTATACAACTGGTATGCTGTAGATGAATTTGATCTATGTCCAAGTGGGTGGCACGTGTCTACTGATGAAGATTGGAAAGATTTAGAGTTGCATATTGGAGTAGGTAAAAATGAAATTGATAGATTTGGTGAAGTCTTCGGGAGAAGTATAGTTAATGCTGTTAGAACAAATGAAGTATTCTTTTCTGGAAATGATAACTTTAGAGATTGGAACGGATTTAAAGGATTTGCAGACTATAATGGAATACTAAGAAATCAAGGCATAACAGGATATTTTTGGACGGCTGACGAGTACAGAACTATACTTCCATATAGAAGAGAAAATGGAATATTTAGATCTGTTGACGCTTGGAAATATGAATATCTTAGACAAGATGGCCTTACGGCTGTAAGATACGCTGATTTTATAAAGATGGGAAGAGGATATGCTACAAATAGAACGTCTTTAAGCAAAACTAACGGAATGTCAGTAAGATGCGTTAAAGACGTAAACTAATTCTAAACCATACATATAAAGGACATGAGATATAAAGAAGAAAGAGACGGCGCCTTTCTAGCCCTAATTTTTATGCTTTGCCTTCTTGCAACAGCGTGTAACCTGTCTTAATTTCATATACATAGGTAGTATTCAGATAAATACTGTAATAATATTTACCTAATCTATGAGATCTTACCTACTACTAGTTATTACTCTAGCTCTAACGGCACTTGGAGCTAGGGCACAGGACCCCGAGCACACTCAGTTCTATGCCAATTCAATGTATTTAAATCCTGCACTCGCAGGTGATTTTGGCTCACCTGAGCTAGTCTTTTCCTATAGGAATCAGTGGCCCGGTATATCAGCTGATTTTGTAACAGCAACCGCATCTTACGATCAACCTTTAAAAAAAGTAAATGGTGGGTTTGCCGCTATGATACATAGTGACCGATCTGCTAGTACTGTTATGTCTACAACTTCTTTTGGTGGGGCATATAGTCAAAAGCTAAAAATATCAAGGTCATGGAATGTGTCCTTAGGTTTACAGGGTAATTTTACAAACGAGTATCTGGACAGGAGTAAACTAACATTTAACGATCAAATTTTACAAGGAGTTGGGTTTGTATGGCCTACTAATGAGATAATAGACATACAACCAGTACATTATGTTGATTTTAGCTCAGGGATACTTTTTTACGATAAGAAGTTCTTTTTTGGATATGCTGCACATCACATGAATACTCCAAATAAGTCATTTATATACGGAAGCGGTTATTTACCTGCAAAACACACCCTACATGGAGGTGCAAGCTTACCTATCACCGATCGATATGGAAGAACAGCATTTTACTTACGACCAACTTTACTATATAGACATCAAGGTCCCTTTGATCAGCTAAATCTCGGGGTCATGGCTACACTAGACAGAGTTGGATTAGGTTTACAGTATAGAGGTATCATCAATAGCACATTTAGGGATGCGGTTCAATTTGTCTTTATGTTCTCAAACGATTTATACACTATTGGTTACAGCTATGACCTTACAGTTTCAGATATAGGCGTAAATGCACTAGGAGCACATGAGTTGAATTTTAAGATAATAATGCCTAAGATAGATAGAAAAGAAAAGTATACTATACCTCCATGTCACTACGGATTTTAAACCTATTTTTATGAAAGTTACACATAAGCAAGAAGAAGACCTTATTGCACATTACGAGTCACACCCTGAGTATTATAGCTTTGCTAGTAATGCACATATGTTATCGGGTATATTCGTCGATCTTGGCCTAAATATGAACAAAAGCAAGCATATCCTAGACGTTGGATGTGGCTCTGGAGCTTTAGGAGGAGTGTTTAGCAGCCTAGGATGTACTTATGTTGGAGTTGACTACTCAAGTATCAGAATTGACATAGCTAAGTCCAAAGGATATGCAAACTGTGATTTCTATCTAGGTGATGTATATGTCTTCTTAGAAAAAGAGATCGAGAAAGGAAATAAGTATGACACTATCTGTATTTTTGAGGTTCTAGAACATCTTGTTGAACCTGAAAGAGTAATTGCTCTTTGTAAGCAGTTATTAACAGATGGTGGATCAATCGTAGCAAGTGTACCTCATAATATGCCTTATGTTGCGCACCTACAGGTATACATAGATCAACAGGACGTTCAAAACAAACTTGAACCTAATCAAATTATTATGGATGGTATACAGAAGCACTATTTCTGTAGATGGTCTTAAAAAAGAAAAAGCGACATGAAATTATTTATAGCCTCAATTTCAGTCCTACTTATGGTAGGATGTTCAACTACTAATCAAAAAACGTGCGCGGCATATGCAGAAGGAGAAGCACAAAATGAACAAATCATAGCTTCTCAAAAAGAAATGCCTAAATGTAAAAAGAAGGGAAAGGAGTGCTGCGCTAAAAAGTCTGATGATTAAAGATCGTTTGGAACCAATAGGTTATATCCATGGCGTATACAGAAATAGTTTATTTTAGATATAACGTCAGGATCTACTTTTTCTAACCATCTCAATATTTCTTGGTCAAATCCCTTGTGTTCTCTTGTGTTAACTTTACCTCCAACGGGGTTATAGGTTATATTCTCATATTTCTGATTAAGAATAGTAAAGAGTGATTCAGAATCATGTTCTATTCTATAGACAATATCTGGATCCATGTTCATTATTAATTCATCAAAGTGAAGTATAGATAGTATAGCCTGTTCAACTGGATTTTCTGACTTAGGAACTCCTATGACATCTGTTCTATATCCAAGTGAACCATGTTCAGTGTATACTATTGATGGTATCGAAGTTCTAGGGTCTCTTATGTTATAGATTAGTGTTTTATACTCAGGTCTCTGCTGAATACTACTGTTAAACCAGGGCCATGGTCCCCCCTCTTTGACCATTTGCCATGCAACTACACCATCTTTGCCTATTACTTCATGACCAATATCAAGACCAAATGATTTAAGAAGCTTAGATGTATACCCTGTTCCGGTCCGCGGGTGTCCAACACCTAAAATCTTTATCTCACTATCTAAACTCATTCAACTAGGATATATAAGTCATACTAAAAAGTATTTATCAGTTTAAAAAGAACACAATAATATGAAGCATATAGAACTATATGAAGATTTCATTAACGAGAATCGAAAGCCAGACTATAAGTACCTTGTGCATATCTTAATGAAGAGAAAACCAGCAGATAAGATATACTGGGACAACAATTCATTTATGCTTTCTATTGGAACAGGAGTTAAGCTTAGAAAGGAGAGTCTACCTGAGTATTTTGATGAACCAAGGAATATGTCATCAGATATACAATCAGCCTTACTCCTTGCACATAAGAATCCAGATGAAACCGTAAAGCAGGTTAAAAAGCTTTCTAAGGGCCAGATCGATGTTACTATATACGACAGCCCATGGGTTAGAGAGAATGGCGGAGCCTGGGTACAATATCAATTTGTAGGATAAAAGAAAGTTCGCTACCTTCTAATTCTACTAGGGGCCTTCGGGCCCCTTTTTTTTCTTAATAGATATATTATGATAAGACTTCTATTCCTCCTACTTCCACTTACTCTACATGCACAGGTAAGCCCTATAGACGAAAAGCTCTTAAAGGTAGAAGAGCAAAATAGGCCCAAAGAGCAACAGGATCAGACCTCATATCAGAGGCCTCAGTTTCAGTCTCACTGGTCTCCTTGGTGGCGGCCATGGCATCAAACACCATATGAAAGAGAAACCCAATCTATACCCTTTTCAATCGGCGGCCAACTAGGCTTTCCACTTCATATACAACCACCACTTTTCGGACTCTACACTACTATAGGAGATCAAAGGGCCCTCTACCTCAGCGCGGCCACCTCAAAGCAAAATCCACATAATCATTATACTAATATAACAAGAGCACAAGTAATAGAATGGGGAGATACAATACAGTATACACATAACCAGAGAACAGACTTTGCTATAGGAATTACTATAAGACAGGAATCACCCCTATCACATACATTAGGCTTTAATCTATTCACCCTAAACCAAGATCTAATCATAAAGGATCCACTTAACATACTACCATACCCAGGAGAAGACCTTTACAGTATAGACCTAAATAAGAGACAAGGTGTTAATATACTGTATGGATTCATGTACCACTATAATGGTATAGAGATGGGTATGCAATGCCTCTTCTTAAACAGACCAGCACTACAAGCAACCGTAGGTATACAATTATAACCAAGGTGTCAGATTGTGTCAAATTGTGTTAGATTGTGTCAGATAAATCTAATTCACAGTCCCTAAGCCCTAAAAGTACACTAGGAGACCAAAAAGCCTCTCAGAGCCTAAAAAGGCTAAAGATATACACAAGACCCCAGTAAGAGAGATATATACAGGCTATACGTTCAAAAAAAGGGAAAGTTGGGCACCAGGAGATCAAACGTGAGCCTACCAACACACGCACCGGGCACTCACAAATACCCCTATCGCAATAAAATAAAAAGGGGACAGTAGCCCATTCCCCAATGGCTCCGTCCCCATATAGCCACCTAAATGGCTGATAGATATCACATGAAAAAGTTATTACAGGGCCTTACTTGGTTTTTTATGTCTCTTGTGGCTCTCTTTAATCCACTTAATATTACTCATGGCCAGCAGGGCTGTTGTGCTGAGTGTGCCTTTAAGCGTGAGGATGAGGTAGAGCAGGTAGAGGAGGAAGACATCGCTGATATAGGTTAGGCTTCTGGCACTACACTTTCTGCACCCACCTTTTCTGCTTCAGTAGGGAGTTGGGAGAAGATCTTATCGAAGGCATCAGCCTCAGTGCCCAGCTTGGCCTTTTCTTCCTCAAGGAACTCTTTGTTTAAGAGGTCACGTTGGTACCTGTTGGAGTCGAAGCCAACTCCGTCTGCCAGGCTGAAGTATAGCTTGGTCCCTACTTGGCCCAGTCGGTT
>Ga0160423_10002148_pt1 | contig 16515 bp, 10 predicted proteins | sample CRUFie14St8metaG_FD_108191 | JGI IMG/M metagenome (GOLD analysis project Ga0160423, IMG submission 108191) | Marine microbial communities from the Costa Rica Dome - CRUD Field 142mm St8 metaG | ecosystem: Environmental > Aquatic > Marine > Oceanic > Photic zone | place: Costa Rica: the Eastern... | reverse complement strand
CTCTGAGAGTTTATCGTCATCTAAAGGATCTACTCGGAGATCCTTCGATCGACGTCGTGTCTATTTGCAGTTACCCGCACCAGCATCGGTCCCACGCAGTGGCTGCTGCCAAAGCAGGTAAACATATTATCTTGGAAAAACCCATGGCCTTAAGTTGGAAAGACTGCAAGGCAATCTCAAAAGCTGTCGTCGACGCAGGCGTGTTATCCTGCATTTGCTTCGAGTGTCGTTTTTCAAGTCAGTTTCTCACTACCAAGTCGGTCATTGATCAGGGCCTGCTGGGAGATATTCATTACGGCGAAATTGATTACTATCATGGTATCGGGCCCTGGTATGGGCAGTATCGATGGAATACCAAAATGGAGTCCGGGGGAAGTAGTCTCTTGTCAGCCGGCTGTCACGCTTTGGATGCACTACTTCTTTGCATGGGGCATGATGTGGTCCGTGTTCAAAGCCTGGCCACTTCTTCCCGTAACAAGGATTTTCGAGCCTATGAATACCCTACGACCAGCGTCACATTGCTCCAATTTCGTGATGGCCGTGTCGGCAAAGTCTCTTCGGTGATTGATTGTCTGCAGCCTTATTACTTCCATACCCATTTGGTTGGCAGCGAGGGGAGCCTTCTGGACCATCGCCTTCACAGCCAGCGCCTGGGCGGTTTGGATAAAAGCAAGTGGACGGAGTTGAGTATGAAGTGTCTGGACAGCGGCGATGTTTCTGACCATCCCTACCGGACCCAGTTTGAGGCCTTTTTTGCCTCCGTGCGACGCAAACGACCGATGCCTTTAACCGATATCAAGGATGCGCTGCGAACACATCAAATCCTTTTTGCGGCAGATGCGTCGGCTCAAAGCGGTAAACCTGTGAAGGTTCCTTCCGCCTGAATCAGAGCATGGAGTTCAAGGTATTCAAACAACCGGGTCGTGCAAGATGATGGCGGGCGAGGCACTGACCAGTCATCCGCGCGTTTTGGCTATTGGCGCCCACCCTGACGACATTGAATTCATGATGGCAGGGACTTTGTTGTGCCTGCGTCTGAAAGGCTGGGAAGTTCATTATTTAAATATTGCCGATGGGTCCTGCGGCAGTGTGAAGCTCGATGCAGATCAAACAGCCAAGCTTCGAAGAAAGGAAGCGCAGGAAGCCGCTGAAATCATGGAGGCGCACTGGCACCCACCTCTGACTCGTGATCTTGAGATCTTTTATGGGGATGAGCTGATTCGCCTCCTTAGCGCGGTGATTCGGACGGTAGCTCCAGATGTTTTGTTGATTCATCACCCCGTGGATTACATGGAAGATCATATGAATGCCTGCCGTCTCTCGGTGACGGCTGCTTTTTCCAGAGGGATGCCCAACTACCGGACCCAGCCACCTGTCGACCCCATTGAAAAGCCCATTGCATTGTACCATGCCTTGCCACATGCGCTGATGACACCTTTTGGTGAGGAGATCTCCGGGTCGTTCTATGTGAACGTTGGATCGGTCATGGAGAGGAAAAAGGTGGCCTTGCAGGCTCATCGCAGCCAGCAGGAGTGGTTGGACCGCAGCCAGGGAATGTCCTCCTATCTCGAAAGTATGGTCGAGACTACCCGACAGATGGGGCAGCAATCTCAATCTTTTAAATGGGCCGAGGGATGGGTTCCGCATGCCCATTTGGGCTTTTGCTCTCCAGAGGATCGTCCACTGCAGGAGGCCTTAACCGATTCGGTCACCCTATGAAACCTCCCATGATTGATCTCGAGGCATGGAGCCCTTCTCTTAATGATTGGAAGCTGAAAAGGGAATATTTTCGAGAAGGGCTGCGCAACCGGCTTGGACACCTCCCGATGCTCCCCAGGGAGATCCATGCGACTTGCCAAAGGGAGGAAGCTCACGGTGTAGGAGTTGCTGAGAAAATCGTGATCGATAATGGTCGGGAAACGGGGATCCCCGCATGGTTCATCACGCCCAGGAATGCGGACCACCCGGGTCCGGCTGTTCTTTGGTTGCACTGGCATGGTGGCGAATACGGAGTGGGCAAACAGCAAGTTTTTGAAGACCTTCACACACCCAACTCGCCCGCCCAAACCTTTCTTCAAATGGGATGGTCCATTTTGTGTATGGATACCTTTGGTTTCGGGGAACGCAATGGGAGAGACCTTGAAAGTGGTGGTGATTTTGATCAAGAAGGTGAACACACACTTGCCAAACACTTTCTTTGGCAAGGGAGCAGCCTTTTTGGACAAATGCTTTGGGAAGATCGATTGGCACTGCGTTATCTGAATCAGCGTCCAGAAGTCAAAGGACAGCCGATATTCGCCGCAGGAGTTAGCATGGGAGCCACGCGCGCACAATGGTTGATGGCCTTTGAGGATGTCTTGGCGGGTGCTGTTTCTCTGGCATCCGCTGTGCGCTATCGGGATTTATTAGCGCAACAGAGGTTGCATCGGCATGGGATGTATTTCTATGTGCCAGGCATGATGGAATATTGCGATCTTGAGTTGATTCTGGCCCTGGGTGCACCGCGTCCACATCTTCTCATTAACGGAGACAGCGACCCTCTTTCGCCACTAGCAGGCATCGATCGTGCCGTGGGGCTGGCCCGTAACATTTATGCCCTATATGGCAAGGAAGAGAGCCTGAAATCGCAATTGTTCGCCAGGGTTGGCCATCAAGTTAAAGAGGACATGTGGAACGATATGAAACGCTGGTGCGTTTCTGTGCAAAACGCCTACCTACAGCCTGACGGTCTCTGAGCTTGCCTTGGGTCTAGTCGACAACCTAACATTATCTCAGGTGTCATTTCTTGAAGAATTTCGCCCCATCCATTGAAACTAAAATGAACGTTCCTCCTATTCGTGTTGCGGTGACTGGTGCAGCTGGTCAAATTGGTTACTCCCTCCTTTTTCGTATTGCCTCCGGTGCTATGTTTGGGCCGAAGCAGCCTGTGATTCTTCATCTTCTGGAAATTGAACCCGCCCTTCCGGCTCTCGAAGGGGTGTGCATGGAACTAGATGATTGCGCGTTTCCTTTGCTCAAGGGGATGGTGCCCACTGCCAGCCTTGATGAAGGCTTCAATGGCGTGAATTGGGCCTTGCTGGTGGGGAGTGTTCCACGTAAGCAGGGGATGGAACGTCAGGATTTGCTCGGCATCAACGGCAAGATTTTTATCGGACAGGGCAAGGCCATTGAAGGGAATGCGGCGTCCGATATCCGCACCTTGGTCGTAGGTAATCCATGTAACACCAATTGTCTGATCGCGATGAACAATGCGCGTGATATCCCACGGGATCGATGGTTTGCCATGACGCGGTTAGATGAAAATCGCGCCAAGTCTCAACTTGCTCAAAAAGCCGGGGTGGATGTGGTCGATGTCACCAATTTGGCTGTTTGGGGTAATCATTCAGCGACTCAGTATCCTGACTTCACACAGGCTAAAATCCAGGGACGAGCTGTTCGTGACGTAATTGAGGATCATAATTGGTTGGAAGGTGATTTCCTCAAAACAGTGCAACAACGTGGCGCTGCCATTATCAAAGCTCGTGGGGCCTCGAGTGCTGCCAGTGCAGCCAACGCGGTCGTCGACACGGTGGCATCCATGATCAATCCAACTATGAACGGAGATTGGTACAGCGTTTGTCTTTGTTCGGATGGGAGTTACGGGGTTGAGGAAGGTTTGATCAGCTCCTTTCCAGTACAAAGTCGAGATTCCCATCTGGAGATCGTTCAAGGCCTTGAGATAGATTCTTTCAGCCGGGGTAAGATCGATGCCACTGTTGGCGAACTCGTCGAGGAAAAAGCGATGGTCTCTGACTTGATTTAGAAATTCCGGGATGGCATTCGAAGATCAAGGGAGTTCCAGCCTGGCACTGCATCTGGACTACACACTGCTTAAGCCAGACGCACCTCTGGAAGAAATCAAGCTTCGGTGCCAGCATGCGGCGCAATTGGGACTTCATGGCGTGAGCGTGCACAGCAGCCGCGTGGCCGCTGCCAACCTGATCCTCGAAGACGCTGACGTGAAGGTCGGCTGCGTCGTCGGTTTTCCTTTTGGTTCGCCCGATTCGGACGTCAAGCGGTTCGAAACCGAAGTGGCCATTGATCTGGGGGCAGATGAAATCTCGCTGGTTCTCAACCCCATACATCTGAAGGATGGTCAGCCAAAACGACTGTTCCGTGAGTTAAGGGATGTCGTTGAAGCGGCGGAGACCCGGCCGGTAAAGGCAGTGTTTTGCCAGGGTCTTTTTTCAGAACAGGAAGCTCAACAGGCGATTGAATTGGTCCGGGAATCTGGCATCGGTGTCATAGAACTACTAGGTGGGGTTCGCCCTGAGCCCCTGAGTCCTGAGGATTTCATCAAACTTAAGGCGTCTTGCCCTGAGGGTTTTCAATTTAAGGTGACAGGTCCCATCATGCGACAGAGTGAGGTACTTGGATTTCTCAAAGCGGGTGTGAATTTGATTGGAACACCTGAACCAGGTCGTGTTCTGGAAGATGACGAAATCGAAGAGACCACACACCAGCCCTTTCGGTCGTGAACTTGATTGCATTATCGACTTGGCGAATGTTCCTCTCAGATCTCTGACAGGGCCTTCGATGGACCCTCTCTGAACAAGGTGAAGTGACAAGGCCTATGCAGGCGAATGCTCCATTTTTGCGTTTCCGAGTTCAAAGCATGCACTGTTCCAATTGTGCACGCCAGGTTCAGGAGGCCTTTGAGCGCCAGGATGGAGTAGTGCATGTGGAAACTCTTCTCGAGCAGCGTGAGGTGAGGATTCATGGCTCTTCAACTATGCTTCCCGAAAAACAGGCTTGTCTTCACGTCTTTGAGACGGCTGGTTTCACAGCGGTTTTGCTCGGCAGTCAGCTTTCTGAAGAAGACGCAAGTGTTGGGCTTTTTAACCAAAGCTTTTGGTTTAGGCATGTCTGTCTTTCGGGGCCTATATTCCTGACGATGGTGGTGATGGAGTGGGGTTTTCGATGGGGGAGCACATCCCATTACCGGTGGCTGAGTTTTTTTATGGCAGGCGTGACCCTTTGGATCACTGGAAGCCAGTTTTTCCTCGGTGCATGGAATCAGCTCAAACAAAGAAGGCTGGGAATGGATGCCTTGGTCTCTCTGGGATCTTGCGCTGCCTTTGGTTTGAGTCTCTGGGGACTATTCACAGACCATCTGCCCCATCTTTACTTCATGGAAACGGTGGGCGTCCTGGCCATCATAAGTCTTGGTCATTGGCTCGAAGAGAGGATGCAACATCGGCTGACCAAAGGTTGGGAGCGCCTGCATCAATGGCTTCCCAATGAAGCCTGTCGGTTGAATTCCGAAGATTCAGGTTCTCAAATTCCGACGGGCCAGGTGGAAATAGGGGACCGACTCCTGTTGCGTCCTGGTGACACCTGCCCGGTCGATGGCAAGGTGCTGGAGGGAGAAAGCCAGGCGGATGAGTCCATGCTGACAGGGGAATCTCGACTAGTTTTCAAAACCTCCGGGGATCCAGTTTATGCGGGAACACACAACCAGGGTGGCAGATTGATCATTCGCGCCACTGCAACTGGCCAAGGCACTGCATTGGCAGATATCGTGCGATTGATTCAGCGAGCGGAAGGCTATCGAGCCAGGATCCAGCGACTGGTCGATCGAATTACGGCGATCTTCGTACCCGTGGTGGTGTTTCTCGCGACCTTGACCTTTGTTGCATGGTCTTGGGCACCAGGAAAAATGCTCACTTTCGTCCGTGGTCTTGAACCTTTCCTCTGGCCTCCCCTGTTGTTTGAATCACCACTTACCGCCGCTATGGTGCATGCCGTTTCGGTTCTCATGGTGGCTTGCCCTTGCGCCATGGGATTAGCCACACCCGTGGCCATCATGGCAGGCGTACGCGCTGCTGCTTCCCGAGGTATCATCATTCAAGGTGGCATGGCTTTGGAAAAGGTTGGAGCCTTGGATACAGTAGTCTTCGATAAGACAGGAACCTTGACCAAAGGCAAACCTCAGGTGATGGACCAGCTCACCGTTTCTGGTAAGCCCTCTGACACAGACAATCAGCGCCTTAAGTCCGTCATGCATGCCATGGCGGTAGGAAGCCGGCATCCACTGAGTCAGGCCCTGGTTGCCGGTATACCTTCTCCAAAAACAGACGCTCCAAAACTATCCTACCTCAAGGAGATTGCAGGGGCTGGCCTTGAAGCAGCAAGGAACCCCACTCCTCAGGCCACGGAGATCTACCGCTTGGGATCCTTGCGCTGGCTTGAAACCATGTCGATAGAATTCTCCGATGCTGCAAGGGCTTTCATGGAACACTGGGAGTGCCGGGGAGCATCCCTTGTCGGTTTCTGCCAGGGCCTGGAACTGCGGTTCTTAATATCTCTTCAGGACGCCCTCAAACCTCAAGCCCTTGAGGTTGTCCAATGGCTTCTTTCTCATGGATATCAGGTGGAATTAATGAGTGGTGATGGCGAAAGGGCCAGCCAGCATGTGGCTAGCGAGCTGGGTCTGAAACTCGAACAGGTCAAGGCCTGTCTCAGCCCTGCAGATAAGCTGCATGCCATCCAGGCACTGCAAGCCAAGGGCTTGTCGGTCGCTTTTGTGGGAGATGGGATGAACGATGCGCCGGTTCTTCAAAAAGCCGATTTGGGTATTTCGGTAAGTCAGGCAAGTGACCTGGCCCGAGCCGCCTCGGATATGACACTGGTGAGAGCGGATATCACCTCGATTCCAGAAGCCATGCAGTTGTCCAGCGCCACCCTACGGACTATCCATCAAAACCTCTTCTGGGCTTTTTTTTATAACGCCGTTGCGGTCCCCGTGGCGATGATGGGGTTTTTGCATCCTTTGGTATGTGCTTTGGCCATGGGCATGTCGGACCTGCTGGTGGTGGGTAATGCCCTCAGATTGAGCGCTCGTTGGAGACAATCTAGGGCCTCATTGAAATCAGACGGCTCAAACCTGTAAAAAAAGAGGTCGACTCGAGAAACGAGCCGACCTCCGTGAGTCGATGTGTAGAGGGACTTAGTAGTCCATGCCGGGACCGTAGTGACCACCACCTGCAGGTGCGGGCGGCTCTTTCTCAGGGATCTCAGTGATCAGCGCTTCTGTAGTCAAAAGCAGACCGGAAATCGATCCAGCATTTTGCAGAGCGGTACGGGTAACTTTCTTGGGGTCCACCACACCAGCCTTGACCAGGTCGGTGTATTCGCCTGTCGCGACGTTGTAACCATTGGTTCCCCTAGAACGCTTGACTTCCTGAACAATCAGAGAGCCTTCTTCACCGGCATTGGCAGACAACGCCCTGAGAGGCTCTTCAACTGCCCGGCGAACGATGCTGATGCCAATGTTTTCGTCATCATTGTCGCCTTCGCATTTTTCAATGGCTGGCAGGGTGCGAAGCAGTGCCACACCCCCTCCAGGAACAATGCCCTCTTCGACGGCAGCCCTGGTGGCATGAAGGGCGTCCTCCACGCGAGCCTTCTTTTCCTTCATCTCGGTCTCAGTGGCTGCGCCTACATTGATGACAGCAACACCGCCGGCTAATTTGGCTAGGCGCTCTTGAAGTTTTTCGCGGTCGTAATCCGAGGTAGTTTCCTCGATTTGACGGCGGATCTGATTCACGCGGCCTTGGATGTCAGAAGATTTTCCAGCACCTTCCACGATCGTAGTGTTTTCCTTGTCGACCACAACAGACTTTGCCTTACCGAGGTCTTCGACCTGGATGTTCTCCAACTTGATACCGAGGTCCTCGGTAATGCAGCGGCCACCTGTGAGGATCGCAATGTCTTCCAGCATGGCCTTGCGACGGTCACCGAAGCCAGGAGCCTTCACTGCACAGATACTGATCGTTCCGCGGAGTTTGTTCACCACGAGAGTTGCCAAGGCTTCTCCTTCAACGTCTTCGGCAATGATCATCAGAGGTTTGCCCAACTTGGCAACCTTTTCCAGCAAGGGAAGCAAATCCTTCAAGTTACTGATCTTCTTTTCGAAGATCAGGATGTATGGATCGCTCAAACGACATTCCATCGAGTCACTGTCAGTGACGAAATAGGGAGAGAGATATCCCTTGTCGAATTGCATGCCTTCAACAACATCGAGGGTTGTTTCAATGGATTTGGCTTCTTCGACAGTGATGGTTCCATCCTTGCCAACTTTGTCCATGGCATCAGCGATGATCTCACCGATGGTTCCATCCCAGTTGGCGGAAACGGTTGCAACCTGTTTGATTTCTTCCTTGTCTTTCACCTTCTTGGCAATTTTGGCCAATTGACCTACCGCGGCATCGACTGCCTTGGTGATGCCACGCTGAATACCAATGGGGTTTGCACCTGAGGTGACATACTTAAGGCCCTCGCGGTAGATGGCTTCAGCCAGAACCGTTGCCGTGGTGGTTCCGTCACCCGCTGAGTCACTGGTCTTGCTGGCGACTTCGCGCACCATTTGAGCGCCCATGTTTTCGTAGGGATCTTCGAGTTCAATCTCCTTTGCGACGGTCACACCGTCCTTAGTCACAGTGGGTGAACCGAATTTTTTGTCGAGAACTACATTGCGGCCTTTTGGCCCCAAGGTTGCCTTTACTGCTCTGGCAAGTTTCGAGACACCTGCCAGGAGTGCATGACGTGCATTTTCGTCGAATTCAAGTTGTTTTGCTGCCATATCGTTATTTCTTCTATTTTTTTAAAATGTTGGACAATCTTTGGAACTCGATTCCTTAGGCCAAGATGGCCAAAATATCGTCCGCGTTGAGAATTTTGTATTCCTTGCCGTCGACTTTGATTTCGGTTCCACCATACTTGCTGACTAGGACCACATCGCCAACCTTCACTTCGAAGGCTACCTTCTTGCCGTCCTCATCGCTTTTGCCGGTGCCCAGGGCAACCACTTTGGCTTCCGAGGGTTTTTCCTTTGCTGAGTCAGGGATGATAATTCCACCCTGTTTCACTTCCTGCTCTTCCACGGCTTCCACCAATACGCGGTCGCCGAGGGGTTTTACTTTTAGTGCCATATAATTATGCTCTTGTTTTTGTTGGTTTGAATTCAGACGTTGAGCACTCGCTCCACGTCATTTTAAAAAACGTTTCAGTCCTTCTTCTCTTCGACGACTTCTGCGTCAATGATGGGTCCTTCATCTTTTTCTTGACCCTCTTCCTCTTGGGGGGAGGTATCTTGTGGGCCACCCACTGGAGCGTCTCCAGCTTGCGCGCCTTGGGCTGCAGCGGCGTTTTGATACAGTTCGGTGCTGATTTTCTGGAAAACTTCCATCAGGGCGTCGGAGGCCGATTTAATTGGATCTGCATCCGATCCCTTAAGGGCTTCTTCCAGAGCTTTTGTGGCGTCTTCCAGTTGCTGTTTTTGCTCACCAGGAACCTTGTCGCCGTTTTCTTTGAGGAATTTCTCAGATTGGTAGAGAACGTTGTCTGCCTGGTTACGGGTTTCAACCGACTCTCTACGCTTGCGATCCTCATCAGCGTTGGCTTCAGCATCAGCTTTCATTTTCTCAACCTCTTCCTCTGAGAGGCCACTGTTGGCAGTGATGGTGATTTTCTGCTCTTTGCCAGTCCCCAGATCCTTTGCGCTCACATTGAGGATCCCATTGGCATCAATGTCGAAGGTGACCTCGATCTGGGGAGTTCCTCTCGGTGCCGGTGGGATATCGGTCAGCTGGAAACGACCTACGGATTTGTTGTCTTTGGAAAATTGTCTTTCACCCTGAAGAACATGCACTTCGACCCCAGGTTGGTTGTCCGCAGCCGTGGAGAAAATTTCTGACTTCCGTGTAGGAATGGTGGTATTTCGTTCAATCAAGCGCGTAAACACGCCACCAAGGGTTTCGATTCCAAGGGAGAGGGGCGTCACATCCAGCAAGAGGACATCCTTGACGTCTCCTTTTAAAACACCACCCTGGATGGCAGCGCCGATGGCAACCACTTCGTCCGGATTGACACCCTGGTTGGGTTTTTTGCTCACCAGACTATGGGCGGTTTCAACCACCTTCGGCATCCGTGTCATGCCACCCACAAGAACCAATTCGTTGATTTCGTTAAGGTCGAGTTCGGCATCGTCCAGACAGGCTTTGGTGGGTTGAATGGTTCGCTGAAAAAGGTCGTCACACAACTGTTCCAGTTTGGAGCGACTCAGTTTGAGGCTGATGTGTTTTGGCCCCGTCGCATCGGCCGTAATAAAGGGGAGATTGATCTCATATTCCTGAGAACTGGAGAGGGCTATTTTCGCTTTCTCGGCCTCTTCCTTGATCCGCTGAAGCGCGTCGGCTTGGACACGCAGGTCCACGCCTGAATCGGTTTTGAACGTGTCCAGAATCCAGTCCATTAACGTATTGTCCCAGTCATCCCCACCCAGGTGAGTGTCGCCATTGGTCGCCTTAACCTCAAAAACACCATCACCAATTTCCAATACCGATATATCGAATGTGCCTCCGCCCAGATCGTAGACAGCAATTTTTTCATCGCTCTTCTTGTCGAGTCCATAGGCGAGCGAGGCAGCGGTCGGCTCATTGATGATGCGAAGCACCTCCAACCCCGCTATCTTTCCGGCATCCTTGGTGGCCTGGCGTTGAGTGCCGTTGAAATAAGCAGGCACCGTAATGACGGCTTGGGTAATCGTTTCTCCCAGTCGGCTCTCGGCATCTGCTTTGAGCTTCGAAAGGATCATGGCCGAGATCTCAGGTGGGCTGAATTGTTTGGCTTCTCCGTTGATTTCGACTTCAACGGCAACGTCCCCATTAGCCGCTTTGGCAACTGTGTAGGGGACACGCTTGAGCTCTTCGGCAACCTCATCAAATTTACGCCCCATGAATCGCTTAACCGAATAAACCGTGTTCTTGGGGTTGGTCACAGCCTGGCGCTTTGCGGCATCTCCAACCAAGCGTTCTCCTGACTTGCTAAAAGCCACAACCGACGGAGTTGTGCGTTTACCTTCAGAGTTTTCCAAGACCAGAGGGTCTCCACCGTCCATGACACACATGCATGAATTAGTGGTGCCTAAATCGATTCCTAAAACTTTGGACATGTTTTTCTTTCTTAAATTTGCAGCTCAACAAGCATATTAAGTACCATGATACTGAAATCGCATTAATTGCACGTTCTGAACAACATAGAGCTATATTTAATACATACAACTAAAACTAACGCAACCCAGTTGCGTCAAAATGACTCAGCCACCTGGCACATGTGAGCCATTTTTGGGCATTTTCTAAATTTGGGGGGTATTGATACTTGAATTCGTGATCTAGTGCAGGGATGTTGGTGCGCAAGTCAAGTTACGCATCGCAGTGCTCCGAACAAACCACAGCTCCAGAACATGAACGTTTATCGGTCTAAGTGGATTATCTTATGGATTCTCCTGGTCATTGGGACTTCCTGCCGATCCACGGATCTGGAGGACGTGGTGGATCCAGATCTGCCCATAGCTGAGGGAAAATGGAGTCTGGGGAACCCATCATCGGTCTCCGCTTCGCAGCAGAACGTCATGGATCTTCTCTTACTGCCGGAAGAAGCGGTAGATTTGATTCAACGGGGCCTTGCAAAAAACCCTGATGTCGTCGGAGCGCAAGCCAGATTGGAGCAGGCATTTGCCCTTTGGAAACAATCGCGTTGGTCGCTCTTGCCAAGTGTGGATTTGCAATACAGCCAGGCTCGCACCAAACAAAACTTCATTGGACTTCCGATTCCGGGGGCTGAGAACCAGGTGCTCAGCACTCAGTTTCAGTCAAATGGTTTAGGGTTCTTTGCCAACTGGGAGCTTGATTTGTGGGGCCGCTTGCGCGCGGCGAAGGCAAGTGATCGGGCAGGTTTGAAGGCGGCCGAATACGATTGGCAGTTTTATTTATTGTCCTTGAGCTCTCAAATTGCAAAAGCCTGGGCGGATGCCCTGATCGATGAGCGCCAATGGCGCCTGGCTGAGGAACGTGCGGTGCAAATTGAGAGGGTGGTCGGGCGGGTCAAAGACCGGTATGCCAACGGACTGGAAGCCTCACGAGGCCTCGACACAACGATGCTCGATTGGCTCAATGCTCAGCAGGAAGCCACCCAGCGCCGCCAACGTGTGGAGACCAGCCGAAGAATTCTTCAAGCTTTGATGGGTGATTTCCCCACCGGAGCAAAATCGTTGCTGGGCGCATTGCCGGTTTACGATACCGGGGTTCCTTCAGGGTTGCCATCCGAGCTACTTGAGCGACGCCCCGATCTTCTCGCAGCCTCTGCAAAGGTTGAAGGTTCCAGGCAACGGCTGCGGGCAACGGAAAGAGAACTTTTTCCCCGTATCAGTCTTACCGGATCACTTGGTACTAGTTCCCCGGAGCTTCAAGAGGTCCTTTCGCCTGATTATTCCATCTGGCAGCTAGCAGGAAACGCCACGCAGCCACTGTTTTCACGCGGTCTGATTCGAGGCCGTATCGCTTGGAGAAAAGCGGCAGCACAAGAGGAACTTGCCAAGTATCAATCCCTAATCTTGAGTGCCTTCAAGGAGGTGGCAGTGGCCCTGCAGGCAGATGTTCTGCTCAGGGAGCAGCTAGGGCAGTCAGACAAAAAGTTGGTCATTGCCAAGCGGGATCAGAACCAGGCAGAACAAGACTTTTCTAAGGGGCTGGCAGGGCTCCAACAGGTCGTTCAATCGCGCCAAAAGCGTTTGACTCAGGAAATTCAATCTTACGAAATGAAACGACAGGTCTTTCAAAACCGGGTGGATCTTTTGATGGCTCTTGGAGGCGGGTGGGAAGGCCCGACTCTAGAGACGGGTTCAAGCCTTCCGGAGAAAGATTTACTCCATTAATCAAAGCATGAAGTGGAAACAAGCGATCATCAGTCTTTTGGTCATTCTCGCCAGTGCGGGGCTGACACTGGTCATGGTGCTGAAGCCTCGGGAAATTCTTCCGGTTGAAAGCCCTGAGCTCATCCCAAGTGTTCAATGCGTTCTGGCGAAGGCTGGCATGCAGCGCGCCGTTTTAACGAGTCAGGGCAACCTGCAACCCAAAAATGAAATCATCCTCTCCAGTCAGGTCGATGGCGTGATCGTTGAAATGGCCGAAACATTTGCGGTAGGGAGTGTTTTCGAGAAAGGCGATTTGCTTCTCAGAATCGAGAAAAATCATTACGAACACGCTGTGGCTCAAGCCCAAGGACAACTGGCTTCTGCTGAGTTGAAGTTGGCTCAGGTTGAGGCTGAGGGCGAAGTTGCAGTGAGGGACTGGGAGGTGTTGAAAGATATGGTTGAGCTCACACCCAGTCCGTTGATGTTGAAGGAGCCGCAGATGAATGAGGCGAAGCAGTCTCTTGCTGCGGCAAAAGCGTCACTGAGAAGCGCTGAATTTGATTTGGAAAAAACGGTCATTCGAGCTCCTTTCACCGGTAAGCTTCTTAAAAAAATGATGGGAACGGGCCAATTTGTGCGTCGGGGAGAACCCTTGGCTACGATGTATGAAAGTGAAACGTTTGAAGTTTTTCTCCCTGTCACGATGCGGGAATTGGGTTTTTTGTCGATGCCTAGGGGAAAGACGGCCGGCAAGCTTGGCTCGGCCGTGGAGGTGGACCTTTTCGCCGAAGCAGGGGGGCAACGCTGGCAATGGAATGCGCTCGCAAAACGCTTGAGCGCTTCGGTCGAAGCCAATACCGGGGTCATTTTTCTGATCGCGGAATTGATAAGAAACACGAGTCAGGATCAGGGAAACGACGAAGAAATGCTTGAGCCTTTGCCTGGTATGTATGTCGAGGCTGAGATTCGTGGAAAAAGCTGGGCTGAGTCCATTGTCGTGCCACGCTCGGCACTGGGGCCTGAGAAAAAGGTAGGTGTGATAGTCAACAATGACCAGGTTCACTTGAGGGATGTGGAGGTCGGTCAGGTATTGGGCGATCAAGTGATTCTTATCGGTGGTATTGAAGACGGGGAGAGGGTCGTTGCAATGTTTCGGGAAATACCTTTTGACGGTGCAAAAGTCCTTCCCATGATGCTGGAAAATTCCGTTGGCCCATGAATGGTGTAATTGATTGGTTTGCCAGAAACCATGTTGCGGCCAACCTGCTGGTTGTGGGTATTTTCGTAGCTGGATTGATGGGGCTCTGGTCGGGGAAACGGGAGGTTTTTCCATCTGTTAGCTCTGACATGATTTCTGTCAGTGTGGTGTATCGAGGTGCAGCACCCAGCGAAGTTGAGCAAGGCGTTTGCATCAAGATCGAAGAAGCCATCCAAGGCATCGAGGGCATCAAAAAGATTTTATCGACTGCCACAGAGGGTCTTGGAACGACAAGGGCCGAATTGGTGCCCGGCACCGATGTTCCAGAAGCGCTGGAAGAAATCAAGTCTGCCGTCGAAGCCATTGACACGTTTCCACAACTCACGGAAAAACCAGTCATCGAGGAAATCGTGGTCGAGAAGCAGGTCATCAATGTTGCCATTGCAGGTGAGGTTGGGGCGATAGCCCTTAGGCAATTCGCTGAGTTGATTCGAGATGACTTGACGGCGATACCGGACATCACTCAAGTGCGCTTGGCCAACGCGCGGCCCTATGAAATTTCCATTGAAGTCTCTCCTTCTGCGCTAAGGCAACATGGATTGACCTTTGATGCTGTCGCAGCGGCCATTCGCAGCTCCTCGGTGGATCTTCCCGGAGGAGGCATCAAAACAAATGGGGGCGAAATTTTGCTTCGGTCCATACACCAGGCCTATCGTGGAGAGGATTTCGAATCGATCCTGTTGATGGTTCGGGATGATGGAACTCGGGTATTGGTCAAGGACGTTTGCCGTGTGATTGACGGTTTCCGTGAATCCGACCAGGAGAGTCTTTTTGATGGAAAACCTTGCCTCATGGTGCAGGTGTTTCGGGTTGGGAATCAGAACGCTCTGACCATTTCATCCAAGGTGCAGGAATATGTGGAAAGCCAACAGTCCTTGCTTCCTGCTGGCATACACATGACGACGTGGCAGGATGATGCATCCTACCTTAGGAGTCGCCAGGAGTTACTTGTGAAAAATGGTTTTTTCGGCCTCACATTAGTCTTTGCTACCCTGGCGCTCTTTCTTCGATTTGGTCTAGCCGTTTGGGTCAGTGTGGGGCTTTTTGTTTCCTTCATGGGAACCCTGTGGTTGATGCCCATTATGGATGTGAGCATCAATCTCCTCTCACTCTTCGCTTTTATTCTGGTCTTGGGAATCGTGGTCGATGATGCGATTGTTGTCAGCGAAAACATCCACTCCCATCAGCAGCGAGATGGCTTTTCGTTGCTCTCAGCCATTCGGGGAACACAGGAAGTTGGGAAACCCGTCATTTTTGCTGTTCTGACAACCGTTGCAGCCTTCTTGCCTCTGGTGATGGTTCCGGGCAATACCGGTAAAATCATGAGGGGAATTCCACTGGTTGTGATACCGACATTATTGTTTTCCCTGGTGGAATCCTTGTTGGTTCTTCCGTGCCATTTGAGTCACCGGGCACCTGAACCATCCCATGGAAACGGCGCTGGGTTGCGTTCTTTTTGGAGCAAACTGCAAGGTGCCTTGACTTCCAGGTTGGAGGCTTTCGTGCGCCGCACTTACAGACCTTTTCTACAGGTGGCCATTGAGTGGCGCTATGTGACGCTATCTTGCGGCTTGGGGGTTTTTCTGCTGACCCTTGGTTTAATGGGGGGTGGATGGGTGCGCTTCCAGTTTTTTCCGCCAGTGGAAGGAGACAATGTCGCTGCCATTTTGACGATGCCCGAGGGAACATCCTCCCAAGAGACCCTTCGTGCGGTGCATGCCTTGGAAGCGAGCGCACAGCGGGTGAGAGCAGAGGCAGATGTGTCTTCAAGTTCAATGGGACCTTCACCAACAAGTGTCTTCCGCCACACCCTCTCCTCGATTGGTCAACAACCCTTCTTCAAGACGCAACAGGAAGGCGCCGGCAAATTCGTTCCCGATGTTTCAAATGCTCACTTGGGAGAGGTGCAAGTGGAATTGGTGCCATCCGAAGAAAGAGTGGGGACGAGCAGTTATCAGTTGGCTAGTGCCTGGCGAGATGCCACCCAACCCATTCCAGGGGTGGAATCTCTCAAATTCACCGCGTCCATTTTTTCTGCAGGAGAACCAATCAATTTGCAAATTACCGGGCGAGACTTTGCCGTTTTGGAGCAGGCGGGCAACGAATTACAGGAAATACTGGCGCGCTATCCTGGCGTGAAAGACATCAGCGACACTTTCAAGGCTGGCAAAAGTGAAATCCAATTGGAAATTAAGCCCCGGGCCGAAGTGTTGGGACTGAGTCAGGCAGAGCTCGGACGTCAAGTCAGACAAGCCTTTTACGGTGAGGAGGTGCAGCGCATTCAGCGCGGCAGGGACGACATGCGTGTCATGGTGAGATTTCCAAAGATCGATCGATCCAGGATATCCACATTGGAATCCATGATGATCCGCACCTCCGATGGTCGTGAAGTACCTCTGGAGGAGGTTGCCACACTGCAGTGGGGAACGGGGTTTTCATCTATTGAAAGGGTGGATCGTCGCAGGGCCATCAATATTCTGGCAGATGTGGATGTGACACAGGCCAACACGACAGAAATTATTCG
>Ga0160423_10002147_pt1 | contig 16516 bp, 27 predicted proteins | sample CRUFie14St8metaG_FD_108191 | JGI IMG/M metagenome (GOLD analysis project Ga0160423, IMG submission 108191) | Marine microbial communities from the Costa Rica Dome - CRUD Field 142mm St8 metaG | ecosystem: Environmental > Aquatic > Marine > Oceanic > Photic zone | place: Costa Rica: the Eastern... | reverse complement strand
TGTGGTCAAAGTCGTTTGAAGATGGTTTCGCATTTCAGATGAGCGAGATGCTAACAGGTGAGATCACAGGTACCTACGCCACCTGTGCGGGTAAGTATTACACACGTACTATGGCGCGTATCCGTACACATGAACAGTTCCATAAACAGATTTCACGTCCAATCACCAAGCTTCGTTACGGAGGTGAGTAATGGATAAGCCTTATAAAGTTGTGCAAGTGTTAGCCGTTAACACTCCCGGTCCTTGGGTTGAGAACGCTTGTGAGATACAAGCTCCTGATGGTACGCCTATCTGTGAGATGCTATCCCGTCCAGAGGATAGCGGCGTTAACTATCCCTTCTCTCCGGTTGCTGATGCTAACAGTCGTTTAATCTGTGCCGCCCCTGATATGTTGGCTCTGTGTAAACGCTTAGTTGAAACAGTCACTGTAGCCCGTGATTGTGATTGGAAAGTATTAGAGCACGAGTATGTTTATCTTCTTACCAGCTTAGAGCAAGAAGCCACCCACATCCTTAAAAACATTTACGTGGGGGTGAGTAATGCCCAAGACTAACACTGAAATCTTTGTAGACTTGTTGAAGGCTAACTACAACACCCAATACTGTAGACTAACATTCGACAAAGAGAATCAACGCGGGACCATTAACCTGTCCGCGTTTGATGTTGAGTTCTACGAGAGCGCGAATGATCCGGCTGTATGCGTACGCCTGACATCCACACGACGGCTTAAGAGTAGCGCTGAACACGTGTTCGAGGTCTTAGAACAACTCACCCAATTGTTTAACAGTACAGACTAAGGGGGCCGATATGCAATCACTGCGTACGTTTATCGTTAAGCATGAGAAACACAAGCGGGAGTACCTAACCCGCTACGAAGGGCGGTCACCCGATACACCTCGAACCCGTATCGTAATCTCCGACCCAACGACAGACGAAGAAGCTATCGTGTGTATCGACTGCTATGAATCTAACTTTGTCGACGTAGCCGTAAAGGTGCTCCACTCGTACGGGTGGAACGTTTTAGGTTATAACGTTGCCGCTCGTATCGTCGTCGTCGGTCAAGACTATTCAGTACGGTTAAGTCGCTCCCCGTTTGCTCAACCAGACCAATGGCGACAACTGCAAGCAATCCCCCAAGGAGGTGTCTGATGTGGGCGGTCAAGGAACAACAACACAAGCTCTGTGATGACTGCTCGTGTGGAGTCGCTAACGATGACTGGTCCCATATTGATTTCTGGGCGACTTCTCAAGATGAATCAGACCAAGAGCACGCCAGTATCACGGCGGCGCTAGAAACCTTGGGCTGGCTTAGTCACTCGCACAAGAGTGATGATTCAAGTTATTTCACCTGTGCTGTATGTAACGACATCCAGTGCGGTAACCCCCAGATATGGGTAACAACCTAACAACTCAACAAGGAGACTATGATGATCAGTATCGCTGCATTCTTAACCATGCTTGAAGCGCTAGAGTATATCAAGCGTAACAAACTTAGCGCTATAACAAACAAGGAGCTGGACGGTAGGTACCACGTCTATGTGATGGACTAACAAGAAAATTCACTCCGCTTATCCGCCTTGGGTAAGTCGGAGGGTCTAGTCACGTGTAGAGGAAACTCTACAGCTTAACCAACAACGAGAGAGTTATGGAAAATTCAAACCTAAATCGCAATACATTTAACTATACCGTTTCACCTTGGACCGTAAAGGAGGAACAGGATGCAACCCCTGTAACTCTACGGATACACCCCGACTACCTGAAGCACCCTCATTGTGGTGTTGACCACGCATTGGAGGAGACTACCGATCTAGTTTTAGAGATGGTCGTCGAGGCGTTTTATCATGGTGATTTTAACTACGAACACACCTTATTCCCTAGTTTAGGTGAGGCTTGTTTGTTCACATTAAAAGTGTGGGAGGATTTTATTAGACACCACCTGCACTGGCCAGTCGCGTGTATTGTGACGCTTCTCGAAGTGATTTACTTCGCTGGAGTGGAACAGTACGGTGCTAGTTACAACGACATGTACCTTGATCATGGTGTACTGGCTGAACTTCTCAAGCAGTTAACTCCGTTGACATCGAAGGCTGACTTTGATTTTAATCTAATCAAAACCGCTATCCAATCCGCTAACGTACAAACAACCTAACAACCCCAGCACGACGTTACCGGGCCTATGTGCCCGGTGCGTCTTAAAGAAGTTTCACAGTTCCTAACCGACCTACTAGAATCTAACGGAGTTTCATAATGGACATGCAACAACTCATTCAAAAACATTGGCCCACTCGTCACCGCGTTGACTCCATGCGCGCGCTCGCAGACCTCTGTAACAAGTTACGTTTTGTTCTTGGGTGTTCCTACGGCGTGATCATCGGCATCTTTCAGGACAGTATCCCAGACCTCGACATCGGGGAGTATGAAGCGTTTATGATGACTCTTGACGATAGGGGCTTCTGATGGGGGTACAGGCTTATTTAAACTTCCCCCTTGATGCGGTTAAGGTCGTTGCAGAGTTGGCGGATAAACCTTGTGAAGTCCGGTTCTGGCATACAGCAACGAACCGAGTACAACCATGCTCACAGGTTAACCCATGCCTAACCTGCCGCGCGCGTAATGCTCACCGCGAGATACGCATCATTGAAAGTTACACCAACAGTGGGGGCTAACATGCTCGACAAGTTACGCGCCTATGTGCGCCCCGTATTCTGTAAGCACGTTAAGCAACCAACTTCATTCGCGATATGCTTAACAAACAACACCCTGACAAGTGAAGCGCAATTGTTGGGGCTAGTCTCACCCCACACAAATCACCACACATTACAGCACTTGTATGGTCAACGTTACTACCTTAGTTGGGGTGAAGCCCTAACCTATAACGCAGGTGAAGCATGAGACTCCCCAGTAATTACGCCCGTGTAGGTGGAGCTTCAGACGTACCCGGCATGAGAGGTAAGGGTCAGGAGCGCCACAAAGGTCCGCCCTTAAACTGTAGTGGTTTACTGGGGATAGATTTAAGTTCACCAAAAGGTTATGCTTTACCTCCCGACTCTCCCGATTGGCTGGATGGGTGGCTAACATCTTACCAACTCAAGGGGTTAGCTCACGGTATCTCAAGGGACGGGACTCTGTTTTATTGGCCGTGCGGTAGCGGCAAGACAGCGGGGGGAGTTCTTTGGAGCTTGTCAGGTGAAGTCGCAGACAAGACCGTCATCGTGACGCGTGCACTTGCGCGGCGACAATGGCAACGAGAGTTCGAGAAGCTGTCTCACGTCCGCCCTACATTATTAATGGGTAAGACACCCGAACGGATAGACCCGGACGTGACGCATGTGATCATCGGCTGGGAATGTTTACCCGCTTGGATAGGTACGCTCATCGCGTGGCGTAGTTATGGGACCATGCAAGTAATCTACGACGAGATACACCGCGCGAAGAATTGGAAGCGTTGGGAGAAAACTATTGGCCACAACGGTCGCCCGAAGTGGGGCTATGCCAACAACATCAGCGGGAGTTCTGCCAAGCTTGCGACCTACTGTACACGGCGGTTAGGTTTATCTGCTACGCCAGCACCTAACTCGCTGTCCGACTTATACTCTGCTTTGGACTTACTTGAACCCGGTTGCTGGGGAACAGGGTTAGAGTGGAAGAAACGTTACTGTAACGCTCGACAAAACAAGTGGGGCGGCTGGGAAGCCAACGGGCGTAGCAACATACCAGAGTTACAGGACCGACTAAGGTGGGTGATTCATAAGGTAGACCCTGACGAAGTAAAGAAGTCGCTGCCTCCTATGCGCCGACAACTTTGTTACCTGTCACGTGTAGACCAAAGTAGGGCCACTGGATTCAAGGACGAGTTTAAGCGTGCGTCCAAGCTAGGGAAACAAGCTCTGTTTGAACTCAAGCTGATGGAAGCTGCCGCGCGTAAACGCAAGTGGTTGATTGAGATCGTAGAGGAGAACGTTGCCGCTGGACAAAAGGTTGTCGTGTTTACAGGGCGCAAGAAAGACTGTGAGGATTTAGCCTCTGCCATTGGTAAGCGCTGCGAGAAACTAGACGCACCTATGTGGTGGGGTCACGGCGGCGTGGGGTCAGAGGAGCGTGATGCTATGGTACAGGCTTACTCAAAGTATGAAGGGGGCTGTTGCCTCGTGGGTACGACCAACGCGTTTGGTGAGGCGTTTGACGGCCTTCAACGCACAGACCTTGCAATCATGGCGCTCATCCCTTGGACACCGGGGATGATAGAGCAAGCAGAGGGGCGGTTTCATCGTAAGGGTAGCGACCGCGCTGTCTTAATCATGTACGCAATTTGTGAGGGTACAGTGGATGAACACATCGCTGACCTTCTGCTTAACAAGCTGGAGAACTTAACGGCTGCACTAGACCACTCCGAGGCGCAGGACATCGCTGACGTACTGTCAGGTGTAGACGATGAAGAAGCAATCATTAACTCAATCATGGATAAAATATAATGAAACGTGGACTACTAGAAATGAAATCTAACCTAGATAAAAAGAACGCAGCCGACTCGTGGTACTTCTCAATCCTTGTGAAGAACGCAAGCGGTGCGTACGAAACACTTCTTTTCACTCAAGAGGACTTGACTCGTTCGAGGGAACGTACTAGGCTCAACCCCGAAGATGAAACAAACCCAACACTGTTCGACAAGATAGTCAAAATCTTAGGCAAACAACAACCCATTCAACTACCCGATAACCACAGCGAGAAATAATCCCATGCCAAAACTTATTGACCCCGGCCCGTCAGAGGCTGGTTGGCACCGCCTTCAGACGGTGTTGCAGTGCCCGCGCAAGTACGCGCTAGGGCGAGAGAAGTCCTATACCTTAAGCGATCCCTTGGTGAAGGGCGTACTGGTCCACCTTGGACTGGCTCAATACTACGCCCGGATGAAGGCCAAGCTTAACGGGCAAGACCCCAATGAGTTCTATGAACCTATCGAGGGCATTGGCAAGCTTGCCTTGGACAACTACACGGAAGATAAGAACGAGCTATGGATGGAGCACGCTGCTTTGGCTCAACACGTTGTGGCTTCTTACATCAACCATTGGAAGTTCGACAAGTGGGAACCGCTCTACATTGAGGAGCAGTTTAGGAGTCACGTTACTGACGAACAAGGTAACCGGCATCTCTACACACAACGTGCTGACCTAATTGTAAAGGACAGCAGTGGTAAGATTTGGATTGTTGATCACAAGACAACCTTCCGCATCTCCCCCAAGACTGTGCGCCGGTACACTTTATCAGGTCAGTTCTTAGGGTATCGCGTACTAGGTAAACGTGCCTTCGGTGATAACTTCGGTGGGGTTGTACTCAATATGATTCAACTCCCGCGCGACGTAAAAGAGTCACCCGCGTACAAACGTCCAACACTTGAACCCGCCCCGTATGCTTTGCGTACATTTAAACAAACCCTCTTAGCCGCTGAAGGAATTATCAAACAACACCAACACTTGGACGACCCCATGAAATGGCCAGCCGTCCACCATGAAACCGCGTGCTGGACCCCTTACGGTCCATGCCCGTATCACGAAACCTGTCAATACGGATTCTAACAATGACACGACAAGACCTGTTCGCCCTAACTTATGGGCCGTCCGGTTGTGGGAAAACACTCGGAGCTATCCGCGCGTTTCCTGACGGACTTTTTATCGCACCGATCGGCGCAACTAAATGCGCTAATTTTCTCGACGTTACCCCCAAGACCGTCACGCCTAGGAACGTGGGGGAGATCGTCAACATCCTACGCAGTAAAGACACAAAGAAGTGTCCGGCTGTTGTAGTCGATGACTTTAGCATTATTGCCGATGCAGAACTACAACAATGCAAGCAACGGTTCAAGGGCTGGTCTGCCTTTGATGAGTTCAACAAACGCGTCTACGAGCTACGTGACGCGGCCCGTGAAGCAGGTATCCCCGTTGTGTTTACAATGCACCAACAGGCTCCCAAGGAAGTGACTAACGAGCACGGCACGCGACACATCCCCGGTGCCCCGCTCATACCCGGTTGGCAACTTCCAGAGAAGCTCCCCGCTATGGCTGACTTCGTGGCACGTGTAGTCTATTCCGGCGAGTCGCTTGGTAGCTGGCCCTATGTATACCAGACGGGGCCAGATGCTTCCTACGTTACAAAGGACCGCCTTGGTATCTCACCCCCCACCTTTCCCCTTAACCTCCGCGTACTACTGCTTGAGGCGGGCTATAACTTGCCTCGACCTAAAGCGTTGCAGTGGATGGATAAGATTGTCACGGGACTCGTCCCAAAACTTCAACCCATACTTCAAGAGAAGAACAAGGAGGAACTCCAACAACTACTCACAAAATGCTTTCAACAACTTAATGGCAAGTATTCTCAACCCCACATTCGTTGGGCGTTGATGGATGCTATTGATACCGCAAACCTTAAACTTCATCGGCTAACTCTAGTCGATAATTTCATTACTAACATCTCTAACAATTTAGGAGAACAATCAAATGACTTGGGCATTTAAAGCTAACTTTTCAAACGTTCAACCCGCTGGCGTGTTTCGCCGCATGAATGAGGAGGGCTACTATAAGGTCTTGATTCGTGAGTCAGAAGAAACCACCACACGGGCTGGCGCTGCACGAGCTTTGTTCCGTTTAAGTGTTGCCGAAGGGGAACATGACGGGGCAACTGAAACCTTTGGTATTAATCTTCCCACGGGTGATTCAGACCCTGAATGGTTAAACAGGATTTGGGTTGCTTTACTTTTGAGTGTAGGTGTCTCGCAAGATAAACTCGCCAAGGGCGAGATCAGCTTGACGGCTGACGCATTTAAAAACAAACTGGGATATGTCTACTTTACCCCACGTGCCGACGAAAACAGTTACCCATCATTTAAATGGGTAACAAAAAAGGACTACGAGTTTTACACCAAAGCGTCTGGGGATGTACAGACTACACCTGTACAAGCAGCGACGGAACCTGCTCCCGCCCCTGAACCAGCGGCGACTCCTGCTCCACCTGCTACGCAAAAAGACAGTGGTGATCCTCTGTCCTTCCTAGAAATCTAATGAAGCCAGATTGCAACAACTGTCCCCTGCAAGTCTACTGGGGAGAACGTAATGAGTTCTCCCCGGTGGACTCCACCATCCGAGAGTCTAAGCTACTCGTGTTGGGGGATGCACCTAGTAAACAGGCGGTGACATATAACCTACCGTTTGCTGGACCGGACGGTGCTGCACTGGTCAAAGCGCTAGGAGATAAAGCATGGGAACGTGCAAGCTTCGCGAATGTCGTTGCTTGCCGTTACCCTAACGACAACCCTAAAGAGTTCTTAGCTAAACTCAAGAAAGAGAATCGGCGGCGGGTAAAGAATGGGCTTGCACCTATGCCAACCCCGGCTGTTTGTTGCCGCCCCCGCCTTGATGCAGAGTTAAAGCTGCATCCGTTTAAACTCACTCTGGGTTCAAGTGCAGCCAAGGCTGTGCTACCGGGAAACCCTAGCCTCGGTGCGATTCGAGGTGGCCCGACTAAGACAAGTGCGGGCAGTGTACTCCCGACCTTTCACCCACGTCACATTATCCGTAACCCTCAATGGGCTGCGACGTTTAGGTCTGACGTGGCCAAAGCCTTTCGATTTTTCGCTAACAAACTACGTTGGCAAGACCCTGATACAAACTTTCATCCTACGCCACAAGAGCTAGAGGACTTCTTCGCGCGCGTGAAGTCTCTCCCTAAAACAGATCGACGTATCACCTACGACGTAGAGACGGACGCGCTAGAGCCGTTAACGGCTGGACTTAGGTGCATAGGGCTGGGAACAGACAAAGAAGTCTTTATTGTTCCTCTGCTTTCCATAAGTGGCGAGTCTAAGTTCTACACGGGGAATGACCTCGTACGAGTAAGAGCTATCTTGGCGAGGTTTTTCGGTGACGATGACATCCTCAAGGTGGGTCATAACGCCGGTTACTACGACAGGATTGTTATCGAACAGCATCTTGGTGTAACTCCTTCTCCACTACTCGATACTATCTTACTGCATAAACTTGCTCGGTCAGAGTTTCCGCATGGTCTGGCTTACATTGGTTCAGTAGAAACTGACGTACCAGCTTGGAAATCAGAGCATACCGCTACAACTGCACAAGATGATTTAGAGTTGCATCAGTATTGCGCGACAGACGTTGCGGTGACGCATCGCATCATTGACCCGTTACTTAGTCAGGCGCGCAAGCGTAATCAGTTACATCTGTACCAGACCGACCAGAAGCTTCAGGCTTTGTGTGCTGGGATGCACCGGCTTGGGATACGGATTGATGATAGTAAGAGACGGCAGTATGAGAAGGAATTGGTTGCTGACTCACAGAAGTGGTTGAACAAGTTCCATAAAATCGTGGGCGCACTCAACCCCAACTCACACGATCAAGTACGCGCACTGTTGTTTGATCGCTGGGCGCTACCCCCGCAAGAGTTTACCTCGTCAGGTGAACCCAGCACTGACGCGTCCACCTTACGTTTCCTATTGGGCAACCCTTCACTGGACGCAGACCAGCGTGCTGCGGTTGACGCGTTACGTAGGTACCGCAAGTCCAGTAAGTTACTCAACACGTACATTAAGAAGCTTGCCCCCGGCATGGGTATCGTGGACAGCGATAGCTTTATCTATCCTGATTACAACGCCCACGGTACAATTAGCGGGCGCTTCTCTAGCTCTAACCCTAACTTCCAAAACATTCCTTACGCGTTACGGGATATGTTTGTACCCGCCAAGGGGATGGTGTTCGTAGGGGCTGACTTCGACCAGCTCGAACTTCGGTTCGCCGCTGCATTAGCGGGCGCACGTCACTACCTTGACGCGTTTGAGAAGAAGGAGATCGACCCGCACAACCTGACCGGTGACATGATGTTCGGTCAACGGTTCTGGGATACTCCGGGCGCACCCAAGAAGAAGATTGAGAAGGGTAAGGGCCAGTTTAAAAAGCTGCGTGACCTAGCCAAAACCATTTGTTTCTCGTCGTTGTACGGAGCTTCACCGCCCAAGGTCCACGAGATTCTGATGAAGGCTGAAGATAAGGATGGTAATCTTTTATACGCAAACCAGACTATTAGAGACGTTCGCGCCCTACACCGCAAGTGGCTACGTGCTGCCCCAGAGTTCAAGTTGTGGTGGGACCGTGAACTAGATAACTACCGCCGTGATGGGTACGTTGAAGAACCCGTTACCGGTAGACGGCGCTACTTCTACGAAGAAGATTTTAACGCCATTGTAAACTTCCCAGTTCAAGCGGGGGGCTTTGCGATTGTCGCGCAGGGAATGCTAGACATGATGCAACACCTACCGTTTGACTTTAGGAAAAGAGAAGGGCTAGTGAACCAGCTTCACGACGCTGTTCTCGTTCAAGTGAAAGAAGCAAAAGCTGACTACGCTCGCGAAGTCATCACGAAAAGCCTAACCCGTAAAGTTGCCGGTCTACCCGTAACCTTCTCGGCTGAAGCAGACGTGGGGTATTCGTGGGCGGAAGTATAGGAGCAAGATAATGACAACGTACATAACTGACATTCAAACCAACATTAAGTTTCCGGGCAGCATCTGCTTGTCTGGTCTATCTAAGAATTTGTTTATCTCTGGGCCAAATGGATCGGGCAAGACTGCACTCATCAATGCACTTGAGTTAGCTTTGACAGGTGAAGCCCGCGACCTTGGTGGACGAGATAAAGCCAAAGCATCTAAGATTTTAGAGGGGCTACTTCACCCCAACGAGGACTCACTGTTCGCTGTAGTAAAGCTAAGTAACGGCAAGACAGCGAGCTGGGTCATGGAGAGAGGCAAGCGTCCCAAGCACCAACCAGTTGATGGTGATGTTCACTTCCTGCTTCCTGAATTGTTAGGGGCACTCAAAGGCAGTAAAGCGGTAACCGCTCGCTTCCTAGTTAAATACTTCGGACGCGACTGGGACTACGGCGCTGTCAATGATTTTATGGTGGGGGAAGAGGTTAGGGTTACTGACGATAGTAGTGATCTTCCACCTCACTTGTCATTACTTCGGATGGAGGAGTACGCACGTAAGGCTCAACTAGCTCACGCAGCCGAAGCCCGTTCACTCAAGGTAGCCCTAGAGCGCCTTGGTGTAATGTCAGAGAAGGGAGCCGAGCACGCGGATAAAGCTATGGTTGTTCAGTCAATCATTACCCTACTTGATTTTCAAGTGAAGAACAATTTAGGTAAGTGTGGGGTGTGTGCTTCTGAAGTAGACCTGAAGGCCCTAGGGGGCCGTCTAGCGCAAGCACAGGCCCAACTTGATAGACTGGGTGGACCACCCTCGTCAGACCGCATAGCGGCCCTTCAGAGCGCGTACAACGATGCTACCCAACAAAGCGAGGACTGTAAGGCGATAGCGAAGGCTTGCATGGATAAGATGTACGGACTGATTGAGACGAACTCACGGCGTATATCCTCACAGATTACAGAATCGTTGCCGCTTGACTTCCCTGATTACGTGGGCTTATCCGTAACTGGGTCTAGTATTCTGATTGGTTTCTACGACCCAGAGGATGAGTTCTTACGCTCACATGTCAGCGGGGCCGAACTTGTCACGCTTTGCACAGCGATTGGTGGAGCTATCGCACAAATGCTACCCCCTCAAGACTTGATCGTATTAACGACACCTGACCGGGGGGTGGACCTAAACTACCTGCGAAGGTTGCTTAACATTATGAAGGGTATCCCAGCGGTTACCGTCATCCAGAACCCGTTCCAACCGCGTGGTCGTCCACCTGCGGACTGGACACGCATCGTCTTAGATGATGAGGGTACCGTTGTGGTTCATGGCGGTGACCACACCGAGGGCCTTACCGCAAGCCGAGCAAGCTAGGGAATGGTCCCAGTAGGCGGTGGGTTGTCCTGTACGGCAACTCCCGTCGCGCTCATCATGTCAATCCCTTTGACACCAAACATGCCCGCGAGAATGACGAGAATGATCACAAGAGTTTGTGGTGTAAGTAGAGATTGGAGCCACTTTTGTTTGTCTAAGTTAGCTTGTGCCTCTTGTTTCTCGCGTTCTTCGCGATACTTACGGGCTTCTTCGGCACGTTTCTCGTCTGCCGCTGCCCTCGCTTTCATAATGTCTTTCATCTCTAACTGTTGAGTACAGAGAGTGTTGAAGCGCTCTTGTTGCCGCTCATCCTGATGATCTACGATAAGCTGAAACTTAGAGGTTTCCACTTGCAGTTTACCTACATCTTTTTCCAAAGCAATCACCCTAGCTGTGTTCTGGCGGACTCTATCTTCTACGCCGTTTGAATTAGACATTAGGCACCTTCTTGCAACCATTCACGGATACTTTCTATAGAGATGTTTAACCGTATCACATGTAACTGCTCAACCCCACTAAAACGAGATGCCCACGTTTGGTTGACACGGTTAACCCAGTCAGGACCGGGATTATAAACTTCACGGAGAGGCCCTATTTCGTACCAGCCCGCGCCGTCAATCGTCGAAGAAGCTTCGAGTGTTAGTATCTTATCGGTCTTACGGTCGTGGTCTACGACGATTAAAGAATGCCCTCCACCATTGGGACGAAACAACTGGACTAACCACGGGCCTTCACCCGGAGAAGTCATGCCACAGCCCCATTCTTTCATTACACGCGGACCATACCCCGGTACTTTTACGTCAGGTGTACCCGATGACACCATCCAATCTGACCACTGTGTTCCGGTAAACTTTACCTTGTAGATGTCGTGGAACGCCTTGCTAAGTAACCACGCGGTAAACAGCACGCAGTTTGTAGTTTCAGTTCCGATCCGCTTAAGACTCATTCCGGGTGGGTTAGACGGGCATTGTGCCCCAGACAAGAGGTAACGTTGGGTGAGCATTTCAGAGAAGTGTGATACTACAACTGACCATTGAATCGGTATAGACCGATCAGGAAAGCTTTGCTCAAGTGCAGTCCAAGTGTTTGCACCAACAATCCCGTCAGCGGTTAACCCCTCGGAAGATTGAAAAGCTTTTACCTGCTTTGTAGTATTTGCCCCAAACACGCCGTCTATGGTTGTCGTAAAACTATGGGCGCACAACAACGCCTGACACTCTCTCACAGCGTTACCGGTGTCTCCTTGACGTATTGTGGGGGGCATTTGTTCTCCTAAAGCTTGCGCTTGTTTACGTGCATACCAGTTGTCCAATCATGTTTTCCTTGCGCGGTTACGACTTTGTTTTTCAAAGCCGCCGATTTCATTCGGTGCAATCCGCCCATCTTTATTCAAATCTTTGTGCGAAGCATCCTTCTTGTCTCCATTACCATATGTGCCTTTTCTACGATTGTATCGATTCATAGCTACGCGCTTGTCTTGATGCTTCTTAAGGTTCTTCGCTTCTTTCTTATAGTTACGATCAGGATGCTTGACAGGTTTACCCGCACTTGTACCCGACTTAGCAATACGCCTCGTCACAGCTTTCTTTCGGGCACCTTGTCTTTGCTTCTGATAGTTCATTCTTCACTGGCTTCATCAAGTTTGCCTTCAGCTTTCAACCGGTCATACACCCGTTGAACAACTGGGCGAAGGGTGCCCCGCGCAATTGCACGAAGAAAGATACCGTCCACAGCTTCTAAAGCTAATGAGACAACTGTAGGCAAGCCTGTCCAAGTAAGGAACTCGTCGGCGTGTTCGCTAAGATCATCAATGACCTCAAGCATTTTCTCCTCACCGGGCAACAAATCCCCTGCAATGTCTAAGATTAACGGCTCGGCAAGTTCTTCTAACTTGTCCATTTTAATGCCCAAAAAAGGGCCTCGTTCTTCACGCCGAACAGCACGCCGTTCTTTACGTAGCTTTCGCTTCTCATCTGGGGTGAGGGTTTGTCGTTCTTCTTTACTAAGTAGAGGCATGGGGTTTCCTTTATTTAGAGTTGTCTAAAATTTTCTGTAAACGTTCATGCTGACTGCGGTGCATTTCCACTGCTTTTTTAAGTTCAGCGATAACTTCCTGCATCTGTTTCCGATCAGACGCACTTAACTTAAGTGCATTGTTAGCGGCCTTTTCTCTAATTTCTCTCATGTGACTACGCCCTTTTTCTTTTGTGTAAACCATGTTTTGCAAACTGTTTCCCAGCTTTAGTTGCCGCGCGTTTTACCGCGTTGGCCCGCGCAAGCTTTTGCCGCCCTTTTACCGAGGACTTGAGTGCTTGACGTTTGCTTTTAGGCATGTAGGCTTCACCAGTCGCATCTTTACCCTGAATGCTCGGTTTACCCGAAGCAGTCCCCCAATCTTCTTTGGTCCACTTATTCAGAGACTTTTGCGACTTTTTAAGAGCCATTAGTTCTTATACCCCCCGCCTTTCGCTTTGTAGAGTCGGGCTAGGATTTGCGCCTTGCGAGCACTCCACTGCCCCGGTCTGCCCCCTTTACTACCAGACTTTACTTGTTGGAACAACCGCTTCCGCATACCCGGCTTAGTATAGTTACCTGCTTCGTTTACTTTAGACTTGGCCATTTACCACTTCACCTTGTGTGACCAGTAACGAGCACTGGTCTTTGGGGGACTAGAATCTTGGGCGTTATGCCTAGCGTAATACGACTTCTTTCGCGCCTTATCCTTCGCAGACTTAGGGCTTTTGCCTGCACCGCGAACGCCCTGTTGACCGAATCGGACTACACCTTCCTTGTTCCCATCCTTTGCGTATACTACATGAGACTTCTTAGGGTGATTCGGCGTTCGCTTTGGTTGGTTCACACCTTTTAAGCCAAGTCTTTTCAGGACTGCTTTACGTCTTTTCGCTTTTTTATCCATCACAACAACCCTTGTGTTTTGTGCCCTTGAAGACCTCCCCCTTGGGTAGCGTGACCTTGAGGCTCAGAACTGCCGCCGGAAGGTGCCGTTACCACACAGTCTGCATTAGTATTAACTACGTCAGTCACAGCCAAATTTATTGTAAACGTGCCAACCACATCTGGAGTGAAAGTAAAAGTAGATGTCCCAATACCCGCTAAGGAACCGTCTTGCCCTGCGTAAATGTCGGAGACTTCAGATGCAGATAAGGCGCGTTCCCAGATAGCAAATTCATCTAATGTACCGCTCCAGTATCGACCAGAAGACTCATTAGCTCCTATCCACATAGGTATCGTGGCCGCTGTAATTGTCGCCGGAAACGAACTGTCCGATACAGCAAGTACGCCATCTTTGTATATAATGATCGTCGATCCGCTTCTTGTAATCGCTAAATGAGTCCAAGCGCCCGGTGTTAGTGCTACCGATGATCCGAATGTCCACCCGCCGTCACCTGTAACCACTCTGTATGAATGCCCACCCGATGAACTAGCCTCTAAACAAAAACCCTTTTGTGAAGACTGATTACCGAAAATGTTTGTAAATCCACTTTGTGATGCGCCCTCTTTTACCCAGAATGAAATAGAGAAATCCTCTGTTGTGTATGCAAACGCATTTCCAATCTCAATTCTATCGTCGGCACCGTCAAACTCAAATGCGTGGGAACCTACCTGACCGGATACTTGCGTGGCTCCGTTAACTACTCCCACATTTCCCGATCCACTTGTGTCGGGAGTAGTTAGGGTAGTGACAGAGCCAAAAACCGGCGCAGTGAAATTGTATGTAGTTGTCGGGTTTGTGGGCGACGTATAAAACGTCGTACCAGTTCCGCCCGACGAATCGTTTAGAAGATACTGACACTCATTAGGAAACGAACCTCCACTGAACGACACCGAAACCGTATCTCCGGCGTTCGCTGTATAATCAAACCACAACGGACCCGACCCAGAGGGCAACGTAATGTTTGACAAAACGACCGTCCCGTTCACAGACACGTTAACAAAATTATTGTTGTGCCATCCGTCACCATATGTATCGAATAATCCAATAGAGCCTGTAGGGATGGACACAGTTTCAACTGTATCAAAATGCCACAGCCCCACATTGTTTGCCATATCAATGGGGCTTGTCGCCTGATTATCAGGGAAAGGAATAGGGGCGTTTGCAAATGAACTGCCACCCGGAACGGACACCCAACTCCATCGGTAATACTCAACCTGCACGCTGGCAGAACCGTCAAAGGTAGCAGGAACACCGGTAGTTCCTGTTATGTCTGGACAAATCGCCTGTGGTGGAGGCACTTGGTATGCAATAGTGCTGATCATACCATGTAGCCTAGCGTCCTCTGGGGGCGCACCGTGCACTACGGTGGGGAACATACCTCGTAATAAACTAGACATCAGACAATTTCATATTTTAGGTTGATCGTACTTGTGCCTGTTATTCCGGTTGAAGTAGCAAAAGCGTACGTTGTGTCCCCCACATTTGGTGTTACCGTAGCACCATCGGTGTAGGCTCCGCCGCTATCTCGAATACTAGCAAAGGCTTGGATACTGCTACCACTACTATACGTGTGGGCGGTTGCGCCTAAAACTGTAGAAGGAGTAATGCCCAATTGTGTCGCCAAGTTGCTAACCTGTGTGACCACATTGTCTGCCGATGATGGACTGCTCTCCTCCGTATACGTGCTGTTGTCGTAGGGATTAGTACCGGTCACCCCGACGTTAGTGCCCCCCGATGAAGGAGTCCAAGAGCCTACTGCACTGGTGTCCAAATTAGGGTCTAGCCGCGTCACGAACATTGGCGTTGCAGCGTCGGCAGCAGATGTGGCGTTGTCGTAGGCTAAAAGCTGCGCGTGTAGCGAGGCGTTTGGTATGAACTGCCCAACGCCTTCGATGCGGACGGCCACGCCGGTCTGTGCGTTAGTAAAATTACTATTGGTCGCGCTACCAAAAGATACGCCGTTCGCAAAAAACTCTGCGCTGTAGGTTGTAGTGCTCATGTCGTAAGTAAATGAAACGTAGTGCCAATCGCCTGCGGGTAAAGTAGCAGTCCCGGCTACTGTGCCATTTACTCTACCTGCAACCGTTCCCGTGCTTGAATTCGTTACAACAATTTCGCAACGGTCACCATCGACGTTCCCAACAATGTCCAACACTGTATTGTTGTTATCGTAGGTGCTTTGCACCTTAAACGCAGTTGCGACACTGCCGGTGGCAGGCAACAAAGGCGGCGCGGTTACCATAAAACCTTTCCTAAGTTCTAAACTGTATTTGGTTCCGGGGAAGGAACTATATGTGTAGACTTTGCCTGCACCTGTAACCGGGACGGTTTGATTACTAACACCGCCCCACCCCATAAAATCAAGTTCCGTGTGTGTTTCTGCACCAAATGCCCACGACCATACCACAGCCATTTCAAACTCCTTGAATCAAGCCGGGGTAAACGGCGTTAATTTCTTCGGCGGTTTTCTCTTCCCAACCTACTTGTGCAGGTTGGGCCTCTGGACAGTTTAAGACATAGCGTCCGGCTTCTCGGTCTAGTGTAAGCGTGCGTATGCCTCCAACTAAGTCGGCCATGGCAGAAACCGTCGCTTCGCCTTCGAGTTTAGCTACGTCAACATTTTTGTCTTCTTGAAGCAGGATGGGTGTAAAATAGTAAGACATTACATGCTCCCACCTTGGCGTTGGAAGTACACGGTACCCGTCGCCGT
>Ga0160423_10002146_pt1 | contig 16519 bp, 27 predicted proteins | sample CRUFie14St8metaG_FD_108191 | JGI IMG/M metagenome (GOLD analysis project Ga0160423, IMG submission 108191) | Marine microbial communities from the Costa Rica Dome - CRUD Field 142mm St8 metaG | ecosystem: Environmental > Aquatic > Marine > Oceanic > Photic zone | place: Costa Rica: the Eastern... | reverse complement strand
AGAGGATCTGTAAAGTCCAAAGCTCGACCAACTGCAGCAAAGCGAAGAGCAGCAGCCAAGAAAGCAGCAGCAACTCGCAAGAGAAACGCAGCCAAGCGAAGCGGTGCAGCCAAGAAAGCAGCAGCAACTCGCAAGAGAAACGGTCGTGGCAAGAGAAGAACTCGCAAGGCAACTCGAAGAGGCAAGGCCGGTAGAGTCACAAAGACTGCAAAATCCGCCTACGATGCATTCATGTTCCCAATCAGCTCGATTCCAGCAGCCATGCAAACAGTTGTCGGAGCTATCTTGGTCGGTGGTGCTTATGCTGCTATCCGACCATATGTTTGGGACAGAATGAACTTGACTGGTTCAACTGGTTACATCTCTCAAGTAGCCAACATGCTACCAGCGGTCTCTGACAATGTAAAGACTGATCTTGGAAACTTTGGTAACAAAGCACTTCACCTTGGTACAATCGGTGTCGTCAACTACGTGCTATCGGACAAAAAGATGCTCGGACTCGTTGACAAGAAACTCACGTCCTCCGTGAACGCTCTTGCACTTGCTTACTACGCTTTTGAAATGTTGAATGAAACTCAAACTTTCAACATTGGTGGCGTAGTTGACAAGCTCAAGACCTTTGACCTCTCTGGTGCAGTCAGCGCCTTTGGTGCTTCTCCAACAAGCACAGCGACCTACGGTACTCTAGGATACACAAGCGGCATGCACAACAACATGGGCATGATGCATGGGGCACACAACATGGGCATGATGCATGGGGCACACAATTACTCGATGGGAATGTCCACCATGAACAACAAGTTCTTTGGCGCTCACAACCAACCAGCAGCCCTCCCAATGCCAAACAACACCATCGTCAACACTGCCGCAACACGTGGCACTCACGGCGGAAATGCGATCTTTGGCACAAGCAAGAAGGGGCTTGGCAGAGTCAACCTCTTCTGAACTTGACCGGAGTTGATTTTGATGGCACGCAAGAAGCGAGCGCAGGTTCCAAAGTTCGTTAAGGACATGAAACCCGCAGGTAAAGCTACCCTTGCTCTTGGTGCTACTGGACTTGTTTACGCAGCGAGCTACACGACTGCTAAAGGAATAGGCAACGCTTTTGCCCCTTCAACGACCCAGAAGGTTGACGAATTTATTCGCTACACCGATCCTGGTCTTCTTTTGCAAACGGGTGCTATTGTTGGTTCTTCTGGTCTCGCTATCAAATTCCTTGACAGCGATATGGGAAAAAGAGTCGTTCCTAATTTCTTTGGAAAATTCAAAGGCGAAGCAACGATCATGAAGTCTGCCGCAATGGGGTTGGCTCTTGGAAGATTGATGACAGGTCTATCCGTCAAAGATGTTGGGCAACGATTCCAAGCATTGTTTGACGCAAACTTGCCTGCTGCAATCGCTCCAACACCAGGTCCATACTTCAACAGACCAGCAAACATCAGTGCTTTGAACGATGTGGTGAGCCGCCCAACGAACAACACGGCTCCGGTTGTTGCCAACAACTATTACCAATCGGTGTACCGTCCAAGACTGGATGCACAGCTTGACTACATCAAGATGATGAACCGGAACAATTCAAACAATGTTCTGAATCCAACCCCAAACGCGCCCCCCAATAACAACAGGACCAACGGGATGCCGGGAAATCCAATTTGAACAACGGGCTTCCAGCCGAGTTGAATCAAGGCAATAACATTGTTCAGAACATCAATCAGAACACTGTTTCGAACAATGTGGCGCAACAGATCGTTCAACAAAACAACAATTCCAATATGAATGTAGGGGATGGGTTGCCCAACACGCCAAACCAAAGCAATGCTCCAAGCTGGGAGACTTCGATGAGCGATTGGTTTGTTGCTCGCATGACAGGAAAAAACCGAGACAGATACGGTAATGTGTCCACAGATGGCATAATTCACTCTCCGCCCATTTCAGACTTTGTTGGTTTGGACGCGTGGGCTGGTGCCGAAGGACCTGTTGGTGATGGTTCACGTCAATGGAAACTTGCTCGCATTCGAGAAGATGTTCCAAACTATGCACGTCACGGCCATCCCGATTTTGACGGAGATTGGGTACGATGGACACGAAGTAACCCTCAAGGATATTTCTTCCGCCCTACATCAAACAACAATTACAGGTGACAACAATGAACATACCGCAAGCTGAATTATTAAACATAGCAAACCAGTTGAACGCAGCATCAGCAAAGCACAAGGCACAAGCAAATCGGATCAGAAACCTCGCTGGCGGTTCTAACAGCAATCCCGCAATGGGTCCATTGATTGCTTTGGTTGGAGTTATGAGCATTATGACCATTGCTGGTCTTTTCAACATAGGTGGCAAGCAATGAACCTCTCCTGGTCACAAGGTTTGACCTTAGCAGTAACAGTAGCCTATCTTGCTACTTCTGCAATTCATTATCAAGGCAACAGAAAACCGATGGCGATGATGTTCCTTGGCTATTCAGTAGCAAACATTGGTGCTTTCCTTTTGGAAGGCGCTGAACAATGAAGTTTAGAATTCATCAGCTTCTTCTCTGTCTGTAAGATAGTGTTCGACATCGCACCCATCAAACAGAGCATCGTTTGGTCCAAGAAGAACAAATCTCACAAGCTCGATAGCATCCAGAGCATGGGTGAACGGAAAGATCCATTGAATCCGCATAGCACCGAAGGTCATCGATACGCCATTGTCCTCGTATTTGGCAACCGATGTTGACACTTCTTCGAAGAAAGGCTTGAACTTGATCGTGGCCGCTAAGACTCCATCTTGCCATTTTGTGTACTTCTCATAGCCAGGTTGTCCTGGTAATGAATCGATTTCACGCTCGACCACGACTGCGTAGGTGTGCGGGGTGTCCTTCTCTCCCAAATCAAATGGTACAAATGATGACCCATCGCACTCTGGGCATTGTTTGATGCTGTCATCATCAGGTGACACTGCAGAACATACAGTACACCGTTTCGCACGGTTGTTTGAGGACATATCAATTCCCCATCTGTCTTCGAATGCTATCGGCTACTTGCTGTTTTCTTCTGACTTCTTGATTGTGTTCATCTTCTTTGGAAGCTAAGTTCTCAAAGGCCAATGCCCTCAAGACCGAGGAAATGCCGTTGAAAGCGAGGCGATCAGCATAAGCTTGCAAACGTGAGAATTGTTCAGCGGACAATCTCACCTTCACGGTCTTACCGCCTTTGGTGTCGCTCATGATATGCTCCAAGTGTTTTGTCCCTATGAGACAACCGATTCCCAAGAAAGCTCAAAACCCGTTCGGGGGGTTAAGGTTTGTAGCCCGTTTGTGGACTTATGTAGCCCCTTGTGGCCTTTAGGGACACGCTTCTTTATACCCTGTACCGATATGGTCGGGATATCAGAGGCACAAGAAACAAGCCGACGAACAAAAAAAAATACAGGAAGTGAAAAAAATGCAGTGGACAGTTTACTGGGACAGACCTCAAGCTCTAATTAACGAATATGTGTCAAGCGTAGAAGGATTTATTTCTTTTGCCTTCCCGAACTGGGGATCGACAAACCGTGGCGTCCACGCAAAGGGCGAATATGGTCTCGGAAGCCTCCGAGCAGACCACATGGGCCTACTCGACACCGAGGGAAGATGGATCGTTCCAACCAACTCTGCTGCATCTTTCGAGACCGGAACTGGTCAAGCTGGTGCTGCTGCTTCATCCAACCTTGGTGGCGGATGGATTGACAAGGCAATCTCGATTAAGACCATCGAGGAAGCATATTATGTTTTCACTGGGCTGCAGTACAACACTTCGCCCATCAGAACGACCGAATCACAATTTAGAATCGCTGGGATTACTACGCCGTGCCATTCTCATCTCATCTTGAGTGTCTTGGAAGAGCCTCTATGCTTTATGAGTGAGCCGTTGGTCATAGAACCAGAGAAAGCTCTTGACTGGTCTCTCCGAACAACTGTTGGTACAAACGGTAATGGAACTCTCCAAGGCGAATCTCTCCGAATTCTAGGAATGGTCATCGGACAACATCACGCTTTGATTCAACAAACTTTCGGCAGCGAGGATCTTTGAGGTTCTTACCTGATAACGAATACTACGAGGTGAAAAAATATGGCAATTGATGTATTTGATGCACACACGCTTGGTGGGCTGGACAACTCGAAGAGAGGTCTTGGCACACACATTCTCCACGTCGCTGGAGAATTGACTGGAATTGATGACGCAACTGCAGCCGCACCTTGCGTTTACACTGTTGACGCTGATGGAAACATCTCTGCATCCGGTGGAGACTCGGATGGTGCAGAAGCAGCAGACCTGGTAATGACCGACGGAGCCGGTGTAATCATCACCGTTGACAATGTAGATCTTGACGGAACCGGCGTTGCCCCTGAAGGCGCAGTTTGTACTGTAAAGGTCTCATTCGGCTCCGCTGTCGAAACTGCAAGCACTATGGAAATTCTTGGAGGTTACATCTCCTGTGGATTTGACCTCAGTGGAACTGTTGGCTCTGCTGCTGTTGACGCATTGACCTTTGGCTCTCTGTCGGCTCTCTCTGGAAACTCCATCGAGTTCAACATCGCAGCCCCGTACGAGCAAGAAGGTGGCACTCAAATTAACATCGCTGCTGGGTCCGTCTTGAAGTTCAGCATTGTCGCTTTCGCTAAGGGCGGCACGATCTGAAACTCTTGAGGTGATTCAAGAATGGACGGCTGGCGTGGCTCTCGATTGGGTTATGCTGGCGGACGCACAGGCTACTTCGCAAACTACGGCAACAACGATGCTCTACGTGGCACTATGGGAAGCTCATTCAACAATGCCTTCACGCAACAAGCCGCTTGGCAAAGCACGACTACTGGAGTTGCGCTCGCACTAGGACTTGTTGCAGCATACGCATACCGAGATGATCTCAAGAAAAAAGCCCGGAAGTTCAAGAAAGATGCCGGAAAAGCTGTTGACCGAATCAATCCATTGAGTTGAGGTGCCTGGTGATGAAAACCACCACCTTTGAACGGGCGCTTGTTAACAACCACAATGTTGTTCCTTTGCGAGGCGAAAGTCTTGGAATGTCAATCAAGAGCAATCCACACTGTCACTGCTATGCTGATTTGAAAGGCACAGTTAAGCGTAATCCACATTGCCCAACGCATGGTTCGAATCTTTCTGGTTCAGGATTTTACAAGACTGGAACAGGATTGGCTGTTGCATCTGCAGTCGGACTAATGATTTACGATCGTCGCAAATTTGGCGATTGGAAATACGCTCAAGATTGGACAAAGTATGCCCTTGGCGGCTTTGCTGGATGGTTCCTTGGAGGCCTTGCGAATTGGGAGGCGCTTCCGTAAACAATGAAATTCCCCGCTTTTACACACATCAAGGGGAGGTATAGAATATGGCAAGAGTTAATTTTGGACGAACACCGACAGTACGAGGGTATAATCCCTTAGCGAACACATTGAAACCAGGACACGTTATTCAACTGCGTGGACAGTTCTATTTGGTGAATGCAGTCGAAGGTCTTACCTTCGAGCTTGTAGTTACTGCAAATGGAAACACAGCCGGTACAGAGATCTCTGACGGCTTTGATTCTGGTTACTTCGAAGATGAGGACCTTGAACCTTACAGAAACCACCTGTATTGTTTGATTCCTTCATTGGCCGGTCAGCCAAAGTTCATTGCACGTGACGGAAGCTACGATGGCGTTGGGTTCCCTAACGACACAACTCAAATTACCCTTTCAAGCGGAACACACACAATCGGTGCGGCAGCGAGAACCATGGTTGGTTTGATTAGCCCTCGTGTCTATCTCAAGCATCCAGCCGGCATTCCTCGATGGCACGCTGATGAAGCTCCAGAGAACGACAAGACAGGGTATCTCGATGTAACGGTCAGCCCCCACGAAGATCCGAACCCGAATTTCGCAATATGGATCGAAAGTGGAGAATCACAATTGCCTCAATTCAGAATGGTCAATACAACCGGCGAGGTATATTACAACCCAGTCATATTTTTGCAGGGTTTCAAGGCAAGATTGCAACCTATGACCAAGGTTGACATTCAAGTGGCAAGAGAAGCCAACGGCGGCAAGTTTGTTTACAAAGTAATCAAGCCAATGGGATTGCCTCATGCTGGTTCAATGGGCGCTGATTTCAACCCCAACTGAAGGGGGACGAATAAGTGGCATTGAAATCACTATCTGCGGGAAGGCCATCGAACGAATTGGTTCCCCAATCTCCGTTCGGTAGGTCGCCTCACGCAACCAACTACGCTCTGCAAGAGGTACACAAGCCTGGAGAGCTTTTGATGCTCTCTACGGGGCTTTACAGGGTCAAATCGAGCGAACAGTTCTCATTGATGCTTCACATGGGTCTTCAGGGCACATTTGTACGGACTGGTGCTACATCGATGTCCTTTACATTGACAGAGAACGATCCCGCATTGGCAGGCAATTCAAGTATCACGATTCCAGCAGGCACACAAATTCACATTGGCGCTCAAGGATTCAACAATGCGGTACAGGTTGTGACAACTGGAGAATCCGCCACGTTTTCAAGCGGAGTATTGAGTTGTGCAACCTCTGAAACGATTGACTCGACCTATGCAAATTCAACAGATGCTACGCTCATGTATTTGCCATCAGCTTCCGAGGATGGAACCAACAACAACATCCTCCTGAACAAGAGGACCTTTGGTATTCTGGAGAGTCCTTCCAATGATTTCACGATCTATGATTTCTGTTTTGGAATTTCACTTCACCCTAAGTATGTAGGTCAAGACGGCGATATTACAGATTCAGGACTTGCGCCTTCGAACTTAAATATCGCAGTGTCAGACAGTCGTGCCAACATAGCGCACATTGGGGCTGCTACTTCGGATGTCAACGGAAGACCCGCAGACACTCTTGCCGCAGCAACAGGCGGACATGGTGGCGTCAGACACGGGGTTGGCGGCTACGGGTTGGATTTGGTTCGATATAGCGGTTTGATTTCTCCTAAAATTCGAATCGAACAACCAACAGGTGTCGTTCGTTTTGCAACGGACATGTCTAAGGGAACCGACGATACCTCTGACCGTCTAATCAACAAAACAGGTTTTCTTTCAGCCGATGATACATCGGTCGTTGCTATGAATCAACGGTACAGAATTATAACAAATTCAGAGAAGAGCGATGGCTCATTGCCAACTTTCCAACTGCTACAAGACAAGCTTGAGGCAATGCGAGACCCACACATTCTCATTTTGGGTGTGAAAGTAGTTCTTGATGAAGTATCGGAAGGGGAAGTTCGTGAGATGATTCGACGGTCAGGACGCTTCAATTACAAGGTTGTACAAGACCCAAGCGAAGCTTACAAAATGCAATCAGATAACGTGACTGGGCCTGCGAACGGATGGAAGGAACTTGTTGAGAAACAACAGGGAAGACGAATGAGCTTCCAAGACTACAAGAATGCCTCAAACAAGATCACGACCCAAGCAATGAATCAATTGTATGGAACTGGCCCGCGATACCCAAATGAAATAAGGCAAGACCCTCGTAGCAGATACAGGAGGGGCTGATTGTGGACTTTGATATTATTCCTGATGGCGTGAACACGATTGCGGGCGGAGAAGTTGATGATGACACTTTGATGATCTTACCTGGAGAACTGGTGGATGTACCAACAGGCCGAGATTTACGCAAAATTACAGAGCGAAGAAGAAACTTGCTCGTCGCTTCTAAAACCAAAGTACAGGTTATCGATCAACTCGAGGAAGGGGATTTGAATTATGTGATGATGAAAGTATCATCGACCCTTCCTGATGGCACAACGGGTGCGGCACCTGCTGATTTAGCGGTATTCCTACAACTCGATGGGTTCGCTCAAGGAGGATTTGAAGCAGTTTACGATTCGACAGTCGGACAATCTGTTGCTGGTTTCACATTGGCAACATTAAGCTCGTTGAACTTGCCAGAACAATTTGGTATGTGGTATTTGACCGTTGATCGTTCAGATACGAAAGTATTGATTTATCGTGGCGATGGACGATACAACCATCGCATTCGATTGGATCTCTTCAACACCAACGCTTCGTCATCAATCAATGTGGAATTTGTTGAAATCGCTCGAACAAGAACTTCCATCCAACAAGAATTGGGGTACTAATTATGGTGACAAATTCGCAAGCTGATTCAAACTTTTTTGGATTGAAGATTACCTTCGGTGCAGCAAGTTACCTGGTCAACGGTGCGAGCCAAACGGGAACATCGTTGGTAATTGACGGTGGAACGCAATCGATTCACAAAGGCCAAACCTTCACGGTTGCGGGGGTGTCTGGGACATATACTGTGTCATCCGTAACTGGTGCTGATGGTACGGAAACAACAATCAGTACGACTGTCACAACAGTCAATTTTACACCTACACTGGCTTCAAGTCCGGGCAACAATGCTGCTCTTACGGTTGCTAGCGAATTCTTCCTTCCAACTCAAGAGGTTTCGAATGACATAACAATCGTCAACGATTCAGCGTCAAACGCCGTTTCGATTGCTGAAAACGCATCAAAGGTAACAAATTTAGGTTTCAATTTGGCGGCTGGAGCAGGCTTGACCATCGAAGTGACGAATGCCGATCTCGTTTATGTGAAAGGAACAACTGGACAAACGATTAGTGTGGCGGGGTCTTGAAATGGGAAAGTATAGCGCAGCAAGCGGTGGAAGCGGTTCATTAACTGGTGTGGATGACCAAAGCTCATCAAACGATGATCAAATAACCATCAAAGATAACGAAGTCGTTATCAATGAGGATTCAGATATTAGTATGGCTTTCCGTGTGGAATCAAACAATAATGCGAATATGCTGTATGTTGCGGCAAACGACACAGTAGGTGTCGGGACCAATACGCCTGGTGCAACAATGCACGTTATAACAGGTGGCAACGACCAAACCTTAAGCTTCAGCCAAGGTAGTATAACGGGTGTAAGCGGAATCATGATTGAATCAACTTCGGAACACCAAAACAACGCTGCACCAATTATCGTCTTTCACAGGAATGCTACAAACCAACAAGACCCTGGTGACGGATTGGCTGGCATCCTTTTCTGTGGTGAGGATGATGCTGGAAATTCAATGGCGTACGGCCAGATGAAAGTTTGGACAATCGAATCCGATGATGGTAGCGAAGCAGCCGCTATCTCTATTCAAGGCATGGTACAAGGAACGAATAGAGGTTTCATCAATATGCTTGGGGCTGCCGACGATACAGGCGAACCAAACGATTTCGGTGGCAAACACGGGCCAGAAATCGTACTAAATCAAAACAGCGTCGATATGGATTTCAGAGTTGAGTCAAATGGAAACGAAGCTATGCTCTTCGTTGATGGTGGAAACGATCGTGTTGGAATTGGAACAAGTGAGCCGGAAGTAACACTGGATGTAAAGACCACGGGGACAGTCATTGGAAGAGTGGCCAGTACCGATGGGCATGCAAATTTGCGATTAGGAAGAGCAAGCGATAGTTCTGATGCTGCTTTGCTATTCTTTGATGACATGGCATCGACGCCTGCCTTACAATGGCGCATTCAAATGACCAGTGGTGGAACTGACTTGTCTATTCGTGATGAGGACGGAACTCCTGACGGAAATGAAATCATGAAATTCAAAGACGGTGGTGGCGTTGACATCAATGCTGATGTCGAGATCGCAACGGGTCACACCCTTGCTTGCACCCGTTTACCAACTGTGGCGTCCTCGGATGACCCCCTAAATCTAATCGAAGGAACTCATGCAGGTCGCTATGTGATTTACGGTGGCACAAGTGGAACTGTAAATTTACCATCCAGTTCTGATGCTGGTGAACATTTTACAATCCTAAACACAACAGGTGGCGACATTACCATTGGAAGAAACGGAAACAACATCAATGGTGCGGCAAACGATGTTACTGTGGGAACATACAATGCTGTGACTTGCATTGCTATTGGCTCAAATAATTGGATAGCACTGGGTGTTTGAGGATGTATCTTGCTGTTGCGGGATCTTGTGCCGAAGATAAGGCGAACGCTAGTGGTGTCGAATTTGCGGATTTGACACAATTAGGGCTTATTGAAGCCGGCGATTACGGAGCATCGGCCATCGATATTGTGTTGAGTCCAAGTGAAATTGTAGTAGGGGAATTTGCCACCACGAACACCCCTGCAAAATCTTTCAGTTACGCATCTGAAGGCCAAGACTTACCTGATTTTTCATCCGCAAATGAAACGCTAAATTTGACCAACTTGCAATCGAGAGGTTTGGCCTTTGGCGACAACGGCAATTATCTTTACGTGGGCACAAACATATCAACGAGACTCTATCGCTACACGCTCTCAACGCCATACGATATTGGGACTGCTGGTTCACGACAAAATAGTGGTAACATCATTAGCGTTCCATTTCAAGGTATAGCCTTGCATCCCGATGGTGACAAGATGTATGTGGTATCGAATACCAAATTGTATGTACTAACATTGAGTACAAACTGGCAGATCAGTAGTGGAGTTTCACAGGCTGCGTCCTTTGACCTTGATGATGATACTGACGATGATGGAGACACTATTGGTGGCGCAACAGGTATTCGTTTTAGCGGCACTGGAAAGAAAATGTATATTAGTTATGCTTTCGACACAAGCAATACAGAGGCGGGGACTCAAGGCCACTCAAAGGTGGTTCAATTCAATTTAAGCACAGCTTACGAACCTGCTAGTAGGAGCGTTGCCAGTAGCCTTGACTTACATCCCAACATTGGATATTTCTCATTCACTCCGCCCAACCCTCCATCTCAACCACAAGCAAGTGGCATACGGGCTTTGGTTTCTGGGCTTGACTTCACGGCAGATGGTCAAACACTCCTTGTCTCTTCTGCCCACCAAGATGCACAATCTAGTGAATACAGATTGCTACGGTATGGCGTGTAGAGAGTGATTGAAATGTTTCAAGGTATTAAGAATTCAATGCCTAGGCTATTGAAGACATACAGAAACAGCTTTCCTGACCTCACAGTTGAGGTCGTTGAACGATTCAATAATTCATTCAATTGTATTGCTTGGACAATCGGGGAACGTGGTCGTTGGGTCTGGAAAGAGATCGACACCAATTTTGATGGCACATCTTCATTTACAGAGTTCGTTGCGTTTTATCACAAGCATGGATATGTCCCAACTTCGATTGAAGCAGAGGCAGAGGTCGCCATCTTTGGTTTTGATCGCTTTGGTAATCTCGATGTAAAGCACGGGGCTCGAAGAGAACCATCAGGTACCTGGTTATCCAAGATGGGGCAGGGTGAGATCATCCGTCATGCAACACTTGATGTGTTTGAGACCAGTCCATATGGTAAACTTCTATTGATGTTCAAGAGGGCTTAGAATGTGGAAGTGTCCGATTTGCTTTGATGAATACAGTGTTACTGATTACGCGTTTGTTTGTGAAACATGCAAATACAAAAGAGGTAGAGAACTTGACGGATACGTGTCATGAGTGCAACACTACTTTGGAACAAATCGAACACCCAACGATTGGGTACACGATTGTTTGTCACACATGCGGATATTCACGCCTCATCATCGTTGAGGGCTTGTAGCGTTGGTTTGTAAATTTCAAGGTGAAAAACGCTTTTTGATGTTTCCATATCGAAGATTTGTAAATTCTTGCCATTTAGGGGGGGCTTGAAGGACATGAAATCACAAAAACTCAATGCACCTGAATCGTTTTTGGAACACAAGAAGAAAATGTCTTCTGTGGCATGAAAGTCCAATTCAACGCTCGTGACATTTTTCTCTTTCAGTTTTTCATCTTTCATCAACATGAGCTTCTTAGACAGATCCCCTGCTGCTTCAATGGGAGAAATGAACATTTCACTATGAACGCTACGAGAGGGTCGCCATCGAGTCTTTGGCTTTCCGCGAATTGATGTTTCTTGCGTTCCATATCTGCCATACGATTTGAGCAAAGTATCGGGCGTGTATGTGTATTTTTGTGGTTTGAGCTTTATCACTATCCATCCTACTACGTGATTTTTCGGGAGTTGCCCGAACAGCAATTCGTCATACATATTGCACAATCGGGTGTCAGTCTTCTTCAACCATTGATGATTAAGCACCTCATTCCAATGCGTCTGTTCTCGATGAGGAATTTCCGCAATACAAGCCTCGCAGTAATCTGTTTTTTCTTTTGGCTTGTTCTTTCCAATGACGGTGAATTTATTGAAGAGGTCAACTTTCCCAGACATCGGTATGATGTCAGTCAAACATGGCCTGTACCCTTTCGTGCTATTCGGCCATTTAGGTTCTCCTAGATCCACGCCACAAGCGGTTGTGTTTGAATCATCTTGCATAATGTGAAGTCCTTTGTGATCCCTAAGTCCATAACGAAGAGATTTGATGTCATTTACTTCAAACATTCATGCAACTCCATGCAACAAGGCGCAACAAGGGTACGACTTGTATATGGGTGATATGCAAACCAACATAATACCTTCGTTGTAAAATTTACAGAAAATCAGCGTAATTGAGAAAATACAAATGCGATAGAATCTGTGTAAAATACAGAAAATAGAAAAAATATCGCAATTTTATGCATGAATCCTCCACCTGTGTATCGCACAACACCTGTCTTACAATTTATGGGGTCGGCCTCTCTTGTTTTCGTTTGTAATGGGGCAAAGGAACTTTCTTTCAATAGTAATGGAATGCCATCATTTCGACCCGTTATCAATAAGGTTAAATGGACAACTCCCATGAGCAAATTTGTGAGAGCAGCGATTTACACTAGAGTTTCAACAACCGGTCAAGCTCAAGATGGGCATTCTCTGGATGAACAATTTCGACAGTGTAAACAATTGCTAGAAATGCATGGGCACGATTTCGTCGTTCATTATTCTGATATAGGATCGGGGAGTAACTTTGAAGCTCGACCAGGTTATCAGGAAATGATGGGTTCGATGAGACAAGCATGGGATATTGTGTACGTGTGGAAACTTGATCGGCTTAACAGGAATTTGAAGAATCAGGTTCAATTCTTTGACACCATTGGTAAGAATGATGCTTACATCGCAAGTGTCACTGAACAGGTTCAAACTGATAGCCCTTATGGTCGATTTATCATCAATGTCATGTCATCATTGGCTCAAATGGAAAGAGAGCAGATCAGTGAAAGAGTTTCGATGGGCATAGGTGCGGCAAGGTCTCAAGGAAGGTACATTGGGGGTTGCCCTTATGGGTATTCCATCCCAGTAAAGTATGATGAATCAGGCAACCGAGTGGACAAAGGACAATTGGTTGTCAACGATGAGGAAGCTCCGATTGTTCGTCTTATTTTCGAGAAGCATATAGGGGATTACAGCATTGGTGAGATATGCAATTTCCTTGTTGAGAATGGATATAGGACGAGGAAAAACAAAGTCATTTGGTCGTATGGCACCGTTGCCAACATTTTGTCAAGATGGCACCTGTATTTGCATGGGAAAGAAAAACAAGATGGAGAGTCAAGATGGGATCCAATTATTTTTCTCAATGCTGATGAAGCAAGAAAACTCGAACAAACGGCTGACGGTGTAGGGGAGGAAGAGTGAGCTATGATTGACCTTCTATTTGGGATTGCATGCCTAATTGTGGCCTATTGGCTTGTGTTGTATATTCGAAAGAAAGACAATGAGGCTAGGTGGCAAGAGATGGAGTATCTTAAGCACATGTCGGGACTGGCAGCGAAAGGAAACTTGCCCGAAAGTGAATTCCAAGAAGGAATGACCTACCTTCTGGAAGACAATCCAAGTATGCAATGGAGGACCATTGGCTTCGACTCACCTTTCAAAAGGATCGTAGAACGAAACACTCCTAAAATGAATTATGAAGACTACTACTATGCCCCGGCGGAGGAAGAATGAATGAGGTGCAGTTGGTGTCGGGAATCCTACCCCGTAAATCAGATGATGTCTTTTGGTTCACGTAAAGACCCGAAAGGCATTCGGTATTGTTGCTATGCGTGTATGCTAAAAAGGGAGGCTTCACAATGAAGTGTAAAATCTGCGGAAAGGACTTTGCCAAGGTGAAGAAACTGAAAGAAGTACAGGAACTTTGGAACCCGTTGAGTCAGACTTTCTATCGGACGGCTAAGGAGACTAAGCACTGCCCTCATTGTAACGCCGAACAGGAGGAAGCGTGAATGAAATCTCTTATTGTCGCTGCATTGGTCGCTTTGTCTGCTTTTGTGATTGAAATATTAGCTTCCAGTGACATCATCAAAGCGACAGGGTTAGCAATCATAGGCGGTACTGTAGTTGAATACATGTTTGCCGTATTTTCAAAGCAGGAACTTGATGCCTCGGTCGAGGCACTTCAACAACGAAGTTTGTTGATCGCAAAGAAATTGAGGGAATTGAAATGATTGGATATTATGCAATTGATATGACAAAACTTGGCGTAGGCCATATGTCTGCTGACAACTTCGCACACGACTTGAAAGCAAAGGTGGAATCGATGCCGACATACGCCCCTCGCATCCATTTGCTACCGATGAAAGCTTTGTGGGCCTGCCATGGTCCTTTTGAAAAAATCGAAGAAGCTCACCTAATGGCTGCCTCCGAAACAGACGAATCAGGTGTTGATTACTTCAAACACAAGTGGTGTTTCATAGAACTTCCCATTGTTGCATCTGAATTTGAAAAGGTGCTTTTGCCGACGAAATTCTTTGTTTGCACGGATGAGACTTGCGGTGCTAGGCAGCATTTCAAGGGATTTTGTTCAATGTGCAAATCAAGAGGAAACGAAATGGTCAAAACCATAATTGTTCGAGATTGGAATGGAGTCTTTGAGGGGGTGGCTTAGGTGCTTGCTACACTGGAAAACAGATCCAAAAGGAACGCAGCCAGGATTGGACTTCTTGGATTGGGGATTGGGTTGTATTCTGGAATCACAGAAATATTGCTGTTATCAACGGTCGTCAATGCAGTTATTGTCGTTGATTTGATTTTAACATGGAAAGAAAACAAAGAATGAGGTGAAAATATGTCAGATGAACTAACAAAAGATGAGAAAGACAAGGTACGTGAAAAGCTAGAATTTGAAATGGTTATCCAAAAGGCAACCCAAGAAATCAATAATCATTGGGAGGAACGTGTTGCTAAACTCAAGGATATGCAAGCCCATGAAATGCAAAACATCATGACGGCACAAAGAACATTTTCAAAGCCCAAGTGGATTGATCGGATTCGAGGTCGATACAGAGACTTGTATATCCTGTTCAACAACAAAATACCCATCTTTTGCGATCAAGCCGAGTGCAAATCTCGGAGAAAAGGTGTGGATTATGGTGTCCAAGCTATTTGCTTGAGTCGTGAACAGGCTCTTGACGCTGCGGAAGAATATTGGAACAATCTCAAAGCCTTCAATGGTTTCAGCTTCAACTCGCTCTCGATATTGCACTTCCAAGTTGATCGATACGGTTCAAGAGAGGGAATGGTCGTTCGAGACATTACACTTGACCAGAAAGAATGGAATGAAGAAACGAAAGAGGCGACAAAAAATGAACTCAACAAAGTGACGGCAGATAAGCTCGTACTGGACTCGTTGATGTCAGCACGACCAAGAAAGAAAAAGTAATCATTAAGTGATTGTAGCCTCTGCTACGCTCATGGCGAAAATGAAGAGGTTACGCGTAAAGGTCATACAGATACTACAAGAACATGAAATTGCGACATCTTCAGAGATTTACGACATGCTTAACGAACACAAAGGTCGGTTCTCTATTGGTTATGGCGGTTGTAAAATGCCGACTCTGAACAATCTTTTGGGGAAAGAGCGAGTGTTTCTCAAGATGGTCGATCACACTTCTAAGAATGCCCCTCGAATCGAGGGTCTGAACGGTACGGATTACAAGGTGTGCGCTTGGGCTTTGAACAAAACCTTGCTCAACGAAGTACCACAGTTGTTAGACAAAACCTTCAACTCATTTTCAGGACATCGCCCAAAGAGTTCCAATGAATAATGATGCACCCGATAGAATGTACATCGATTTAGATTGTCCTTTAGGGGATTTGATACCGGCGTAAGCTGACGAAGCACTGACCAGTATCGTAGCGAACATCTTTCCTTTGCTGATGTCTTTCGTTCCAGTGAAGGATGTCGAACCGAGACCTTTCAACGATGATGCGATCGTAGGTTCTGGAGAAGGCGGATGGGGCACAAAATTCCAACTGACAGGGCCTTCGCCAACCATGTGTGTTTGAATGCCATCCATGCTTAAGCCCCGTTGGTTTTCGTACCGTTTAATTGGTATGTGAGAGGCATCAACGAACCGAAGCCAACCATCGAGATTAAGCCCAATACAACAGCTTGGGTTTGTTGTATCTTGTTTCTTTCTCTCCCACCGATTTTTGACTTCTCGTTGAGTTCCAAAGCCTTGTACAATGCCCCAATGGAGCCAATGCCTGTAAGAATTGAAATTGTCTCGTCAGCACCAAATCCTTTGCTACCAAAAGAACCAGGCAATCCATGTTGCCACACTGGTTGTACCGTGCGTTCGCCTGTGTTT
>Ga0160423_10002144_pt1 | contig 16523 bp, 9 predicted proteins | sample CRUFie14St8metaG_FD_108191 | JGI IMG/M metagenome (GOLD analysis project Ga0160423, IMG submission 108191) | Marine microbial communities from the Costa Rica Dome - CRUD Field 142mm St8 metaG | ecosystem: Environmental > Aquatic > Marine > Oceanic > Photic zone | place: Costa Rica: the Eastern... | reverse complement strand
TTCCTGAAGGATTTGATCCCAACGCGTTTGGAGATGAAATCGAAGGATTTGATTCCATTGGGTTTGGAGATGAAATCGAAGGATTTGATCCCGAATCGTTTTTTGGAGGACCTGGTGACGTTCTACCTGATGTTGTACCAGGAGAAGTTAATTCGCCTCAGCGTCCCGGCAGAAGGAATCTGCAGACCATTTTCCTTAGGAACGCTAGAAGCCTTTTGCAGTTTGCAACTCCTGGTTCAGACGTAAACAACTGCTTCACGATTGAATGTTTGGAGGCGGCATCATCAACGGGTTCATCTTTGGGTTCGAACCCGCTTGGAGGTGGAACAGCGCCATCTTTGGGTTCAAACCCGCTTGGAGGTGGAACAAGCTTCAACGATACCCAGTTTACTTTCAACAACCAGACCACTGAACCTGGCGTTGGCTTTCCATCGCCTGGTGCGTCTTCAAACAACGGATCCACCGAGGAGGCTGGATGCCAAAGATATATTTCAGAGCTCCAGTATGTCGGTTCGGAGTGTTTTGAAGATGGAGATTGTGGCATAGACGTGGAAGAAGTTGATGTTGATCAATGCTTGCGCAAGATCACTTCTTTGCAAGGAATCCCAGAAACGTGCATCGCGAAGGCCAAGAAAGACAAGAACAATGTTGGCATGAACGCAAATGCAAACAAGATTTTCCGGTGTGTGAACAACTTTGACTCGTTTTCGTTCAGTAAGGAAACAGAAGTATTCGAGACATGCAACAGGTGTGAAGATTGCTACCAGTCGGTCCTGAGAACAATCCTTGCTGCTGCACTTCAGTCTTTCGATAATGGAAGGAGGAATCTTCTTCAGGTACAGAACTACTACGATATCTGCAAAGGACAGCTGAGCGAGATGCAGATGGAAGATGAAGAAGAGCATTCTTACTGCGGTCTGGAGAAAGAGTGTCACGATCTCACCACAGACAAATTTGAATGCCAAAGTGCACCATACTGCTCTTACTACCAGAGATGCAATGTGCACTATGGTCCCGTTGAGAATGTGAAACAGCAAATTGAGGACAGGTTCATGGCCGGAGAAGATGAGATGGACCTTTCAGCAGAACAGAGCGGGGTCTGCAATGCCATCAAGGATGTTCTTGTGGAAAAGATGACTGCAGGCGAAAAGCCTTGTCCATGCAACTTTGGTATGTGCGACTGCAACACAGAGTTGGGTGAGGCTGAAGCAATGATCTGCACTGGCCAGGCTGATGATGAGTCTTGTGATCTCATGAAGGGTTTCAAGACGAGATACGGCGATCTGCTGCAGACTGGATACAGCATGGGTGCAGAGGTAACAGTGCAAGAGTGCAGGCATTACATGGACGACAGAGCGAGGGGCGAATCACAGTGCCAGGAGCTTGAGGAGCTCATCATTGCAGACCCTTCCCTTCTCAACAAGGACCCAGTGGCCGCATGCAACGGTGCGGGCGAAAGCACACATGTCTGCGAGTTTGTCATTGAATCCTTCCAGGGTTTGACAAGGAGCAACAGGTTGGAGTTTGGTCCAGAAACATTCACCCAAATTTGCAATGCTTACAACCTTGACGATGTCGAGCAATTGCGCATTTGGGACTCCCTTCCTACACCCGGACGCAGTCCGATTGTGAAGATATTCCTGGTTGCAAGTCCGGCTTTGACTGTTATCTGAAGGGCGAAATGTTGGATTGCAGCATGTATGATTACGATGCCTTCGGCTGCTCCCTCTTGAAGGAGTGTGGATTCCAGGAGGATAGCGGAACGTGCTACTTGAAGGAGGATCCGTGCCAGGCGGGAAGGAGATCTCGTGGTGCATGCAATAGGATTAAGAACGCTGAAGGAGATTCGATTTGCTCTGTCCGTGATACATGCAACAAGGCCGAAGCTGTTTGCGACCCAAGGGACAAGTGCTGCCTTGAGGGAAAATCAAACACCGCGAAGAACTGTGACCTGAAGGATGGCTGCACCTTCAGGTCAAAGTGCAGAATCAAGGAGGATCCATGCGCGCCTCTGAATGGTCCAACTTGCAAAGAGATTACGGACTGTGCGTGGCTTGGTGCTTCTGATACAGATGGGTTCTGCATTGCCACTGTTGACCCTTGTGAAGGTATTGATTTGGACACGTGTGCCAATGATGCGGCCATCAGCGAAGTATGCACCGTTGAAAACTCCTGCGAGGAACAAACTTGTCCCAGAGGAGACGTCTGCTGCCCACTTACTACGGTAGACGCTTGTGACATTGATCTTGGGTGCAGCTGGGAATCATCATGCGAGCTTTTCATCGACGAGTGTTCTCACATTGAGGTTCAGGACAAGTGTGATGCAAACCCATCATGTCAATTTGTGACGGAGCTAGAAATGTTCTTTGGAGGTGATGGTGATGACGATGAAGACGAGCTTCCTGAAGAGCTCACCAAGTATGAGAGTCTCACGGAGGGGTCTCAGAACTGTACTTGCAAAGAGGCGTGGATTGAACCTGCTTCAGGACTGCTTTCTTACGATTGTACACTCGTGGACTCGACCTTGGCTGTTTGTGAGACAGTGGAAGGAGCATCATGTGGATCGCCTATCGATTGGTCCACTGAGACTGCCAACAAATCCATTGCCTACTATGATGCCTGTGCAACCCCCGAGTGCACACCCTTGTACAATGCTTGGCAGGGGATCGAAGACTCCTGTGCTGCTTTGAACCTCACAGACAGTGATGTGCAAATCTTGGACATCGTGAATGATGCCGCCAGTCCGGACCATTGTGCTGGCAACTTGACGGCGTTCCTTGAAATTGTGGAAATTTCAGACTCATTTTCTGATTCTTGTCAGCTTGCAATCAAGCACCACATCCCATCACTCAGCGTGTACGAGAGCCTTGGTGCCCTGCAAGAGCAGTATGATGAAGAAGAGGATGACGAGGAAAGTGCCGATAGGAGAAGGCTACAGACAAGCCGCCCCCTCAGGCGGCTTTTGCAAGCTGGAGGGGTAGGATCTGGCCTTCTTGCTGGAAGCTGCAGATCCATCGAAGATTACGGTGAAATGTGCAACGACGCGAGCAATGATCCCATAGCCTGCAGGAACACCGTAAATGCAGGTGGAAGGAAGATTTGCAAGATCAACCAGGGGTGCACAAACATTTGCCAGGACTGCTCTGTTTGCCAGGAAGTGATGAAGAACGTCGACTTTGCTTCCATCCAATCGTACGATCTTCCAGACACACTCTTCTCTGTGTGCTACACCAATGCTTTGGGCAGAAACCAGGGTGAAGAGGATGTTGCATACGAGTTGTGCGCACCAATTTATGACATTGTGAATGACATGCCTAACGTGGCATACCGCCCAAACGTGATGTGCCCACTGCTTGGACTGTGCCCTTACGAATGCCTTGGCACTGAAGATGATTTGTGCATGCAAGTCTACACACCACCAACAAATTCTAATGAGGACCTGTCTTCTTTGTATGACCCTTCTGTCATGTATGGAGAATACAATGCGACCCAGGCTAATGGTGAAGTATGCTTTGATGATAGTCAGTGCCTTGACAATCGCATGTGTATGTTTGGTATGGATGATGAATGCAAATCTGTTTGCATTTGTGACAAGTACACGGGAGAGGATATCTGCTCCTACTGTGCAGGAGTTTGCGGAAGTTTCTGTGATAATGAGCAGGAATGGATAACTCAGCACAACCAGAACTTCTGCGACTTGCCCAACAGAAATACCTCATTCCCTGCTTCAGAACCATGCGATGCAGACCTGAATTTAGTGTGCACAGAACTTTCTGAAGAGGAATGGTATTATGGTTTTTACACCTGTGATGACACAAATGGCGTGGCATATCATCCACTTAATGAAATCGGAAAGGGTTTGTGCAAGGCTGAGAGTGCTTTCATGACTAGTGCAGTTCTAGGACATTTTGGTGATAGCATTAAAATCTCGTTCAACACACCTACATCCGATCCGGAAACGTACTACGCGCAGATGGCAGGCTATTACTGCGACGAACTCTTCAGCCAGGAAGACTTTGGTGAGATAGGCACGAAGTTTGGAGATTACTGCTATGGTGAATTTGATCAGGAAGGCAAAACCATGACCTTGTGGTTGGGTTATGGAGCAACAATCAAGTCTGGCGACACTATCCAAATCGCTCCAGGCAACACACTTCAATATCACTATGATAGCGGTCTGAACACCACCGCAACGGTGACATTGAGTCACTGCGACTCGGAGCTCGGGGAAGGTTGTTACCAGCCCACTCTAGACGTTGCAGGACCAGAGGAAGTGGGAGCAGACTGCCAAGGAAAGGTCATGGACGTATTCATGTATGTATTCCCAACAGAAATGGGCTCAAGGGGTATGGCGCTGACCTGGTCTATTTCAGCATCGGATTCTTCTACTGGGGCTGCAACCACTGTCTCTCAGACTTTGAAGGACCTAGTGAGTGCTCAATCCGCCGCCGTTCCTTTCAATGATGTGGATTGCCTGTACAACAAAGAATGCGCTGGATTTGTAGGAACTGCGAACTCGTTTTCATCCGAGCTTGTTGTGGCAGGAGACATTCTTGAGGCGGGCAAAATGTACAACATATCTGTCACAGGAACCAACTTCTTGGGCACCGCTGAAGCTTACCACATTGTGTCCAGGACGGAAGACCCAGTTCCCGTGCTCAGGGTGGTAGGATCCAGCAAGAAGAGATTCAAGATTTCGCAGGGCACTAAAGTTGAGATAGGGATCGACAAGGATACTGTGTGCGATTCTATTCAATTCCAGTGGTCCTTCCTTGACCAGTCGAAGACATTCAAGGGCTTCAATACGACAAGGAAGAACCTGAGGGTTCCTGCCAGAGCTCCTGGTCTCGTTGGAGGGGTGACATACCCAATGACCTTGACAGCAACTGCCTTGACAGGCGCAAGCTCATCTGTGAATGTCACACTGACCACAATTGCGAGTCCTCTTGTTGCTGTGCTGCGTGGCCCAAGTGGAGACTTCCAGAACGACAAGACATTGACTCTCACTGCGGAGCAGAGCAGGGATCCTGACGACCCTAAGGATAGCCTTGGTGCAAAGAGCTACAAATGGACTTGCTCTAGAAGTGACAAGCAGCCCTGCTTCACTGGCAAGCAATCTGCAAGAATCAATGGAACTCATTACATTGTCGATCCCACAGTAGAGGGAGGGGTAGGAAGGACACTAAAGGGAGGCGTTACTTACTTCTTTGGTATGACAGTGTCAAAGTCTGGAAGGAAGGCGAGTAAAACCTTGGCTGTGTCCGTGGTAGAGGCTAGTGTGGACCGCCCAACAGGGTCTGCTGCTAGGATACACAATGGTGAGATATGCCCAAATGCTGAGTGCCCAACAAGTCATAACCCTGATAAAAGGCTCGTGCTAGGAGCTGCTTTGGACAACTCTGCTTTCAAGGATGTCACCTACAGCTGGACAATGACAACTGGCTCACAAACAGTGGCTCTTCCAGACACGAGTGCCAAAGTAATTGTCCCAGCAACCAAGCTCCAGTCAGGCCAGACGCAGACATTTGTGGTCACTTTTACCAGGCTTGTCACTGGAGTGCAGGTGCAGAGCACTGCGAGAGTGAGTGTCAACATGAACGCTAAGCCCACTTGCAGGATTGCTACTGGGTGTGTGTCTGTAACGCCATCAACAGGTTTCGCACTTGGAGAGACGAAATTCACACTAGAGGGTAAGGGCTTTGTTGATGATGGATCTCTTGAGTACTTCTTCGGCAGAATGAATGGTGAGAAGAAAACGACGCTTGGAAAGAGTGCAGTTGCTAAGAGAGTCTTTGAGTCTTTGAGTGCAGGCACCCAGACCTTGTTCATATGTGCGAGAGACACTTTCAAGAGTGAGATATGCCAAACTGCCACTGTGGAAGTGCAAAAGAAGGAAGTGATTGTCACTGATACGCTCCTTCAGAGCCTTGATAGTGAGCTTGAAAGCATTCAAAAGAGTGGAGACATTTCTCAAACACTTGCGGTTGCCAGTAAGATAGCGGAAACCTATGAGGCAGGTGTGGAAAAGGAGGCCAATGAAACCGTCAAGGCTGAAGTTGCCAAGAAGAATCAAGACCTTGCAGCTTTGGCAAAGCAAACATTGAGTGTGACCAGCACGCAGGATGTTGAGGAAGCTAAAGAGCAGAGAGGTGCGGTGACAGACCTTGTTAAGGGTATCACCAAGTCAAAGGACACTGCAACACCAGCGACAGTCACCGATGCTGTTGACACTCTGCTTGCTTCTGCGCAAATGGGTGACATGGATGAGGACCTGGCTCAAAGCACTATGGATGCTCTCTCTCAGACCCTTGAGCTTTCATTCAATCTGAACCTTGACACGACCACGACACCTGCACCGGCCCCAGCACCGGCCCCAACCACCCCAGCACCTTCACCAGATACCCCAGCACCAGAGACTCCAGCACCAGAGACTCCAGCTACGCCAGCACCAGAGACCCCAACAACACCGGCACCGGCACCTCCGCCACTTGCCGTGGTTTCTACGGAGGAGGCGTCGGCTGCCGCAAAGCTGAAGGAGAAGACAGAGACAACCATCTCAACCGTCACGGAGTCGTTGATCACAGAATTTGTGGTGGGAGTGGATGAGCCAAAGGTCTTGTCGACGGAGGTGTTTGATATCATTGGTTCAAAGGATGATGACACTACCTTGGGAGGAAAGGAGATGACAGGAGCTGCCAGAAGCACTGCGATTTCCAGCTCGAGGCGTAGGCTTCTTCAGGAGGACGATTCAACGTCCCAGTTCAAGGTGAAGTTCTCTGATGATTTTGGAACCAAGTGTGCAGAGAGCAGCAAGTGCCCAAGTCCTATCACCAACAAGGTGAACTACCAGACGGATGCATCCTTGCTACTCAAGGCGATTGGTGGAACCTCCAGTATCAGTCTGGAGCCCGGTGCCAGCAACGTCGAGGTGGTTAGTGGTGTGGCGGACATTTCCCAGAACAGGATTGGGGTGTTGTCCAACGGGGCTGATGTGAACATTACGTTCCCACTCACAACGGCAAGCGACCCATCAAAGAAGAAAAGTTGCTTATTCGTTGACCCTGTCACAGGAGACTTGGTCGGTTACACGTCTGCAGTGAAGAAGGGTTGGACTACTTGTCCAAGGGGCTACCCTGAACCATGCACGGAAATTGTGGAAGAAAGCGCCACGGAGGTGACTTGCAGGTCCCAGGCCATGGGAGAGTACCTCGTTGTGCAGTACTCGCCCCCTGCATACCCGCCACCGCCACCACCTTCCCCACCTCCCCCATCATTCAACTTTGGGCCGCCAAGCGAAGAGAAGGAGAACCCACCACCGCCACCACCACCGCCATCAGTTGTGGAGATTCTCTCCGGAGCCTCTGGTGGAGATGACACTCTCATCGCGATTGGTGGAGCTGTTGGAGGATTTGTCGCTCTTTGTGCCATCCTAGCTCTGGTTGCTTACTTGAGGAAGATAAACAAGCAGAAGAAGATGATCAAAGACACAAAACAAGTGAACGTTGGGGAGCCTGTTACTGCGTATGGCGGTGCGCAGCCTACGGCGTACCCACCAGTCAACTGGTTGACGGCAACAAGAACAAGAACAACAGGTACCTTTTCGACCGAACAATAGGAGCATGACATGTCCTTCACCAAGCGTGGAACCGCGTTTCTCGTGAAGGAAGAAGTAGTTGAAAATGTAACGAACGTTCTTAGAATTTATCCCAACAAAAAAAGAGAACAAAAGAACTCCTGCAAACTCGCAATCGTCTCCCCCAAGCTCCGTTCTGTTGCACCTCTGTATCGCACATAGCTGATCTTTTCCACAAGGGCAGCGCACGGGGACCACGATCAAAAGCCGCGGGGTCGTGAGACGAGTCAAGCTAGTCGAAGTCCACTATAGACAAGTTCACCAGGAGGAGCTTGATTTGTTCGATGAAGTTCACACCAGTGGAGTACTCGGTAAGCATGCCCACGAGGAGTCCAAACATGACCCACCGTCCGTTGGCGATCTCGGCCTTTGGAACCCAGCCTAGCTGCTTGTTCTTCTCGTACTCCCTGAGTTCCGGGGTTTGCAGGTGACGGACAGGAGGGGAATCCAGAGCGCTTGTGTGTCAGCGGAAGAGCCAGCCACGGAACCCGTGGACAGGAAGTGATGGGTCAGTCGAGGGGTCTGCGGAGAGATAACTCACGCTTCGACTTTCTTCTCCTTGAAGTAGGCGATCATCTGACGGGCTGCGACCCTCTGCTGCTCGACCGTCGGCAGCTGCTTGCTCGACTGCTCCAACACTCTGTTGCTAGTGCTCGCTGCGCACGCGGTCCTCGCCCTCACGCTAGCACCGAGACCAGCCTTTCTGACACCGAAGCCTCTCATCGCACTCGCACTGACGGGCGACATCTTCTCGGACTCTGTTTGGTACGACGATCTTTCCCTCCTCGCCTCGTCTCCTCGCCTCAAGCCGCTTCTGCGCCTCGTCCTGGCTCGGTTCATTTCCGTGTTTTCTTTTTTGTGGTCGAGAGAGACCAAGGCGACCGATAGAAAAGTTCGAGGTGAGGACGAAATTTCCGTCGTTCCGCGGAACGTTCCGCCCCTTCCCCCGAGGGTTGAGGGGGGGCCGAACGAACTCGAGGGTTTCCGAGTACCTCGAAACCAGACTCGTAGGTCGTAACCACCCGCGCGCACGGAGCTGCCCGACGAGCAGGAGAAAAGATGGAGCTCCTCGATAGAGACGTTCTCTTTCCGCGCCTTCTGACCAAGACAGACAACAGGAGGTGTTTCGACTGCAACAAGGCGAACCCCAAGTGGTGCTCATGGCGCTTTGGAGTGCTCATCTGCATGGACTGCGCGGCCCTGCACAGGTAAGTCGTCTTCGCTGCGGTCCGTCTTCCCCCGACACTCTTTCGTGTTCACGACGGTGCTGACGCTCCCTTCGTTCTGTAGGCAGATGGGTGTCCACATCAGCCAGGTCAAGTCCTGTGAGCTGGACCAGTGGACCCAGGAACAGCTCCTGGTGTACGAGTGCAGCGGGGGCAATAAGAGGGCGAAGGACTTTTTCGCAAAGAACGCCTCCCAGTCGGTGAGCGGCAGCGGTGGCGGCGGCAGCACTGCGGCGGCCCTGCAAGAGAAGTACACGTGCAGGGCAGCGGAGCAGTACAAAAAGATATTGGCTAAGGAAGTGCAGGGCAAGCTGAAGTCCGCGACTTCTGCGGATGGAGAGGGGTGGGCTGGTCCCGCCTCTACCTCCTCCCAGAGTGCCCCCGCACCAGCCGCCGCGCCGGAGGCGAAGCCAAAGGCAGTTACCTCACTTGGTGCTGCCAGGACCTCTTCAAGGAGGCCTACCTCTGCAAGGAGGCCAGCCAAGTCTGGTGGCCTGGGTGCAACCAGGAAGAAGGCTGGCGGCCTGGGCGGCCTGGGCGCAAAGAAGATCACGAGAAAGGTGGATGACAACCTATTCTCGCAGGCGCCTGAGGAGGCTCCGGAGGTTGTGGCTGCACACCCTGACCCTGTTAAGGTGCCCAAGCAGGCCCAGGAGCCGGCGGCTGCGGAGGCTGCTAACCAGGCCCTTAGGCTCGCACCGCAGGAGGATGAGGAAGAGGAAGAGGTTGCGGCACCAAAGGTTAACCTCAGAGGCAGGGACGGGCACATCAGCCTTTCCAAGCTGATGGCGAGCAAGCCTGCCAGCGGAGGCAGCGATGGGAGCAAGCCGGCGAGGGGCATTGGGAGGGGCATTGGAATGAAGAAGAAACCCCACACTTCAGCGGCAGGACCATCCTTGTCCAGCTCTGACGCCGCCCAGAAAAGGTTCAGTGGAGCAAAGTCAATCTCTTCTCAGCAGTTCCATGGCACAAGCAAGGATGATGAAGCTGAGAAGCAGCAGAGGCTTTCAAAGTTTCACGGTGCAACTGCCATCTCATCTGCTGATTATTATGGGAACTCGGGAGGATCGAGCCCAAGGTCAGATATGGATGCGTCGGAGCTCATGGGAAAGCTCTCCATGCAAGCGAAAATGGTAAGACTTCACACCTTTTGCTCACTCACTTTCACGTCATTTTCCTGACCTCTCCTCTCATCTATTTGCAGGACCTGGAGAGTATGAAGGGTCTTGCCAGCAAGGCCAAGAGCAAGCTGTTCGATTTTGCCAGGGATATGCAGACGAGATACGGCTAGATATTATAATCTGGAAAGTTACTTTATTCATGCGAAGTTAGATATTACAAGTCACAAGAGAAGCGAAGAAGAGCTGGACTTGGATTTGGGGACTTGGTGGACTAGAGATCCTCTCCTTCACTCGACCCCCCTCCATCCTCCATATCCTCATCTACGTCACTGTGTTGCTCATCCATGGCTGACGCCCCTGCTCCCAGCTCAGGCACAACCAAAATTGTTTCAACCTGGTCGGCTTCATGGACATGAACCACTGACGAGGCACTGTAGTAACCTTGATTGTCGCTGCCGTTCATCACACCATTCTTGATAGTCTTTGACTGTGTCTGCTTCATTGTCCTTATGTGCGTCGTAAGGAGCTCCAGTCGGCCATGGAGCCCAAGAAGGGCATTGTGCGAGCTTTGCCTCTCCTCCAGTTGCTGGTAAAGTGAGCTGAGGTGCCCCTTCATGGAAGGAGCGGAAATTATGTAGGTCAAGTGATGTCTCACAACATGCCTAATCCAGCAAGCGACCTGCATAGCTCTAGTGCTAGAGGAATTGATCCTGTCAACCAGCAAAGGAAGAAGCTTGCCCACCTGGTCACTTCTAAGTAGCTTGACCGTGTTGCTTATTACAGGCTCTTGCCGCAGTTGAAAGCATTGCTCAAGGAGCTGCTTGTCGCTGCTTTGAAGGGCCTGTGATAGCAGAACTACAGCTGAGTCTGCATTCAGGGGGTCACCATTGCCAGATCTGTTTACAACACCAGACTGTGTCTGATGGACGGCAACGCGTGCATCCTTTTTGTCCTTGAGAGCCATCTCCAAAACTCTGACATCCAGTGGGGTGTCATCAAGAGGACCTGGTTTGGCCACGCCACCGTCTTCATCCAAACTTCTCCCATTTGTTCTTTCTTCGCCCTCCCCCACCCCTTGCTCTTTGGGCTTCTTTCTCTTCTTCTGCTCCTCCCTCACTGTTAGGCTATCTTCCAGAGCAGCTCCTAAGTCAGCCGAAATATCAATGGTCTGTCCCCCTTCATCACTAAGCGTCACATCGTGAAAGCGGATGGCAGTATTCTCTGAACCATCAAGTGCAAAAACGCAAGTCTCACCATCCCCGACGAAAGTCCCTCCAAGGATACCTTGTTTACCACAGTCCACCGTGGCCAACAGGACAGACTCGTCCTTGCACTTCGACTTCACCGCCTTAATGCTCAAGTTGTAAAAATAAACGAGGGTTTTCCCGGACACTGCAAGCTTGAACACACAGGCAAGGAGAGGTTTTGTGTCATGGGTGAAGCAAGTGACGACTTGACCGGCTTCGCCAGGGGGCAGCTTCACCGTGCACACAGGGGGCACAGGCTTCGCAGCTGGCCTCCTGTTCACCTTCCAAAAATCGATAAGACCCCCTCCTGCCCCAAGCAAGAACTTCTCGCCAAGGCAAGGTGCAATTTCGGATACTATAGAATCATGTGACGGCACCAATGTGCTCATCACCTTGTCCTTGGCAAAGCTGTGAAGCACGACTTTCCGTTCAGACGAGAGGTAAGCATACTTGCCGTCTTGCAGGACACTCATGCTCACAAAGCTCATGCCCTCCTGGATGGAGTACAACTTTGCCTGTGACCAATCGTTTGCTCCAGCTTGCGACAACGTTCCGTTTGTCCTCGCTGAGAAGAGCACTTTGCCCTCTGTGTCACAGAAAAGTGATGAAATGGCCTCCTCATTTTCAGTGTCTTCCGATTTCCAGTCCACAGAGTGCTCCTCCCTTCCATCCGCCTGTGCTACGACGCTCACGCAGCCATAAGATCCTCGGCTCGTGCCAAAGAAGCACAAGCACTTGCCCTGCAAACACACACGAAAGTTGCGATCAGAGAGGAGCAGAAGGTCAAGTCGTCAGATTTCATGTCGATGGATGCCACTCTCCACAGATGTCAGTAGGATAGGTTTGTGTGTATGAGTGATGTGCCACAATGCACTGCACGTTCCCAAGCTCAGGGAGTGAGGAAGGGACTTGCAGCAGAAAAGTATGGCAGTACTTGCTTTCATCTGACGTAACGAGAGAACGGTCCATGACGACTAGGTTAACCGCTTCCGCTTTTTTGTCAGATGGGCGAGTTGTGCAACAACATCGCCTCCACTTATTGGCCGACGCGACACTCTCCCTTCTCTGTCAGGCGAGCCGGTCCGTCTTCGTGTGTCGGGCTACTTACGTTCTCCTCCACAAGTACGCGCACAGCAGTAACCCTGGCCCCGTCGAGACCAAGCTCTGCGTTCGGGACCTGCACCTGTATCGTCTTCCCCTTGGCGCGTCTGGCGATGCGTAATCCTGCAGGCGTCACTCGTGCTGCGCACGCCCCACAGGGGGACACGCTCGCCGCGACCGTGACCATTCTCCCCGTGTCCTGGGGCCTGGGGTATGATGCCGGCGAGGTTTCCCTCCTTCTCGGCCTAGGTCTCCGCCCCTCCGCTTCGCTGTAAGCGTTCTGAACGTGGCGCCGCCGGTGACTCTGGCTGGTTTTCCACCCGCCCGCTGCCCGCTGGCAGGCCGGAACGTTCGCCGAACAGTGGAAATTTCGAAGTTTATTGAAAATGTTTGGGAAGTGCGGGGCACGTCGATTACATCTGGGGGGCGTGGTCGCCATATCGGGCCCGCCTCGCGAAGTCCCGTCACTGGGAGGAGTTGCCGAAAATACAAGCCTTCCTCCGTCCTGGTGGCATCATCCGGTTTCGTCTGACTGGAAGAAAGTTTTACCTTTTTTACCGTTTTTTTATCAGACTCTGTCGTTTCCTGCGGAGAACAACCTGGCCATGCCCACCTCCTGCGGCGTCGGCTCATGAACCACGAGCTGCACGCACAACAAGGGGAAATGACGGGCGTGTGAAAATGTCAGCATGGCTTTGAGCAGGACTCGGAAAGAAAGCGAAGAAGAGAAAGGAGAGAGAGAGAGAGAGAGAGAGAGAGCTCACCTCCTCTGAGTACCGAGTAATCTCAAAGTTTGTGTTGGCGCGGAGACCAAAGAGTTGCACAGCTGCCTTGTCGTGAGCCTTGGCGGCATCCAGCTCAGTCGTGTATAAGCCCAAGTAGTTGTATTTCCTGGCCTTTGCACCCAGCTCCCCCTGCTGCAGATTCCTGTTCACGTTGCTAATCCGTGCCTCCCACTTTCCGCACTTGTGTTTGGTGACCCCGATGTACTTGCTGGATCCCCTAGAGAAGCCCTTGCTCCTCCTCCTCAGCAGCATCACAAGGTCGTCCCTCGTCACGGCCTCAAGATAGGGCATGACAGTGGCGTACTCCTCGAGGGGGAAGTTTGTTTGGCACTTCTCCGAGCCCCGGGTTTTCAGTACGACAACGTCATAGGCTCTTCCAGCTCTGTGCTCTGATTCAAACCCTCCCAGATAGACCTGCTTGCCCTTATCCCAGACGTGAGCTTCCCAGCGCTTCGTCCTTCTGTGCTGGGTCACTCCCCTGTACCTGCTACTGCTCCCCCTGGGCCCGCGTGCCCCCCCGCCACTCATGTTAGAATTGCTAGGCGATGGTCGCGCGACATCCTTTTTTGGGCCGGCGGCGGCGAAAGACTTTGCGATGCCGGCGATGGAGCTCTTGCAGTTTTGCGCCAAGCGTCTGACGGCAGAGTCCCCCCTGTGCCCAAAGCGGCTGCCGTGGTTCACGTTCGCAGAGAAGCTGAGAGAGAGAAGAAATGAAAAAAGTTAGGATCCTGCGCCGACAAACATTTACCACACCACCATCGTTGCCCTCGAAACGCCATCTACTTACCTTCGTCGAACGGTGTGCATGTCCTGAAACTGCCCGTGTTGGCTTTCGCCATACATCCGGACATTCTTGTGGATTCCGAAATCGTTTGCCTGGTGGTCGTAAGGAACGCCAAGGATGGGGGAGCCATGCAGCACACCCTGGTGTTGCTGGCCACCAGAGTGGGTAAAGTGGTAGGTGTGCCTCCTCAGCAAAGGTTGCCTTCCATCCAGGTGGCTGAGCTCCGCATATTGCAGATGCGATTGTGGCGTGGACATATCGTCCTGTCCAGCTACAAGGGACGCTGAGCGTTGATGCATTGCTGGGTGCTGGTTCATGGATTCGTAGGGATGCGGGCCACACTGGTAGGTCTGATGGGACGAAGATGCCGTCATCATTGCCGCCTGTAACGCTCCGTGCAGGGGGTTCGACACCTTCTTCTGGATCCTCCCGTGGCTCACCCCAGGGCCGTTTCTTTCCTCTGCACTTCTCTCTGTGCCTTGTTGGAGATCCTCACACGCAGCCTCGGCTGCAATCTGCGCACCAAAATCCATGGGCTGATCTTCTTCGCCCTCCACCATTTCCGGGGACGAGTTGTAGTAGCAGTTCAAGAAGGCGTGCAAACCATGGGCTGGATCGATGCCCTCGTCGTAACCGGCCTCCACGACGTCGCTCTTTTGACTCTCATCGCGCTGTGGAGGCCACTGCGGGCCCACCCGGAGCGGGTCCTCAAACAAGGAATCGCCGCTGCCCCCATTCGCGGCGGAGGTGCAGCTGTTGTCGAAGCTGCTCATCCTTGCGTGCGCGACCCTGGCCTTGCCCATGCACGGACTCTGAGCTTTCCCATTGTTGTGCAGGTAGGGAGAAATAGGATCGCATGATACGGGGTACTGCTCCTCGTAAATCTTGGCCTTGTTCTGCAGAGTTGGTTCCACACTCTCGGTCCTCCTGGGGTCGTCTCTGCTTCCCTCGTCGCTGACACCGTGGTCGCCACCGGGTCCCTCGCCAAGCGGTGCGTCCCCTCCCCCTCCCCCGCTCATGTCATCGTCAACGCACAGGTTCCCTCCGTCGTGCGGCGGTTCGAACCATGCATTCCCGCCTGCGAGAACGGGGAGCAGGTCGTTGTCGGAAGGAAGACTCTCCTTCGCTGCCGGCGGGGCTTGCATGCCGACACAGGTAAGACTCTCCTTCGCGTTTGCCGCCGGCGGGGCTTGCATGCCGACACAGGTAAGAATCCTCTTGGAAGCCGTGCCGGGGGGGGGGAAGCACCCTTTCCCGGAAACCGTTACCAATGCCGTCCGTCTCTTCCGCCCCCGCAACGCTCCCGCGCACGGGCGGTGTGGTGCGAAACCGTCACAGCCCGGCCCGGTGAATTGCTCTCTCTCCCTCTCTTTCTCTCTCGCGCGCGACCGTGCGCCCGTGCCCTGTCCGCGCCGCGACCCGAAGGCCTCCCCGCCCTGCATAACGCCCGGGATTTCTGGGATGATCAACCATGGATGCATCCAAGAAATGATGAAAAATGTGGAAAAGCTGGAAAAGTTGAGATATAACAGCCAGCAGCATTTTCGGGTGGGCCTTCTTCTCGACGGTCGGCAGCCTTGATCACTCGTTGGACCTGGACTGCGCTTGCACCGAACCTCGGGCGCAAACTTTGAAGGCGCTCCACCCAAGGTCTTCGGAGGATGCAAAGCGAAGGCGAGAGACTCCCTCCACGGCGTGGCCCTGCCGAAAAACTGTATGCGGAAACCCCCTGATGGCTGACGTGGTTCAATCCCACGGTAGCCAGACCTCGCCAGACTTCTCTATGGTGGATGGTGGCTGACACTCTTCTCTGCAATTTATTTCAGTCATTCGTCCTTATTTCTTTTGGTTGTTTTGTTTACCCACGGCTGAGCATTGTCTGCCACACCCGGCTCCTCCTTCCCTCCACTTTACCTTCTCAAGTGCGCGCTTGACACGCCCTTCGTTGGCCGACCCGCGATCCTGGTTCAGTTTGTCCCTTTGACCACCTCAGCTCAGCTCAAACGTTGATCGATATCCTCTCGGGGAGCGCAAACATGTCGGGGTCCAGGAGGCACCACGTGAACATTGGGATGTATGTCGGGGAGCACAGCAGCTCGACGTGGGCGGCCCTCCCGATCACCCTCTGGAACACGCCATGGGTCTTGAGGTTCTTGAAGTCGACCACATAACGGTACGCATGGGTCCCCCGGCCACTCGCGGACAGGGCCTCGCTGTTGCTCACTTCCCCTATGAAGTTGTCCACGAGCTCCTCGTGGAGCCTGCCGTCCTTGTGCACCTTAACCAGCTTGGTCATGGTCGCCGAGCCAGGAGGCACGTAGCCATCCTGCTTGGACCCCAGCAGCAGGACGTACTTGAAGTGGGCAAAAGTGGGCTTCTTCGATAGCTTGTACAAGAAAGAGTCCTTTGGGTCTTTCTCATCACACATGCTGAGCTCGCATATGGACCTGACCTTGCGAATTTTGGTCAAGAAGACAAGGGCAGCCCTCTGGACGGCGTTGACGCCTAGGAATCCGGTGTGGGGCCCGCTGACTGACAGGAAGGTCCACAAAAACTTGGTCAAGCACCTCATCTCGGGAGTGGCCAGTGCAGCTCTGATGATGATGTTCCCGATGGAGTGGCCAAC
>Ga0160423_10002143_pt1 | contig 16523 bp, 13 predicted proteins | sample CRUFie14St8metaG_FD_108191 | JGI IMG/M metagenome (GOLD analysis project Ga0160423, IMG submission 108191) | Marine microbial communities from the Costa Rica Dome - CRUD Field 142mm St8 metaG | ecosystem: Environmental > Aquatic > Marine > Oceanic > Photic zone | place: Costa Rica: the Eastern... | reverse complement strand
CTCTTACTTTTCCTTGAATTATTATTTGATTATTTTTAATACTTCCACCAACACCTAATTTTGTCTTTATATTTTTTTCAATTTTCTTCATTTCGTCTTTAGTGCCAATAAAGTTTTTGATTACAACAGAAAATTTATCAGCTTTATGCCTATTAAGGTATATCTTTAAATTTTGCTTGTTTTTTTCAATAGTATTTTCCAATTCATCTTCATATTCATATTGATAATTTGGATTAGTTGAGTATACTATATTTTTTTTTCTTTTTTTCATTTAACAAAATATTTTAAGACTGTTTGGAATAGTTTCTATATTGATGCTATTATTTACCGAATATGGTTCTCCATCAATATGTATAGGATTAGAATCATGTATTATTTCTATTCTTTTTTCTCTAATAATTTCAACATATTTGTTTTTATGTATTTTCCCCTTATACATTTGATATATAAAATATGGTATTTTCCATTTCGGGAAATTTTTTATGACTACAATATCAGTTTTACCATCATTTAGATTAGATTGGGGAGAAATTTTAATGTCGTTACCATATTGTACTGAATTTGCGAATGCAATAAAGTATGCTTGAAACTTATAATCTTTTACATTAGTTTTCAAAGTGTAATAATTTGAATTATATGCCAAAACCTTTTTTAGAACTAATTTAATATAACTGCTGAATCCCCTGATTTTAGTTTTGGAAAATAGGTGCGCTATATGCGCATCAAACCCAACTCCAGAAACATTAACAAACGGAATTAAATTTAGAGTAGCTGTATCAATTTTTTTAATTTTTCCATTATTTAGTTGTTTTATAGCCTCAATTAGTTTTTTTTTCATTCCAATATTATAAGCAAAGCCATTTCCAGATCCGCAAGGTAAAACTGCTAAAGCAACATTTTTATTTATTAGTTCTTTCGCACATTCATTAACTGTTCCATCACCTCCAACTGCAACAATAATATTTACATTATCATTAATTGCAGATTTACATAACTCACTTGCATGACCTTTTTTATTTGTGTATGCAAAATCATAATTTTCGAAGTTAAAATATTTTTTAACTATTTCAACAATATTTTTTTGCTTTCCAGTTCCCGATATTGGATTAATAATAAATCTAATTTTCATAATTCATTTTGTTGTAGATCATTGAATTATTAAAACTTTGTTTAATAGCCTTAAGTATTTTTTTATCGTAAGCATTTACCTGTTTTTCATTATTGAGTTGCCAATCACTAAATTGTTGATATTTTTCATCAGAATTTATTAGTATACCATTATTAGTAATTAATTGATATTTACCTGATCTATAACACACGGCCCAATCTGAACCATTAATCATTGATTTTCCAAATGTAAAATATTTTTTGTTATAGTTAGTTAACTCTAGAATACTTGGCATTATATCTATTTGTTGAACAATTTTATTATTTATTCCTTGCATTGAGCTATCCCCACTAAATATTATTAAAGGAATTGCATATCTACCTACCTTATTTTTATATTTTTTATTATATGAATATGGTGAAGTATGATCTGCTGTAATGATAAAAATTGTGTTTTTAAACCAAGATTCTTTTTTAGCTAAATGAAAAAACTGACTCATTGCATGGTCTGAATATAAAATAGTTTCTCTTATACCAATACTTTTTTTAATTTTATTTTTTTCTAAATATTCTTTAGGTAAAGTAAATGGAAGATGAGAACTTAAACTAAAAAAAGTACTAAAAAAAGGTTCATTTTTTTTATTTAACTGTTCATAGAAAAATTCAAAAAATGGCTTATCATAAATTCCCCATACACCATCACTAAACTCGTTATTGTTAAACTCCTCTTTTCCATAATAATTTTCAAATCCTGCTTTTATTGAATAGCTGTAAAACCCCATGGTACCTTTTGTTCCACCATGAAAAAATGATGTTAAATAATTTTCTTTTTTTAGTATTGAAGGCAAACTATTATATTTGTTTTGAGCATAGCTTGATGTTATAAATGGATCATTCATTAGTGGTGGAATAGATGATATTATTGCTGGAAGTGCATCTATTGACTTTACTCCATTTGCATAGGCATTTGTAAAAACTAAACTATGTTTCATTAAACTATCTAAGAATGGAGTGAAACCGGATTCATTATAAAAGCCAATAAACTCCTTAGAATAACTTTCCATTATTAGTATTACAATATTTTTCCTCTCTTGTTTATCACTTGTTTCCTCTATAAAATTGTTGTAAATTGAATCAATTTCACTTTTTTTAAAGTAATCTAATGTTTTAAGTTTATTTTGATTAATTGATTGAAGCAAGCAAAATGGAGTATTTAAAATTAGATTTGAATTTTTTGAATTACTCAGCTCTCCAGCATTAATTGGATTAATTGGCTTTAATTGTATACCGCCTCGAGCTCCAACAACAAGTAGTAATGCCGAAACTAAAAATATTATAAATGATTTAGCAATATTTTTAAAATTATTTACATGATTTACATTTGGTATTTTTTTAATTTTTAAAATAAACCATATTTGTACTATAGTAAAAATAGTTATTGGCCAAAATTTTTTTAAATAAATTGGAACTAAGTTACTAATGTCAGTACCCAGTTGTATTAACTGAATAAAATCAGTGGTTGATCGTTTTTGAGTGTATCTATAATATTCAATATCAATATTATTTAAGATTAAAAAAGGTATATTAGTTATATAAAAAATGACATTAATTAATAGTTTGTAATTTTTATTTGATTTGAAATTTAATGGAATTAATAAAAGAAGAAATAATGGAATGTTAATGTAAATTATTGCTGATAAATCAAATCGAATTCCTTCAAAAAACTCTAAAATTTTGATTGGGTAAAAGTTGTCAAAATTATTGTAAAATAAATATATTCTGCTGATTGAATATAAAACTAATAGTATGATAATTCTTTTTAAAAATTCATTAAGAAATTTCATTGTTGTTTATAAATTTATTAATTGCAAAATATTTATCATTCATTTACTAAATTATTAACAAAGTAAAGAAATATTAAGTAGTTTTGAAATAAATATATGTTTAATGAAATTTGATATTACAGAACTTAATCAAAATCTGTTAATAAAACTATATAAGGGTATACTCAAACCTAGAATGATTGAAGAGAAAATGTTAATTCTACTTCGACAAGGAAAAATTTCAAAATGGTTTTCAGGAATAGGGCAGGAAGCAATTTCAGTTGGCGTAACTATGGCCTTAGATTATGATGAATATGTTTTGCCTATGCATAGAAATTTAGGTGTATTTACTTCAAAAGATATTCCTCTAAATCGTTTGTTTTCACAATTTCAAGGTAAATTAAATGGTTTTACAAAAGGGCGTGATAGATCTTTTCATTTTGGATCAAAAGATCACAATATAGTTGGTATGATTTCACATCTTGGACCTCAAATGGGTGTTGCTGATGGTATAGCACTAGCAAATAAAATTAAAAAAAATAAAAAGATTACTGCAGTTTTTACTGGTGATGGTGGTGCAAGTGAAGGAGATTTTCATGAAGCTATCAATGTTGCAGCTGTATGGGATTTGCCAGTTATTTTTGTTATTGAAAATAATGGATATGGTCTTTCAACCCCTAACAATGAACAATTCAAATGTGAGAAGTTTTCTGATAAAGGAATAGGTTATGGAATTGAAGCTTACACCATTGACGGGAATAATATTGTTGAAGTTTTTAATAAGGTTACGGAAATAAAAAAACAAATGCTTATTGACAGCAAACCAGTTATTTTAGAATGCATGACTTTCAGAATGCGTGGCCACGAGGAAGCCTCTGGCACAAAGTATGTGCCAAAAGAAATATTAAATAAATGGTCAAAAAAAGATCCTGTTATTAGATATGAAGATTTTTTAATTTCTAAAAAGATTCTTGACAATTCTAAAGTCATTAAGATAAAAGATGAACTTAAGAAAGAAATAACATCAGCATGGAATATTGCAGATAAAGAAGGCTCCATTCATCCTATATTAGATTATGAGATTAATGATGTATATTCATTTAAAGATTATAAGCATTATTCGGCATCAGATAAACTTAAAAATAAAAGATTTGTCGATGCCATATCAGATGCTTTGTTTCAATCTATGCAAAAGCATGAAAATTTAATAATAATGGGTCAAGACATAGCTGATTATGGTGGTGTATTTAAGATAACTGATGGTTTTGTCGAAGAGTTTGGTAAAGAAAGAATAAGAAATACTCCTATATGTGAATCTGTGATTCTAAGTGCAGGTTTAGGTCTTTCAATTAATGGTGTGAAATCTGTTATTGAAATGCAATTTGCAGATTTTGTTTCCTCTGGATTTAATGCAATTGTAAATAATCTTGCAAAAACTCATTATAGATGGGGTGAAAATGTAGATGTTGTAGTTAGAATGCCTACTGGAGGAGGAGTTGCAGCGGGACCTTTTCATTCCCAGTCAAACGAATCATGGTTTACTCATACACCTGGACTAAAAGTTGTTTATCCAGCATTTCCATCAGATGCTAAAGGATTATTAATTTCTTCAATTAATGATCCAAATCCTGTTATGTTTTTTGAACATAAAGCACTGTATAGAAGTATTTCTGCTGACATTTCCGATGATTATTATTCAATTGAGATTGGTAAAGCAAATTTAGTACAACAAGGAAACGATGTGTCAATAATTACATATGGTATTGGAGTTCATTGGGCAATTGAAGTCTTAAATCAAAATAAAAATATAAATGCGGATTTAGTTGATTTAAGATCCCTTGTTCCACTAGATGAGGAAAGTATTATTAATTCAGTAAAAAAGACAGGAAAAGTCATTATTCTTCACGAAGATTGCATGATTGGTGGATTTGGTGCTGATATTGCTTTTTTAATTAATGAAAACTGCTTTGAATTTTTAGATGCACCTGTTTTCAGAGCATCCTCATTAAATACACCAGTTCCTTTTTCACCTGCGTTAGAGAAACAGTTTTTACCAAAAAAAAGATTTGAAGATAAGCTTTTTCAGCTGTTAGCTTATTAGTTTATATTAAATAATTTTACGATATTTGATAATAATTAATTCAAAAAATTAGATGAGACTTTTTTACTTATATTTTTTTGCAATATTTTTTTCTTCATGTATTTCAAACAAAAATTTGGAATATGTTCAAAGTAAAGATCCTTTTGAAATATCAAGTGTAGATGATAGTTATATTTTGCAGAACGGTGATTTATTGTCTGTTCAAATTAGTACAACAACTGAGCAAATTCATGATTTCTTTAATAAAGAGGCTACTAATAATTCTCAATTGTTAGTCCAAAATCCATATCTATATGGCTATTTAATAAATAATGATGGATTTTTAGATTTGCCTTCTTTAGGAAAAGTTAAAGCAGCGGGATTTACAATTAGAGATCTTGAAAGCAAAATTAAAGATATAGCTGTCTCTTATTTTGAACAACCTGTAGTAAAGTTAAATATAATAAATTTTGAAGTTACAATTTTAGGAGACGTTAAGAATCCTGGTACATATAATATTAAAAACTCTAAAACAAATATTTTCTATGCACTTAGTTTGGCGGGTGATTTAAATTTAACAGCAAATCGAAAAAAAATCAAAATAATTAGAAATAATACAAGTTCTAAAAAAATGTTTTATGTTGATTTAACTAGTAAAGAAATTTTAACAAATAATATGATGTTGGAATCTAATGATATTATATATGTAGCACCATTAAGGAAACGTTTTTATGCTGTTAATAGTATTACAAACATCATATCACTTTCTATTTCAGCTGTATCTTTGTATTTGTTAGTATCAAATAAATAATATGACTGATCCAGCTAATGATATATTGGACTTAAATCAATTTCTTTTAAAAATTAAAAGAAATTGGTTTTATTTTTTACTTTCTTTTTTTATATGTTTTGTTGCTGCTTTTGGTTTTAATAGGTATTCTGAAGAAAAATATTTAGTTGAAACATCTTTACTTATTAAACAGGATAATAACATTGGATCTGCATCAGATCTGCTTTATGAAAAGTCGATTTTATCAGATAATGTCGAGGTTTCAGATAAAATTTTATTACTTAAATCTTACCCTTTGATTTATGCAACATTAGAACAGTTAAGATTTGATATTACTTTTTATTTAATTGGTAGTGTAAAAAATGCTGAAATATATGAGGTTCCTATACAAATTATATGTGATAAAGAACATAATCTTTATAACCAAACGCTAAAGTTTACCAATATTACATTTAAAGATTTTAGTGTTGAAAATTTAAAAACTGGAGAAATTAAAACTCTTAAGTATAACCAAAAATTTGAAATTAATAATACATCATTAAAGGTTATTTTTAATCAAAATAATTTTAATCAAGGAGATGAGTATCTTGTAAAATTTAAATATTTAAAGAAGTTAACAAAAAAATACCAAAATGAATTAATTATTAATCAAGAAGAGCGAGAATCTTCTGTAGTAAATATTTCATTATACACAACAGATCAGATTAAAGGTATAGTTTTTTTGAATAAATTAACTGAAAACTATATTCAATCAGAAGTTAAAGAAAAGAGTTTAGCATCAAAAAATACAGTAGTTTTTATCAATAATCAGTTAAGTGAAATGCAAGATTCCTTATCTTTTATTGAACAACAGATTCAGGATTATAAAAATAAAAACAACATTACCGACTTAAGTCTTAAGGCTCAAACTATTTACAGTAAAATTGCATCAGTAGAATCTGAGTTAGTCAAAAGTAGAAGTATAAACAATTACTACGATTACTTAGAAAAATACATTAGTGAAGGTCAATTGTTTGAAGGAATAAGCGTTCCTACGTCATATGGCATTGATGATCCTGCTATAAATATGCTAATTGATCAATTAGTTGAAATTCAAATTAAAAAAAATATTTTAATTGATGGCGGTCAAATTAATAATCCAGCGATAGCACAATATAACAGACAAAATAAGCAATTGCTATTAAATTTACAAGAAGCAATAAATACTAATAGGTTTGCTAATGATATTTTAATTAAAGATATTGAGCAAAGAATTGTCAAATTAGAAAGCTCATTGAGCTCAATACCAGAAGTAGAGAGAGAATTATTAAGTATTGAACGTTTACAAGCAATTAGTGAAAAGGTATACACATTTCTTTTAACTAAAAGAGCTGAAGCTAAGATATCGCATTCTTCTATAACTGCAGATAGCAAAGTTTTAGAACCAGCTATTTATCTAAATAATCCACCTGATTACCCGAAAAAATCTTCAAATTATCTTTTTGCATTTGTTATGGCAATTTTCATACCATTACTTTGCATACTATTGATAGAACTTTTAAATGATAAAATAATAGGTTCAATAGATATAAAGAGACGAACCGATATCCCAATTATTTCAGGTTTAGGCAAGAATTATAGTGGATCTAGTTTATTATTTGACCAAAACCCAAAATCATTAGTTTTTGAAGGCTTTAGAGGTTTAAGAACAAATTTGGATTTTATTGAGCTCAATCAAAAAAATAAAACCATAATGGTAACTTCTTCTACTTCTGGTGAAGGTAAAACCTATATTTCAGAAAATCTCGCTATTGCTTATGCTGTATCTAATAAAAGGACCATAGTGATTGGTGCAGATTTAAGAAGACCTAGATTGTATAAAGATTTTAATAAACATGCAAAATATGGAATTTCAAATTATTTGGAAAATTCAAAAATAAAGATTGAGGATATAATTTTAAAATCTGAAGATAAAAATCTTGATTTAATATATTCTGGATATAAGCCAGAAAGACCTGCAGAATTATTTGCAACAGATAGATTTTTAGAATTAATTGATAAACTTAAACTGCTTTACGATATTATTATCATTGATACTCCACCTGTTGGATTGGTAGCGGATGCTTTAATAATTTCAAAATCCGTTGACATCAATCTTTTTGTAGTTAGACACAAGGTAAGCTCAAAAGCATCACTTAATTTTATTAATGAATTAGAAAAAAATAATAAGTTTAAAAATATAAACATTGTGTTTAATGATGTTACTAGTTCTGATGAAAATCATTATGGTTATGGATACGGTTATGGTTATGTATATGATAGTAAATCAGCCGCATCCAATTATTTTAGTGATGAAAAAGTATAATAATATTAAATGTTTATAAATGTTGTTTTGGAGATATCTAAAAGATTATTTATTGTCTTATACTTACAAGAACAATCAAGTTTTTTTGGTTTCATTTCCTAAGACTGGAAGAACATGGTTGTCTTATATGCTAGATCAAATTGAGGATAAATCTGATAAAAAAATAAATTATTTCAAGACACATGATTTTAGCGAAATTGTTATTGAAAGTGGACAAAAGCAAAATCCAAGTTTAATCTTTAAATATGTAAAAAGATATTTTTATAGAAGAGCAAAAGTTATTTTTTTAGTTAGAGATCCCAGAGATGTCATTGTATCACATTTTCATCAAATTACCAAAAGAACCAAAAAGCCTATGTATTTTTCTTCAATTTCTGAGTTTGTCAGAGATGAAACTTTTGGATTTAATAGGATTATACAGTTTTACAATATTTGGTATAATCAAAGAAAAATTTCTAAAGATTTTTTTTTAGTTAAGTACGAAGATTTAAAAAATAATGGTGAGAATGAGTTGAAAAAAATATTTAATTTTTTGGACATTAATATTGATGAGAAAATTATAAGAGAAGTTTACAATAAAAGTAGCGCAACTAAAATGCGTAATAAAGAGCTGGTAAATAAATTATCTGGGTTTAATGATTTTGGTAAAGAAATTAATCATCTGAAAGTCAGAAAAGCCAAAGTTGGTAGTTATTTAGATGAATTAAGCCAATCAGATATTGATTATTGTAACTATTTATTGAAAAACTTACAAGGCTTTAAATATTACAAATGATTTACTTTTTCAAGTCATTTATTTTTTTTGTTTATTCAATTTTCTTTAAAAGAAAAGTTGATGTAGTTTTTTATTATCCACAACATTTTAATAGAGATGAATGTTCACAAAATGTGTATTTTAATCATTTGTATAAATGTTGTAAAGAAGAAAAAAAATCGTATTTAATTTTTGAAGAACCAGATAGGTTTTCTATAATTGGAAGAAATAATAAAACGATTCCATTTGATTTTATTTATTACTTGATTATTTTTTTAAGAAAATTTATTAAATCAGATCAGCATATTGGAAAAATTTTACGTAAATCTTTTTTTTCTAAAATTTATTTTGACAATGTTATAATATTATCTCAAAGTATGATTGAGATTTTTAGAGGTATCAATTTTGATTCTAATATTTTTGATTTACAACATGGAATTATTTTTTCAAAACAAGCTTCATATTTAGAAAATAACTGTGTTTCAAAACATATAAAAAAAAATAAAATAAAAGTTTTATTGTTTGGGTATGCTTTTAAATCAATATTAGAAACATCAGATTCGAGTAAATATTACATGAATAATTCTCATGTAATAGGGGTAAATAGAGATTCTGCAAAATTACTACACTCAAGATTTAATAATAATATTTTAGTTTCTCTGCAGTTTACTGATGACCATTCATTTAGTCAAAATAAAATATTATTGGATGAACTACAGAAATTAATCTTACGATATTCAAATTATAATTTTTATTTACGAAATCACCCTAGAGCGTCTACTGATTTTGATATAAATTTCTTATTTAAATTAAATAATGTATTCAAATCTAATGAGTCATTGTTTGAATCTTTTAAATTATGTTCAGTTCATATAACAGCATATTCAACAACAACTTTTGAAGCAGCATATTTTGGAATCCCAACATTTTTTTTAACCTCGTTAAATGACGACTTTAATATGTTTCATAATGATTTTAATTATGTACTGAAAAATGAAATAAAAAATATTGTAAATAACTATGTGCAATCTTCTTTAAAAGTTCAAAAGTGGGAAGCATTATTTTATTCAACCTTTAATAGAGATAAATTTTTATCTTTACTAAAATGAGAAAGAAAAAAATATTTTTGGGAGCATATGTAAATATTAATAATGCTCAGAATATAAATTGCAAATCATTAGCAGCATATCTTAATAAAGAAAAATATGTAATCAAAACACTCAAAGTTAGTTTAAAAGAACATCAACAATTAAATTCAGAAATTTCATATATTACAGTATACAAACCATTATATATATTATCTAATTTTTTTGCTTTTCTATATGGAATAATGTGGTCTGATTTGTCATATTTACCTAAACATCATTCAACTCCTATTTTAGTTTTGAAAATTGCAAAAATTTTCAACAAAAAAGTCTTCACTACAATAGAAGGAAATATTTGTGATTTAAAATATAAATCAATGATTGATAGTTTTGGTTCAAAACAAAAGATGTTAAAATATTTTAGTTTAATACCAAATATATATGGTATAACAAATCATATTTCTCGTAATACTAACTGTGGTATCCAATTACAGAAAGAACCACTTTTTTTAGGAGTAGATAGAAAGAATTTTATGAATAAAAGAAAAGTAAAAAAGCTTAGAAATATTATTTTTATTGGGTCATTAATTAAACGAAAGAGAATTATTGAACTAATCGATATAGCTAAAGAATTTGATGATTTAAATTTTCATATCATTGGGTCAGGCCCATTGAAATCTGATATCTTAAAACGTTCTTCAAAAAATGTAATCTTATACGATCATATTAACAATAGTGAAATATCAAATATATTAATCAATATGGATTTGAATATACTTCTTTCTAAATCAGAAGGGTTTCCTAAAGTTATATTAGAGGCTGCTGCTGCATCAGTTCCTTCAATTGTTTACAATAACTATGGGATGCAGGATATTATTCAAACTAATCATAATGGATTTGTTCTAAAAAATAAAAAAGAAGTTATTGAAAAAATTCATGAACTAATAAGATTACCAAAACTATTGCATGATAATTCAATAGCAGCATATGAACTTTCAAAAGAATTTGATTGGAATATTCAAATTAAAAAGTGGGAATTAGAAATAGATTCATTATTATGTTAGAATATTTAAAGGACCAATATTATTGGTGGAATGTATATAATAAACTTAAAAGTTTTTTATCATCTTATGATGAAAAGAAAATATTATTATTTGGCTATCCAAAAAGTGGCAATACATGGCTAAGATTTTTATTATTTAATTATTTAAATCTTTTGTTAGATAAAAATTACTATAAAACTTTAACTTATGAAGAATTAAATTTATTACAAAATAATATAATGGATAGAGCAACTACTAATCTTCCTAAAGAAGGTTTTCCATTATTTTATAGGACACATACAATTTATAAAAAGCCATATGATTTGTTTGATTTTAAAATATTTGTTCATCGAAATCCTTTAGATACTTTAGTTTCTGCATATTATTTTTATAGAGATAGAGTTGTACCTTTTCCAAATGATAGAAAAGATGAAATAAAAAATTTGCACAATATTGACTATTATGTTAAGACTAAATTTTTACATTGGAAAAAATTTTACGAAAAATCTGTACATAAAGCCGATTATATTGTGAATTATTCAAATTTAAAAGCTAACTGTTTTCATGAACTTAAGTCACTTATTGTTTTTCTAGATATGAATATCGATGAAGAGTTAATTAATAAATCAATTGGTTTGTCTTCTTTTTCTAATATAAAAAGAATGTCAAAAATTCACTCCCAAAAATATGGAAATGCACCTAAAGATGGTAGCTTTATAGGAAACTTTACTCGATCAGGTGTTGATGGTCAGTATAAAGATGAATTGCATATTGATACAATTAATTTTGTAAAAAATAATTTTTCAGATTTTAGTTTATTATACAAATTATAATGAAAGAAATCAAAACATACTTAGTTATAACACCATTTTTTCCTTCATCATCTAATCATAGAGGAATTTATATTTATGATCAACTTAATCAAATTAGAAAAAAGAAAAACTTCAAGATAAAGATTGTAAAATTAGTTTCAATATTTTCTAGAGAAAAAAATTATAATTTTAAAAATTTTGATGTTTATATTTTCAAGTTGATTGATATTCCATTTTTTATTTTTCCTGGTATTTTTAAAACTGTAAATGATTATAGATTTAATCATTTTTTAAATAAAAATAATATTGTTAATATTGATATAATACATGCTCATGTAGCGTACCCCTCTGCCTATATTGCTAATTCAATTAGAGGTTGTGAGGGAGTTAAAAAAATTATTCAGCATCATGGCCTAGACGTTATTCAGCTTAACAATTGTAGATTTAAGTTTTTTAGAATATTGCAAAGAAGATATTTGAAGTACAAATCAATTCTAGAGCTTAATAAATTTGACTGTAATATAGGAGTTTCAAAATTAGTATTAAATCAATTAAATAAGTTTCCTAAATACCAACCAAAATCAGAATATGTTTTTTATAATGGAGTCGATATAAAAAAATTTTATAAAATAAAAGTTGAAAAAAATAAAAAATATACAATAGGATGTGTAGCTAATTTTTGGAAGTTAAAAGATCATATTTTACTTATTAAAGCTGTTGAATTTTTACACAATAAAAATAATAATTTATGTTTAAGATTAGTAGGTACTGGCCCAACATTATCAGAATGTTATCAATATGTAGTTAAAAATAATTTAACTAATATTATCTCTTTTGAATCGGAAATGCCTCACGAGCATTTAAATCTATTTTATAATGAGATTGATTTATTTGTACTCCCATCTTATTATGAAGCTTTAGGATGCGTTTATATGGAAGCCTGGGCAACAAATACACCATTTATAGCAATTAAGGGTCAAGGTGTTTCTGAACTTCTTCAAAGTAAAGATAAAATTTATTCACTTGCAAATGCTAAAGAAGTTAGCTCTTTAGTTGAATGTATTTTGAAAAACATGAACTCTAAGAGACATTTTGTTTTTGACAAGAACTACAAAATAGATAACTTAGTAAATAAATTCATTAATGATGTAATTATAAATGATTAAGAGAATATGTTATATTATCAAACAGAAAATATTTATTTTGTCTGAAAGAAGAAAAATAAATAGAAATGGTACTCTTATTAACGCATTTAATAAATCCAATACTATTTTCATTCATATTCCAAAAACTGCAGGTATTTCATTAGTTAATGGTATTTATGGAAGTGTTTCTAATGAGGGACATAGAAAAGTTCATTTTTACAAAAAAATTTTTGGAAAAAAATTTAAGAAGTTCTTTGTTTTTTCATTTGTTAGAAATCCTTATGACAGACTTTATTCAGCTTATAAATTTTTACAAACTGGTGGTATGAACATTCATGATCAAAATGCTTATAAACAACACTTAATTGGTTATAAAAATTTTGAAGATTTTATTTTTAACGGCTTAAATAACCAAATAGTAAATGAAATCGTACACTTTAAACACCAGAGTGAATTTATTTGTAATGATTATGGTGAAATTATTGTTGATTTTATTGGGAAATACGAAAATTTAGATAAGGATTTATCTCAACTCTCAAAACTAATTAATAAAGATATTATTTTACCACATTTAAATAAAGGTAAAGCTAAACATAAATGTGATAAGATTTACACGAATGAAATGAAAGAGATTGTTTATAAAATGTATAGAAGAGATTTTGAAATATTTAACTATAAATAATGCTTAAATTAATTTTGAGACAAGCAAACTGGGGAATTTTAGGCTCTGCTTTTGGTTTTTTGATTGGTTTTTTAGTCAAAATTTATTTAATTAATATTGTTGGGGTAGATTTATGGGGCAAGTATGTTTCAGCTCAAACTTTTGCATCATTTTTTGACACTTTACTTTCTTTAGGTATACCTTGGGTAATTATTAAGTATTTACCAAATTATTTTGATGATAATATTACTAAAGCAAGGAATTTATTACACAAAATAATAAGGTATATAATATTAGTGACAGTTTTCTTTTTGTTGCTTAGTTGGTTTTTTTCCCCAATTTTAGATACATATGTTTATTTAAAGATAGATGATTTTTCATTAATTTTATTTTTAGTATCAATTAATGTTCCAATATCAATTTTTACAAGTGTAATAATCTCATTATATCGATCAGTTTTTAAAATTAAAGAAATTGTTATTTACAATACATTATTTTCAGTACCAATTCGAGCTGTCTTAACATTTTTGATTTTTCAGTATACAAGTAATATCGTTTACTTTATCTTAATTGAATTATTTGTTTCAACTGTAATTCTGATATTTTTATTTTATATTTTCAATAAAAATGAATTCTCTATTTTTTCTAGAATTGAAAATCAAACTAATTTGGATAAAAATGTGGTTTTATATGGAAAAAAAATGTATGTAAATTCATTGATTTCTTTTTTTTCTGCTCAGTCTCTTTCTTTAATTATTAGTATTAAATTAAGCCCCGACCAAATTGGGGTATATAGTATTTTATTAACTGTTACTGGAGTTACTATGTTTATTGTAAAAAATATTAATAAAATTTTTGCTCCTGCAATTACTAAATTATACAAAGAAAAAAATATTAGTAAGTTGTCATCTATTTATAAGCAGATTACATTTATTGTTAATCTTTTTACAATGCCATTCGTAGTTTTAATTATTTTGTTTGCAAATGATATATTGTATCTATATGATAATACTGGTAATTTAATCCAATATTCCATACTTTTATATATTTTGATGCTAGCTAGAATTATTACTTTAATCTCAGGTAGTTCTGGAATGATTATGATTATGGCAGGTTTAGAGGATAAAGAGCTTAAAATTCAAACTATTAAAGCAGTATTAATAATAATTTCAGCTTTTTATTTAATTGATATCTATGGATTGATATCTATGGTGATTTTATTTGTTGTTTTCATGTTTTATATTAATATTGTTCAATTATACGTAATCAATAAATATTTACAAATTTCACCCTTTAGTAAAAATTTAAGTATTTTAATTTTTGTTAGTTTAGTACTAATTTATTTCTCAGCTAATTTTTCATATAATTTTAATTTAATTCATTATGTAATTATCCCAATTTGCGTATACTTTTTCTATTTCGCTATTTTTTATAAATTGATAAAAAAAATTTATTTAAATAATTTTTCTAGATGATTAAATTTTTATTAAAATACGGTGTTGTTTTATACTTAATAAATACAATTTTTTTATCCATTGAGTCGACTTTTGTTTTAGGTAATTTGATTTTTCTAGTGTTAATGTCAACATATGGTATTTTAATATTAATTAACGCTAGCTTTTTTAGAGATGTAATCTTAAACAAAACATTTTTAATTTTCTTTTTAATCAATCTAATTAATTTAATTTATTTTTTTTGTTTTCACACTTTTGGAGATTTTGAAGCATTAAAGTTTTTATTAGCAAGATTTGTTCAGTTTAGTATAATTGCTGGAAGTATTTATTATAATTATAATTATTATAATACAAATTTTTTTAGGCATCTTTCATTATCTTTATTTGTACTAATGTTAGTTTGTTTGCTTGGTAACTTTGATTTTTTCTCAGGCAGATACAAAGGTCTAATTTGGAATCCTAATATGCTTGCATCATTTAGTTCTGTTGGATTTGCAATAGTACTAATTACTATTAATAAATATAAGCGAATAGATATTTTGATGATGAGCCTATTTCTTATAATTTCTTTATTAACTGGTTCTAGAGGTATTTTAATTATAGTTCCATTAGCTTTTATCATAAAGTTTGGTTTTTCATTTAAAAACGTCCTTTATTCTTTGTTAGCCATAATTTTACATTATTCTATTTCTCAATTAGATTTAAATACTAGTATAAATAGATTTTCTGAAAGAACTGTTATTAGCTCAAGATTAGATAATTGGAATTATGGTATTCAAAATATTCTTTCAAAACCGCTTTTTGGCTTTGGTTTAGATAAATATTCTGGTGAAACTGAGTATATTCCTTATTTCGAAAAGGGTTTAGGTAGAAGCTTAACAGCGCATAATGGATACATATCTTTATTTATTCAATATGGTATGATTTTTGGATCAATAATTCTTTTATTAATTTTTAAGTATTGTATTTCTCTCTTTTATTTTTTTAAAAGTTACAGTGATAATATAGTTAAAGTAAACTTGTACATAATTTTATCAACTTTAATAGCGTCTATTTATGAAACTATGATTACAGGAATTAATGAATTTCAAACTATTTTGTTTTGGTTTTCATTAGTTTTTTTAATATTTCATAAAAAAAGAATTGTAAATGAAAATTGAAATTATAGATAATATAAATAAGTTTTCAGAGATTGAATCTAAATGGAATAAGATATATGACATTGGAAATTATACTTTTTTTCAGTCATTTCATTATAATTTTTATTCTTGGAAAAATATATTATTTGAAGATAGTTTTAATAAATTAAATATCATATTAGTTTATCATGAGAAAACAATAGTTGCTATTTGCCCTTTTTATATCGATAAATTAAAAAGATTAAGATTTATTAATGATATTCATACAGATTTTTGTGATATTTTG
>Ga0160423_10002141_pt1 | contig 16524 bp, 14 predicted proteins | sample CRUFie14St8metaG_FD_108191 | JGI IMG/M metagenome (GOLD analysis project Ga0160423, IMG submission 108191) | Marine microbial communities from the Costa Rica Dome - CRUD Field 142mm St8 metaG | ecosystem: Environmental > Aquatic > Marine > Oceanic > Photic zone | place: Costa Rica: the Eastern... | reverse complement strand
CAGCGGCGGCGGCGGATCCGGCAGAGACGGCGGAGACAACAGCGGCGGCAGCAGCGGCGGCGGCGGTGGGTCAAACAGCGTCGGCGGCGGCGGGTCAAATAGCGGCGACAGTGGCGGCGGCAGCGGCGGATCCAAGGCCGCGCGAAGCAATAGTTGCAGGGAATTCGAATGAATTGTGCTATGAAGATTATCTGAGCGAACTTCGCCAGCGCGTGAAGACCGCATTTCCGGTCGTTACTACGTTCACTAATGAGAAAATTGAAGTTCAGGACGAAACCAACGAATCGGCTAAAGTTGTTCGGTTAAATGAAGAGATTGGTAACCTTAAAAAACTTGCGTTTCCTACACGAATCACAGTTAGAGAATTTGTCGAGGAACAACCCTTTCTTAAACATTACTTTGCTGGACAAGAGGCGGTGAAAGGCACAAAGTACTCTATGTTTTCGACAGAAACAAAAAATTTAGGAAAATCAGATGAAAAAAAATTTGTTACGGGACTAAAGCCAAATATCGTAGAAAAGTACCAAACAGTCAACAGCATTAAAGCAAGCCTTGATTTTGGCATTCTGGTTGGACGTGCCCTCGAAGTTCTTGATGAGGGCACTCCGACGGCAGTTTCGTCCACAGCAATCCCAGACTGTCTGACGAGGCAAGTTGGAACGATGCGAGTCCTGATGAAAGATTATGCAAACGCCGGGAAGGGAGGAGACCCAGTCGTAGTACTGACAGCATGGCTCAGCCAAATCGACAGAATCATTGAGTTTGAAATCGGGAAAAATCCGACGGAGAACAACTGGAATGGCGAGTTAGGGTTTCTTTCGACCAAACTGGATTCAAAAATTAAAGCCGTCGCCGATGCGAGTGACCCACTCCGATCGACCCTTGAGGCTAATAAGACAAAGGTCGATAAATACATAGCAGCACTCAAGCTGGTGAGGGCAGCAACGGCAGCAATAAAATCCGAGAATGAGGTCGCAGTTAAGGCTGCGCATGATAAGGTGAATGCCAATGATCATGAAGTCGCTAAAGACATGGCTGTGTGGATGACCAAAAACATTACGGTAAATGCAATGCTTAACCCTCCGGCGGCAGCGGCGTCTTCGGCCAGTCAACAAGGACAAGGCGGTTCGTCGGTGCAGGCGTCAGCGGCTTCTTTGGGCAGTGCAGCACCAAGCAGTAAAGTACCGGGGTCTGGAGGATCAACGACGCCTTCGAGCGGTCAAGCATCGCCCGGATCGACAAGCACGGTGTTGGCGGCCGCGGTTCTACCGTTAAATATCGAAAACCGTTTGGCCGTGATAGAAGAAGAGATAAGTGAACTGAATGAGAAAATAAGGGTCGAGTCGCATTTTTTGACAGGCCTTGCTGAAGCCCGAGTTAAGGCGATGGGCGAGTTTGGAGGCCCTCCTCCGGCTAATGTTACAGCGGCGGCGAATGACTATGTTGATGCGGTTGTGGCGCCTTTGGGGACTACGACGTCTGTGTAACCGTTTGGCGACCGACGAGACTGCCGGCATTCCTATATGCTTTTGATGGTCCGGAGTTATTATTCGGTCATGTCGTCTTTAAGTGATGACGGGACGACTCTGAGTGTGTACGTGACACTGAACGGCGACCAGCAGACGGAACGAATCAAGGCGTTTGTTCCTGGTTCTGTTGTGTTTCTTGGGGTTCAGTTTGGCGATAATCGAGTGATTGTGCCGTTTAGCGGGGACGCCGCTCCGGTGGCCTCTCTGTCGGACGAAGGGGATGGGATGAAGCCGTTTGGAATTGTAGCGCAAAGTCAAGTGAACGTGAACCAAACGCTGGGCGAGTTTGGGATTTATCTTCTGAAGATTGTAGTGAGCGGGGTCGCTCGGACGCTTGTGCCGTGCGCCGGCGCCGGGGGCGAAGTTCGGACGCCAGTGTCGAAGAAGACGACGCGATCGTACGCACTCGGGCGCGGGGTGGGGCAGCACCGTCATTTTGCGTCGGTTCGGTACGGTCCTGGTTCGGATTTGTACCGGCATGCGCCCGGCGGCGGGGAGGCGTTTGAGTTGCCAAAGCACGGCGACTTGTGTTGGGTGGTGGCGCTTTATCCTTGTTTAAGATAAATTCTGTGGTGATCGTGCAAGTAGCAGCAGAACTCGGCAAAGCACCCCGGGGTTCCTTCCGGCAGTCTTTTTTCGTCCTGTACCCTTGCGATAATCGGCGTCCAAATTTCAGTGTCTAGGAGCAGCCTGAGCGCGAGGGCAACCCGGTCTCTTTTTGCGAGCATGAACGCATCCGGCATAACCGGCGGCCCTGGGCTCCGGTCGTAGACGACAATGTCCGGAACTGCTTCGCATTCTTCTGCGTAGGCCGCCGCTGCATCCGGCGTGTTGATCGGGTACCTGAGAATGACTGAGTCGGCCGCGAGTCTGACGGGCGTTGCTCTGGAACTCAGCAGCGCCTTTTTGACGGCGGCATCAAACTCTGATTCTTTGCTGGTCGTCCACGGATGCTTCATCAAAAGAGAAAATGCATGATCGATCACGGCCGCGGTCCAGTTTTTTAAGAGGATCTGCTTTGCTTGCTCAACAAACAGCCTTGTTGGGTCGTGGAGAATTGATCGTGCTATTTCGATGCAATCCGGGGAGGCCATGTGGTCGGCGGCGGCTCGGTAGACGTCGGACCAAAAAAACCGCTTGGCTTGGTCAAGGCTTTTGTCGTGCGATGCGTTGTACGATTGCAAGACGGAATCAAGTTTATCGGCCGGATCGTGCATGAGCCGGGCCGCCAAATCCACGAGCTGGCATGAGTAAAGCTTTGCGGGAGGTCTGTACGGATCGGTCGACGCAATGAGCGGGGTTCCAACAAACTCTGAAAATCCGCTTCGGTCAACGGCGGTGAGGCCGTCGCTGAGCATGACCGCGATTTGTCCTGGGCTCAGGTGCGGGAGTTCTTCACGTAAATGGTCGGCGTATTGTTGACGAAGCCCCGGCGTCTCCGGCCATTGCGGCAGTTTCTCCATTCGAAATTGTGTTGAAATATTCTATTGCGCGGCTCTTGTCCTTCTTACAGGTGGGGTGTAATTAGGACGCATCCGCTATTTGGAATAGGGACGCATTAACCCCGTAGCGCGTGTTTATTTTGTTCATAATCGATATGAGCAAGCCAGTGCCAATGCCACGGCAAACCGCCTTTATTTCTGCAAACGAGTTTTTCATTTTGATCCCGTGCAGTCCGACGGAACTTCAGACCCTTCGGGCCCGGTACGATCGCGGCTGTTTCAAGGTACAAGTGATCGACGGCAAGAAGCGCCCGCGGCGGACCGGAACGCTCAGCGACGATTTACCGTACGCGCTGTACCTCGAGGCCAACGGGCGCCTTTGTCCGTTTTCGACGGCGCGGCTTGTGACGTACGGAGTGGTCTGGCCTCACCCCGACACGACGCCCGCCATGTTTACGCCGTGGGTGCTGCACCTTCTTGCGGCGGCGACCTCGTCGAAGAAAAAGCGATCGTTCTCGATGTCGGTCGGAAACATTGTTCGGATGCGGTACGACGACGGAGGGAACGCAACGGCCGGTCATCCGTGTTTTGGGTTTGCGAGCAGCCTCGCGGTGACGCCGGTTCATCTTCCGCGAACCCTTCCGGATACGAAGACTCGCGCCGAAGAAAGCAAGAAGCGGCGGCACCGCGACGGCGACGGAATATGGTGCCGCGGGGTTCAGCACGTGGACGAACGAAAGACGGTGTCGGATCCGGTGCGGCACCTGCAAGATCTGTGCCGCGGGTTTGTGCCGTTGTGCGATACGTGCCGACGTTCGGTTGGTCCGGTCGGATCGGCGATACGAAACCAGCTGGCGCCGACTGGGTTAAGCAAGGGGCGCATGAGCGCAGAAGTCATCAAGCACGTCCAGTCAAAAAGTTCGGGAACGGACCTTGAATTTCTTAACTTGGTTCTTCGGCGGTACGAGAAGATGGCGACGGATCGGCTTGCAGGCGCGGTGGCCCTGTACGCACTGTTTCATTTTTCGGCGACTCCGGAAACGCCGACGGCCGATCTGTTGGCCGTTGCGTCCGTGTTTGGGCACACGAGCATCCCGCTGTGGCTGACTCGGACTCAATGCGTGCACATGATGTCTCGCATCCTCGGCGACGATGAACTTGGCGCGATGGCGTCGTACCGGCAGTCGATGACGACGCTTCCTGTCCTCGGCACGTCGGACGCCGTGAACCTGTTTACGCTCGGGTTCGGAATCATGACGGGCGACGAGGCCAAAAATTCGAAGATTCGGACGACCCGGCACGTCGTTGTGCTCCGAAGCAAGGGAAAGTACCGAGAGCCGAACATCTACGGGTTTGATAAACTCCGGATTCCGTCGTACTCGCTGGCGGCGCTCTACGCCGAACCGCCTGGGACGGAGGAGCGGGCTTGGTGGTGTTCGACGCTCTTTCGGATGGGCCTGGGAATGTCCCGGTCGAACGCGCACAAGATGAACGGCCTTCTTATCGAAGTTGTGTGCGGATCGTCGCCGACGGCCAGCACGTACTCGCCTACGTTTTACAACCGGGTGACGGTCGGCGAGACGCCGTTCAAGTCGATGATGGTGACGGTGCACGTTTCGGATCCCGGCGAGCTGCTTACGTTTGCGACGCTCGACCGTATTATGCGCGATGCGATGCGCGCTGCCGAAGGTCGCGGCCGATCTGCTGAGTCGGTCGTCGTCAAGCTTGTGATTCACGCGTGCATAGAGAGAGCGTGGCGCGGCGTTTCGGTTCGGGGTCTTTCCGGATCGGCGGCGATGATGGAAGCGCTGAACAAACGGATCGGGCAAATAACCCCGAGGGACAAAGTTTCGGGGCAGGTGGACCGGCCATGGCGAACGGACATGCGAATCATGACGGGCTCGGCGTTGCTCGTGATTATGATGCTCCGCGATATTTTTCCGTCGGCGGTAGTGCTGAAAGTGGACGACGCGCGTCCCCTTCACCCGGATCGGACGGTCACAACGATGGACCCGGCTGCCCGGAAAAAAATTGGGGCCTTCATCGGACAATTTCGCGACGCAATTGTGGCGCCGAGCAAACTGCTAGCCCCGCTCCTCGCTGGGTCCCCGTGCTTCAATCAGGTTGAATTTGACGTCGACCGGTTTGGCCGTGCCATCAGTGAATTTCAAACCGTGATTCCAAACTGTTCGCCACGCTACGTTGGATTCGGACGGCTTATTGGGAGAGCTGCCGCGATGATCGACGGCGAATCGCCGTTCAGGGAGGTATTGTCTTCTTCGGATTCTCGTTCGCGGTCGCTTGCCGACTTTATTATTCAAGCGAAACGCCGGAAGAAGTCCCCGTCGCCGGTGGAGGAGCCGGTCCAAGAACGGCTGACGGCTCCGTGCGACGATGGATCGTCTTCGGCTTTTGTTCCGTTTGCGCAGCACAAGGAGCCTGAGCAGCCGTCGCTGTCGCAATCGTTCCGGAAAGAGTACAGCCAGGAACGAAGCGGCACTCCACTGTTGTTCGAGGATCCTTAAGCATCGGCGTGGGCCGCGGGTACCGGCGCGGGGTTAAGGGGGCCCGGGCCGATGGGAATGGCGTTGATTTGCGCCGGCGGGGGAACGACGGGCACCCCGCACCGAACCGGGGTTAGGATCGAAGAATCCTTAATAAGTTTGATAAACGTTTCCACTTGGTCATGAATAGGCCCGCCGTCTTGCAGAATAAGCACCGACGTTTCTCGGTCCGCAAAAACGCGAAGGCGGCACAATTCCAAAACTTCCGAAAATTGCGAAATGGCAGATAGCACGTATGCGTGCGGCGTTGGGCACACAAAGTCTTTTAGCCACTGTGCGTACGCCTCAAGAATGTTTAGTTCGCTGTCGTCAATGAGACCGGCCCGCTCAGCCATTTGAAAATGCGATTGGTCGCTTTCAAAGCTTCCCATGACTATGAGCGTTGGGGCGGACGGGCCAGAAGACAGTGCGCCCATTTCTTCCGCCTTTTGAAGCAGTTTTGCTCGGCACATGAGTCGGCGGAGGCCGGTCTTAAATGCGGCGCCATCCTGGCCGTAAAGGTCGCGGTCGGCCCAGAGAACCTCTGCTCCGAGAACGGTTGCTCCGGAAACGCCCCATCGAATTGGGTCGGAACCTTCGGCGTACACCAACGGCATGCTTGCAACAACAAAATAAAAAAGTTAGTTTATATGCACGGGCCAGGATGTGCACCCTCTTAATGCCACAGCGTGCAAAATCTCGCCACAACCACCATGACCTCGGTAGCCGTACCCCTGTACGAGCACTTCGAGAACGGGACGCTCACGCTCGATTTTTTACAAGAACATAAAGATGAGATTATGACTGCGGCGCGTCGGCAACGGCTTCGGAATCCTTTGGTGTGGCTTGCGATGGAAACTCGGACAGTTGGGCAGCACACGTTGTCAATTTTGCTTCAGTGCGCCCGAATGGTGATGCACGTGTGCCCCGAGTTGCTTCGGGTGCCGGACGTTGTTGGGTTGACGGTTGTTCATGACGCTGCGCGCTGGTGTTGGGACGAGAAGATGCTGGAGCTAATTATGACCCACGAGATGGCGGACATCAACGGGAAGGACCAGGTCGACTACAGGCCGTTGCACTACGCCGCGGTAATCGGGAACGTTCCGGCCATGAAGCAGCTCATCAAACTCGGAGCGGATATCGAGGCTCCGACTCATGTGCTTTTTGACAAGTTTACCCCGTTGTACTTTTCGCTACAGCATCCGAAGGCCGTGTCGTTGCTGCTCGGTGCGAAGGCGTCGGCGACGTGGACCGGAGAAAACGGGCTGACGCTGCTGCACTGCGTTCCCGAGGACATTCGGGACGAAGACGTCGCGATCGAAACCGCCAGGATGCTATTGATGGCTGGCGCCGGCTTGGAAGCGACGGACTCCGAAGGAAGAACGCCGGCCGATCGAGCCGCGTCCATGGACCGAAAGAAGCTTCTTGCGTGGCTACGACGCGCGGAATTGCGGCCCATTGTGCCGTCGAACAAGTGGCGCCCTTCAAGCCATTGGCTGTGCTGCAAAGAAGTTCGCGACGCCGTTTACGGAGGCATGCTGGTGGCTAACCGTAATCGGACACTTCCGCTCGAGTTATGGTTTTGCATTTTTGAGTTGCTGCCGGTGTTTCTTCACGCCGATGTGCACTGAAAAGGCGGGCAGCTCGTCTTATGGAACTGTTTACAATACAATGTGAACAAACGGCGCCCCTACGGCCGCGGGGTCAGCAAAGGTTTCAAGCAGTTCTATGCTGGCTGGGGCGTTCAATAGTTTGACAAGCTTGATTCCATCTTCATCCGCCGTTCCGTATACGGGAGTCTTATCGGGCGGAACCGTTGCGCGCACCATAGTCGACGCCATGCGTAAAAGGGTGTCGTGGCAGCTGGACTGGCTCAGAATGCACTCGGCCTGAAACGCCGACCATGTTTGACACCATCCCTCAGGGGCGTTTATCTTGCTTTTGCACTCAATTGCCCCTGGGGTTTCTCTTTGTCTTTTTTGAACTGCTAGCGCGATCTTGGCTTCTGTTTGCTGAAGGCTTGACCTGTTTGGGTCGTTGTAATAATACTCCAGCCCGCCAGACGCAGTTTTTTCAAAGAAAGAAAACACGGCGTGGTTCTTGATTGCAACGTGCTCCGTGTACGCTGGATACTTTCCGAGTGCCCCTATAATGGCTTTAAGGCGAGTCACATTTACGACAATTCTTGTTTTCTGGGGTTGGGTTACGAACCACATCCCTGACCCTGATTGTTCGCTGTTCTGAAACGCTGCTACTGAGACGGCGTTCATCAAATTGTCGTCGCGGTCATCAGCAAAGCGCGGCCTCTTAAAAAAACGCAAGTCCCGTGTCTCATCTTCGATGAACTCCTCAGTAAACCCTTGGCGTTTCATCACTTCGGCTCGAAGCATTTCACTCCTTGTTACACGCTTCATAATAAACGGAGGCGGGTCTGTTTTAACAAACGCCGCCCCCACGGGCGTCTCGTTGAGGCTAAAGATAATTGGGTCTCCGTAGTTGGGACCCGTGTGCTTCGCCGTCAGTATTCCTTTGTTGTAAAGGTATTCCAGAATCAACTTCACTTTAGAGTCAGACATTTCTAATTTTTTTGCAAGGTCGATGTCACTAATTTCACCTTCTTCAATAATATGATCAATAAGCAAAAGTGCGCGATCACAAAACTCGTCATCGTCTCGATTTAACCAAGACGCTGACCATCCAGCGTGCTTTGAAGACGCGGGAAATTGCTCGACCGACGGAAGGGGTTTCGCAATGTTGTCGGCTGAAAGTATGCATTTTATGGGCATCCCGTCGCCGAGCGCCATACGAAAACAATTCGCAAGCGCATAGGAAAATTCGCCTTCGGTCAACTCTTCAGAAGTGCTCATTCCCACCACAAACTGATCGTCGCCATGTTCCGCTTTTTCGTCAAGAGGCGTCCAGGTGGTAAACATCTGAACAACATCGCTCCACTCAACTCCCTTTAAGTAAGCGGATGTCGTAAATTTGTCGTACTTTTCTTTTAGGCGAGTAGCAAACGCAACCACGTCGTCTCCTAACAGCGGGACATCATCGCCGCAGTATTTTTTAAAAACATCCGACAGAGGCATTCCCAGGTGACCCCAGTGCCGCATCTTAACACGTCCAATGACATTGACGTCGGAATATTTTTTTATCCAACCGCCGTAAAGAATTTCCATGCCAATAGCGTCTACATCATCGTCGTCGTCGTCTCCCTTCCATTTACCATCAAATTCATCGATAATGCGCTTTGCTTCCTCTAACGTTTTGCACGTTAACTCAATACTGTCGTCGTCTTCGTCGGCTGTGATAAGTTCAACTGGAAAATCAAACAAAGAAGCGGCGTCTTCCTCCGAAAGTTCGTGTCCCATTAATTCAACTCGTAGATAAAAGTGGTCGACGATTGATGAAAGTTCATCTTCAACGTCAAACTCGGGTTCATCGATTGGTGACTTTGGAAGGAATTCAAGTATCCCAAGCTCGTTTGCAAGTAGTTTGACCCCAAGTGGGTCCGCGCTGTACGCCATGCTGAAGGCTAAGTGCATGTACCGCACCGCCAGAAGACGTTGGAGCTCGTCGAACGTGCATCCCCATTCAAGAAATTCCCTTTGATGGGCCGCTTTTTTTGCAGGGGGTTCACGCAAACCGCTTTCTTCAACTCGCGGCTTTTTCCCGCCCGCTAGAGAGTCTGTCTTCGACTTTGGAGGTGCAGCTGCCATGTGTTTTGAGTTTGAATATTTACAAAATCGACGCCGACTATATACACGCAATGACAATTAAATGACTTTCATAGAATTTGCTAACGTAAATTAAAGGCCAAGCTGCGTCTGAATGTAGGCACCGGGCTTTAGGGAAGATTGCTTCTCCCAGATGGTTGCAGCCAGCCGACGGTAGATTTTGCAAATTCAGTTTTCATAATGAAACGGTAAGGGCGGTCTGGCCTATTTGCTTTTTTTTTATTTTTTTTTTGTAAAAATACACCATGGCCGCGGCTCCTTCTGCTGATGTTGCGATGGAAGTTGATTCCTACTTTCCCGATTACATGTGGGTGGCTGGAAAAAATGGTGCAAGAGGTGAACTGTTTTACTTTGATACTCAACGGGTAATCAGCGTTTACACTAAGGTGGACCCGTTCATTCCCGTTCCAACAACGCACAATAATGCCCCGGCGGTCTTTTTGCCGGATCCTGATTACATGGACGATGTCGGTCTGTACATTCGTGCACCCGAAATAAATGGAGATCTGTCTCGTTTAAGCAGTCGCCTACAAAATAAAAAGCTTCCGATGCTTTGGGTTGACGTTTCTCGCGAAAATCGGCTCCGGCGGGCCGGGCATGGCGAAAAGACAATGTCTCAACCTTGGGAGGGCCAGCAGCACATGGTCGACAATGACGATCGCATTTCAGGAAAAATTTGTATGGTTGTGACTGAGCCCAACAAGCTGACCGTTTGTTACCACACAGACGAGGAGGACGTGACCGACGATCAAGTCAAAGATGCATCCTTTATTCCGTTTTACATCCCGGCCGACCATTATCAAAGTCATGTTGAGCCACTTCAGATGGAGCTTGCAGTGAAGGATCAGCTTCGCGGCAGCAAAGGAGCAACAGCCGAACGATCAAAGGAAGAAAGGAGGAAAACTTGGAGCAAATCGCTAAGTGCCATTTTTTCCGAATTTGTAAATCCCGCTACGACTGCGCAAGGTTTAGGCAAGCTGAACGCCGCCTTTTCTCACACAGTGTTGTAATCGTCATAAATGTGAGCCTCCCACATGCACTGCAAAAACGTTAGCGTCAGACCGCGCGCTGGGGTGATTTTCTCTGTAGTTTAGCCAATTGCACTCCTTAGGCAGATGGTACCATGTTCGGCCACGGTTAAAGTATTCGTTCAGGGTGTCTTGTTCTGCAAAAGTCCGGTGGCTTGCGCCGAGTCGCTTGAGGTCGGTCGCAACCGCCTTTGATGGCGTCATTACAAAAAAACCGGCATTAAAGTAGGATTTGCTCCGGACCGGCCACGTGGCAACAGGGTCTCGGACTGCGCACATGTCAGCGTGCGCTGGGCAGAGTGCAGCACATTTAGCGACCGGTTTTTTTACTTCTATGTCTAAATCATAATACGCAATACGTTTGTACGGAAGGTCCCAAAGGTAAAACTTTGTGTGAAGGTATTGGTATTTGCGACGACTGGTTCCGGTTGAAGGGGTGCCCTTTGGGACGCGAATAATTTTGACGTTCTTTTCTGATGTCGGCGGGGCCGTGCAATTTCCAGCAATCAGCCACAGTTGACGCTCCCCGCGCATCATGCGACTCCACGTGCTCAAGCGGTCGTGATGATAAACCCCGCCGCAAATCAATAGCGTTGCAAAATAAGTTTTCATGTTGTTTTTGGAAGCATTAGCGGCGTACTTATAACCCTCGTGCCATCAAAGGCTCGGCCACAACACACGTCGCAAGACATGGCTACACCCCTCTTTCGCGCTGTTAAGAAAAATTCAAAAAAGGCGACTGACATGGCTGCCGATTTGTTGACGTCGCCGGACATCTGCTGTTTTTCATGCCGTGAAAAGCTTCTTGACACGCAAGACCCTAAAACGGGGGACACGGCTGCGCACCTTGCTGCAAGGATCGGAAACGCTTATATGCTTAAAGCGCTGATTTACTCCGGGGCTGATTTTTTGATTAAGAACAAGGCGGGGCTGGACGTATTTGATGTCATTAGCCAGACCAAGCACGAGGGGTGCTGGAAAGTCGTGCGTCGGTTTCGAACAAGCCGCGACCGATGTCGGGCGGTCAGCGTTTTTTCGAACGATGCGCGTGGATTGTTGGCGCTCGAAGATATTCGCGATGGCCTCACCGAACCGAGCGACGTTGAGCGCATCACCGATCTGCTGGAAGAGTGCTATGTCAAGCGGGGGATATTCTACCCTGCGTTTCGGGACAAGATATCGCTGTCGGAGTTTAGGAAGTCCGGAAAAATAATGCCGCGGCACAAGCTGAACTGCTTTATTGTGGTTGTAAAGTAAAAAGCCCGGCAATTTATTAAAAAAGCTTTCGGCCAGGCATTTTGCGTGAGCTCGGCGCTGCTTCGGCTAGTTGCTGTAGCATAATCTCATCTTCGGACCGCCGCCGTTTTGTGCCCGGAGAAGTTCCGCGTGCATAAAAGAATGTCGTTTCCGTTTTCGGGGCGCTGATCATGGTAACCATGCCCGTATCTGGCGACGTGAACATGACCCTAGTCGCTCCTGGCAGCCCAGTCGACAACATTTTGTAGTAGTCGGGATCGAGCATGAAAGAATCGTCTTTTGTTTTCAAAACGCGACGGCAGCTGAAAAGATGGCGCTGGTGAATCGCGCTTCCCAAAACAGTTCCGAGTGGCACTGGATATGTGGCCGACACATAATCTTTTGGCCTGGCTTGTGGCCCGATAGAAAACGCCGCGTCTGTTCCTGACACGACCCCAAACGACGATCCTTTCCCCGCGCACTGAAGCGGCGTCGGCGCAGCATCGTGATAGATCTTTGCGTCCACAATAGGCCGGGCTTCGTCAAGGCGCAACGGGCTGTACGTAAAACGAGAAATGCCGATGCTTTCGTGCTCCGTCCCAACAAAGAAGCTTGAAGCGTCGGTTGTGGTCACGTATGTTTCGATGATTTTCCCGCCGGAGTTGACCGAGGCCATGGCTTCGGCAAATCGCTCCCGCGCGCCGTCGTGGGGCAACGCATCCGGATTAATTTTTGTCCGTGTGACACTTCGTCGCAAGTCTCCGTCAATTCCGACAGTCTGGGACAGAATCAAAGTCATCGACGAATCAGACGGCGACATGACCAGCTGGTGCAAATTGAACCCCAATTCGTCGAATGCCGCAAGAATCCTAACCCCTGTTGGCACCAAGTTGACGGCAGCTCTCGATTTTGTCCGCCGTCGTTCAAAAAAGGGATGCGGGTCGCCCTCTTTGGCTGCGAGCAGCGTCGAAGGAGAAAAGTCAATCGGAATCAATGCACTTGCTCCCCCGCCGAGTTCCTCGTAGAACAACCGAAAATTGCAGGCGTGCCGAGCGTTCGGAACAGCCCAAATGTGAAAGGCGCCGAGCGCTTCGCCAGAATCATCCGCAACAACAAAGGCTCCGCTGTTGTGGTACGCCGATCCTGGATACAGCGGGTGGAACCCCAACGTCGAGCTGACAACCTTCGTCGGGAACCGATCTCCACTGGTGTCAATCACAAACCATTCTTCCACCGTTTCGGCTTTCGGCGTGCATCCTTGGCGCTTGATGGTTGTCGCGCTTTTGCCGTCATGAAAGAAAGGAGGGAGAGCGTAGCATCCGATCAAAATCTGAGACTTATTAAACTTGACGGTAGTAAATATCGGCCGAGTCTGGCTTAAGAGCCGAGTGGCATTCCGAGGCCGCGGAACCCCGAGCACCCCCGAAAACAACGGAGATCCTTCGAGGGAGAAGTGAACAACGGCTGTTGGATCCTCTTCGATCTTTACCTTGTTTCGTTGAACATGATGAACGTGAGGCTTGATGAACAGAATCAACGCCTCCCACGATTCTCCATTCCCCGGCCGCCGCGCCATGACAAATCCGGCCCCAATAGAAAACCAGCGGGCGTCCGGATACTGCGCCCAGCGAAGGCATTCGTCGGCAAATCGGTGGCACGGTCCCCTGCTGGTAATTTGGCCCATGCAGGCAAACATGTTCGGCGGGCTTACGGAAATTCCCTTCTCCCCAAAATGTTTGAGGACCTGATCTTGATCGTGCAAAGATGTCATGATCGGCCCGTCGAACTGAGTGCCAATTCGAACGTGCGCCCCGACGTCAATTGTCCACAACTCCTGTCCCAAGAACCCAAAGGTCCACATCAGCTGATTTCCCGATGCAACTTCCCCGCCGTCCTTTTTCGGCACCCGGAACCGAATATCGACCCACGGACAACCGGTCAAAACTGCGGTAAGATCTCTTCCGGTTTTCGAATTATCATCGTCAATGAGTGTCCACCGGGGAAGTTTGCCAGGTTTCGGCAGCGGCGGCGGTGGAACAAAACTTGGCCCCATAAAGTCCGAAGTCGGTCCGTCGTCGCCAAGTAACATTCTCAGCATATCGTCGCCAATGCCGCGAACTCCGTCTATCGCGTCACAAAACGCTTCGTACGTCGGTGCTGTTCCAATTAGCTTGTACTTTGTCGGCGAGACCGGTTTTAGCGGAGAAAGATCAAGCATCAAGTCGCCTGCACCCTTTGCTTTTTTGGGAGAAGGCACAATAGGGTCCATCGACGACAAAAGCGTCCGGACCGCGCACATTGCAAACCCGCGCACCTTAGCAGCCTTGCACGTAGTCGTCAGCCTATCGCAGACCCCGGGGTCGACGTCAACGCGCTCCTCGACCGCTGCCATCAACTGCCCTAAGGGGGCTGCCCGGAACATCGTATGGGCTGTCATATGATGGGCGGGAAACGGCGCGCCGGTGTCGAGAAAAGGCCATAGTGGTTTCGCGACAGAAACGTTGAAAGGGTGTCCCCGGAACAACGCCAGCAGAACTTTCTCCAGCGCGTTCAACTCTTTTTCGGAACCGGTGAGAGGGGCCGCAGCCATGGTAGTGTGGTATGAGGCTTGAGTGGTGTTGTGAGCTCAAACCACTCCCGGGTGTGTCTTAATGTGTGTCCGCAAAATATTTACTTATTGCATATTTTAAAAACGCCGATAATTTGAGACACGTACCCAATCGCAGATCAAATGTATACGCGTCGCAAATAGGCGGCACTGCCCCTTGTTTTACGGATGTGTCTGTCATTGAGCCTCACAATTTACTTGGGCCATGGAGAGAACAGCACGTGTGCACAGCTTGGTGAAAGGCGCGACGAGGAATCAAGTTCGGTATTGGTTGTGCCTCGATTCGTCAAAAAAAAGCCACGAGGACGTCAAAGAAATTGGCGCTGCCATCGTGGCGTCGGTTTACATGGGGAAGGCCTGCACGAAGGGCTCGTCGGATGCCCTGCGGTTTCGGAACGCCGCTGCTGACGCCAAGATGGCGTTTGAACTGCTTCGGCAATTGTGTAAGCGGCTCTTTCGATGGTTTGCGGGCGGGGTTGGTTGTCTTTCGGAATTCTGATTTGATGGCCGTTTGTGTTGCAGATGACGATGAAATTACGTGCGACGCATTTGTCGACAAGATTTCCGAGATTGATGCAAGGATCGGGTCCTACAGAGATCGGCTGCTAACAAAACTAAGAGATCTCATGCCTCGCGCTAGAGCGGACAACAAGGTATAATTATGTAATTCATGGACTGCCTCCCACAGACGCGTACCACCGCAGGCGCGCCTCCCTCGCATCTTCGGACTTCTTGCGAGCCTGCTCAAGGTTTCTTTCTGCCTTCCCGCAACTCTTCTTTGCGTCAGTAAAGGCCTTGTCGGCCGATGCCTTCTTCTTTTTCAGCTCGTTCCACTCCCGCTTCAGGGCGTCCATTTTCTCCGAAATATCATCACTCGCAGCTTTCGCCGAGCTCATTGTTTTCTGCGAAATAGCAAAGGCAGAAGCCGCGGTCTTGCAGTCAAGCTCGGCTTCAACCGTTCGCCTCAGCATCGCGTCAACGTCGTACTTGCATCGCTTCGCGTGCGGCGGGCTGTCGTCGCGAGGAGGAACGGTCGGCGGAAGTGGATCCTTCCCAAACGACTCTCGTCGTTCCGAACGTGGGGCATTCTCCGCGGCGTACTGAATGAGCTCGTCCACTCGTTCCCTTGAAATACGCCTTGAATCTTCGAGCGGTTCCGCCTTCCGTCGGGTCGACATGGGTACGGGCGAGTGTGCCAGCAGCTGTTGTGAGCTCACAGCTCCCTCAGGCGTCGGTAATACATGCTTATTTGCTGACAGGGATGATGTTGCATATATACTCAAAATCAAACCTCCTTTTAAAAAATGGCCACGCTTCAGCTTTGCATTCTTGTGCCGCCACCCAAAATTTGGTTGGTAAAGAATGCAATCTATAGGTTTTGCCTAGACATTGCGGAAGGCATTGACGATAACTCAATAGATGATTTCTGCCACAGTGTTGTTTTAGCGGACAACATCGATGTAGACACTTCCATGTACCTAAAAAAGCGGATGGACATTCAAGATTCCTTTAAGTTAGAATTGAAGGGAGTGACAGACTTGGTTCAATACTTGCAGAAGTTTGCAGAAACCAACTTAAATATCAAGTTTAAAGACATAAAAAAAATATTTAAGACTACGGACTACACAAAGAAGTACCCGTATCGAGACGCACTGAATCAACCTTTGGTTTCACTTGCAGATTTATTAACGACGGACGGCGGCGTTAAGTCTGATAGTATTATGCCAAAATTGTCGCAACTAAGGTCATTTATTGACATGCAAAAAAGTACGCGGATAGACCTTAAATTAGTTGAGAAGAGGCTAAAGGCAGCAGAGGCCCTGTACGATCGTAAGTTTCCTACAGCTTTAGAAGGCAAAGAAGATAACAGGAAAAATCTGTTTGTGTTTGCATTTTGCATGGCAAGTACAAATCCCGAAACAGAAGCAAAAGATGCGCATGAAGCCTTTAGTGCTGTATTCGATGACGCTACAGAATTTGACTCTGAGAAAGTGTTCAAGGCCGGTTTTGAAGCCGGTCGTTTATCTAAGCTGTAGCCGTAGCAGGAAACTGTTGCATCATTACGGCCGATCGTTCGGCAATGCAGACCTGAACGGGCCCCTCAGTGCGCGACAGCACGCTCGATTTGTCTGCCACAAGCTTATTTTCAAAAATCCCAATAAAATTAAACGGCATGAGGGCGCCTGCTTGAAGTTTCATGTGTTTCTCAATCCCTGCCGCTAAATCGTTGAAAGAGTACGGGGCTGACGTTTCGACGACGGTTGTGCCCGCGGACCATTGATTAATTGGGGATCTCTGAAATACGGTGTATTGAACAATAACGACCATGACGCCGACTATCGTTGCGCGCAGGCAAGGTCCATATAGTTCTAATTTTTTCTTTTTTTTGGCCCGCGCTTCT
>Ga0160423_10002140_pt1 | contig 16526 bp, 15 predicted proteins | sample CRUFie14St8metaG_FD_108191 | JGI IMG/M metagenome (GOLD analysis project Ga0160423, IMG submission 108191) | Marine microbial communities from the Costa Rica Dome - CRUD Field 142mm St8 metaG | ecosystem: Environmental > Aquatic > Marine > Oceanic > Photic zone | place: Costa Rica: the Eastern... | reverse complement strand
TAGCGGCAGCACCTGCCATACCTATTATATTAGCTATTGGTGCAGCACTTCTAATGGCATCACCAGCAATCTATGCATTTGGTTTAGCAATCAAAGCTGCATTTGATGGAATAGCAAATATAGTAACTGCCGTGGGTGGAGCAATCTCAATGATGTTGGATAAGATTACTTTAGAAAAAGCAGTCGCAATGGGAATAATGGGATTATCTTTTATATCGCTAGCAGGCGGATTAACCGTATTAACAGCATCTATATTTACTGCATTACCTGCTATAGGAATGTTAGGAGCTATTGCACTTATGGGACCAGGATTACTCAATGCAGGTAACGGTATGGAAAAAATGGCTGCTGGTGTTGCAAAATTATCCGAAGCTTTAAAGACATTAGAAATTGATAAATTAGATAATTTACAAGACTTTACAGTAAAAGCTGCAGTAGCAGGAGTAGCAGCAAGCGGAGTAGGAGCTATAGGCGAAATGCTTACTAGTATAGGAGGAGAAGGCGGAGAGAATCAAGAGTTAATAGCTAGAGTAGATAAACTAATCTTAGCTGTAGAGCAAGATAGAGTTACTAAAGTATATATGAACGGTAATCAACTTGCTATGAATATAAATCAAGATCAAACTAGACAAGGGTAAAATACTAGATATTTATAATAAAACATTAAATTTAATATTATGGGAATTTTAAAAAATCAAATTAGTTCAATACATGGGCTTAAAGGAGAAACACCGAATCAAAGAGATGCAGCATTACCAACTTCAACTCTTCACTTCCAATCTTCTATTAACGATACACCAGACATTGAAGCAAAGCCATCTATTTTAGATTTAGACGGTAAAAAACCTGCTTCTGGAACTTATAGAGAAAACGCACCCGAAGGAGCATCTTTCTAAACTAAATGGGTATATTAAGAGAGTATAATTTAGGCTCAATGGACAAGTACCGTTCATTGAAAAATAGTGATTCTAACACTAATGACTCTTTTATTGACAAAAAAGAAGGATTTCAGTACAATCAAATTAATTCTAGATTAACTGATGTAGAAAGATTTGCTAAACTTCTAACTAGTAAACAAGGATTAAAATTTCAAGGTAATCAAGCTCTACTTCAACAAGGTGATACTCTAAAAGACCTAAGTAGTGCAGCAAAAAAACCTGGAGGAGGATTTAATTTTAAAGGACTAGTAAAAGCAATAGGTAAAAAAGCTTTAAAAACTGCAGTTAATAACGTATCATCTACAGCTTCAATTTTAGCACAAATACCAGTAAACGGAACAGGTACACACTTTATAAGAGGTTTAACACCTTCAGGTTATTTACAGTCAGGCGCTCCTAGAGAAACAGGAATAGGTAGATTTTTAGCTGAAATGGGCGTTGGAGGAGGAGTCAATGGTGCAAAGTCTGCACTAAACGGTGATCCGATTGGTCCAACATCTGGTCCTTTAAATGCAAATACTGTACAGCCTGATAGTCCTTGGGAGGTATCTTCCTTAGCTGGAGAAGATAGAGGTTCTACATTCTTAGGTAATAAAGACTTATCTATACCTGATGCTAAGTCTCTAAAAGATAATTTGAAATCAGCTGCTGAATCAGCTATTCCAGGAGGAATACCCAAAGTTCCATCTTTTCTTAAAAAAGGACAAGGTAATACTAGTCAAGGAGAGCCTATAGATGTAGAAGATACTACTAAAGAAAAATTAGAAGGAACTACCCTATCATTAGGAGATTCAGAATCTACTCCAGAATCTAAATTTTTAAAACCTGGAGAAGGAAACACTAATCAGGATTTACCTATAGAAGTAGAAGATACATCTACTGAAAAATTAGAGGGAAGTGAACTTGATTTAGGTACTGAAGGTTCTGAACCTGCATCTAAATTTTTACAACCTGGGGAAGGTAACACAAGTCAAGATGAACCTATAGAAGTAGAAGATAAATCTACTGAGAAATTGGAAGGCAGTGAATTAGATCTAGGGACTGATCAATCAGAACCTGAAACTACATTCTTAAAACCTGGAGAAGGTAATACAAATCAAGACGAACCTATAGAAGTAGAAGATAAATCTACCGAAAAACTTGAAGGTAGTGAACTCGACTTAGGTACTGAAGGTAGTAACCCAGAAAATACTTACTTAAGAAAAAGCGGTAATGGTGAACCTTTACTTGGTAGATCTATTGTAAAAAATGTTCAAAGAGCTAAAGAAGATAACCCAGATACTAATCTTAAAACTAAAATATTTTTTGATAATTTAGCAACTCAAGATCAAAAACTTAACGAATTTCAAGTAGAAGGCGGAGAAGGAAAATTAAAAACTAAATTTTCTGTTCTTACTAAAAATGAATTTTTAAAGTATCAACTTAAAGACGGTAACACATATAATCAATCTCCATTGTACATACAAACTAAATATTCAATGGGAGATCAAGGAAGTAGAACGAATAGCGGTCCAGATTTAATAAATGCACTTGCTGAAAAAGATGACGAATCTTCTCTTTATAAAGATTTAATACCTTTTTACTTCAATATATTAGGAGCACAAGCTGGAAATGACTTACCTAGAAATAAATTTTTACAGTTTAGAGCATTATTAGAAAATTTTTCTGATGACTTTACAGGAAATTGGTCAGGAACCCAGTATATTGGTAGAGCTGAAGAATTCTACACTTATCAAGGGTTCAAAAGAGAAATACAATTAAGTTTTAAACTTTCAGCATTCTCTAGAAACGAGTTGATTCCTCTATATAAAAAATTAAATAGATTAGCCGGGAGTACTGCTCCTACATATAACACAGGAGGGTTCTTTATGAGAGGTACGTTAGTTCAACTTAAGGTAGGAGACTATCTTGATAAAACTACAGGATTTATATCTTCTGTTGGATTAAGTTGGGATAAAAATTATTCTTGGGAAACTGATGCAGAAGGGTTGGGAACTCAAAAATTACCTCATATATTAAATGTTGATGTATCGTTTACACCAATTCACGATTTCGAAGCAAAAACAAATATAGATTTGGAAAATGAACTTTATATAGGTAAAGCACCACTAGAAGAACCTGAATCACCCCCAGCACCAGCTGAACCAGGTGAGACTTTTGAATTTTATTCATCAGGAGGTACATATACTATAGATAAAGCTACAAACAAAGTTGTTGCTGTAAATGGACAACCTACTAATTACGTTAATGGAGGATTTGCATATAAAGATGGCGGAAATCAAGCTATTATAACTAGAGTAGACGGAGCAGATTCTGAACTATAAACTAAATGGCAAAAAGATACAGAGAAATAGAAGAATTAAAATCTACTGATGGTAAAAGATATAAAACTAATACTATATATCCTTCAGCACCTGAAAGTGAAGATGACATATATATTATTACAACTGGTGGTGATAGGTATGATACTTTAGCTAGACAGTTTTATGGTGATTCAAGTTTATGGTGGGTTATAGCATCAGCTAACAACTCTAAAAAAGATGGTCTTATAGTAGAACAAGGAGTACAGTTAAGAATTCCAGCAAGTGCTGCAGATGCCATCGGCCTTTTTGAGAACCTTAACAAAAACAGGTAATGAAAAGTAATGAAACATTTGGTTCTGGAGTTTCTCAAAAAGTAGTAGATGTAATTCTCGCTAGAGAAGAACTCTACAAAAATCCTAAAACACCTCGTGAACATAATTTAATTAATTCAAATACTGCTTGGGTAAAACTAAGGTCTAGTATAAATAAAATTAAAGATGGAGATGCTAAGAAAGTTGTAAAAGATCCAACGGGGAATACAAAATTACCAACTGGTGATTCTGGACCAGCCGAACTGTTTGTTTTGATGGGAGGAACCCAAAATGCTTTCGCAGGCGGAAGCAACCCAGGTATTAGATCAGGCGTTGAACTAGGTACTGATTTTAATGCTGCTAAAGCATACAATTGGGACAGAGGTGAACATGGACCTGCTAACAAATTAGGTTTTCGACCTATGGCCGGTATTACTAACTTTAAAGTAGCATCGAAAAATACCTATGGTACTCTTCAACAAGCTGAAGTAGACTTTGTAGTATGGACATTAGATGATCTTGAAAGAGCAGAACTTTTATATTTTAGACCAGGGTATACTGCATTGCTAGAATGGGGACATTCAGTATATATAGACGGAGGAGGTGTGTGTAATATTGCTGATAATACTAATTTTACTATAGATGATTCTTCTTTTTTTAATGGTTCTACACCTAAGAAAATAGATGAGTTGATAGCAGCAAAACGAAAAGAACTCAGTTTCAATTATGATGGTATGTTTGGTTTTGTTACTAACTTTAATTGGAGCTATAGATCTGATGGAGGTTATGACTGCTCTGTCCGTATAATATCTAGAGGAGCTATTTTGGATTCTATCAAGACAGGAAACCCTGAAGATCACATAGAAAAGACAGAAGAAGAAATAGAAGATAATAAGGAAGCTTTAAAATCAATGTGGCATATATGTTTTAATGCAATAGAAAATAAATCTGGTCCTGAAGTTGATGGAAATAAAGCAATTTCTAAGGCCTTTAGACCAGGAGGTGTAGGAGATTTCTTAAGACCTTTCAAAGCTTTTGGTTACAGACTAGACATAGCAGATGGCAAAAAAGCTTATTGGATAAATGAAGATGCTATAGATTTAAGGTATATACCTCTCTACACAGTTTTAGACATATATAATACATTTACAGCTTTAAAAGATCCCAGATCTCAAGGAGTATTTTCAGACTTTTTGATTGATAGTAAAAATACATTCTTAACATTTCCTCAACATTTTTCAGTTGATCCATTATTAGCTGTTAAAGCTCAAGAACCTTCTGGACCAACGGCAGATTTTAAGGTTAAGAAAGATAACTTGCATTCTAAAATGGCTAGTTTTGCTAGTAGTAAAGGAGGAGCTGATAGGATAGGTAATATTATGATATCAACACATTTTGTTAAAACACAGATAGACTCAGTTGTTGATGCTTCAGATCCAGATACTGTAGGATTTTTGGATGTTATTAAAGGTATACTACAGGGTATAAACACAGCATTTGGAGGTATAAATGAGTTAGATATTAGTACTTTAGACGATGGAGCTACCCATGTCATTGTAGATAGAAAAAATCCTGACCCTAAAAGTGTACCTACTTTTAAATTAACAGGTTTATCCAGTACTATAGTAGATATTAATTTATCGAGTAAAATCTCATCTCAAATAGCAGCACAAATTTCTATAGCTGCTCAAGGTAGCTCAGGAAACTATACTGATAATGTATCTACTATACTCAAATGGAACATGGGAGCAGTAGATAGACACATGCCAGTTAAATCTCCTAAAAAAAATGAAGAAGCTTTAGCTGAAAAGAAAAAAAGACATGATGCGTTTATAGAAGAGCTCACAGAAGTTTATAAAGACTTTAATGAATTTTTTGATGCTGATTATTTAACTGATACTTGGGGTTCTGTAAAGATTCCTGCAACCGCTTTTATAAAACGTTTGCATAGAGAGCATGTTACAAAAGGGGCAAAAACCGTAATACCCGGAGTAATTCCTGTTGAATTAACTATTAAGATGTTAGGTATAACAGGATTTAAAGTTGGACTTTCATTTAAGATTCCTCCTGGTATATTACCAAGAAAGTATGATGATTATGGATATATAATTACAGGATTAGAAAATGAAATAGGAACCGATAACAGATGGTATACAACTATTAAAACTCAATTTTACGCCGTACGATAATGTATTTACCTAAATTTAAACAAAAAGCCGGAGGAAAAATAGAAGGAACATTAACTGATCCTAATACTGGATTGCTATATACTGGACCATTTGTTAGAGATTATAAAGGTAATTATTTTAAAGGAAGTAAGATAACTAGAAACTCTAAACCACTTACTTATAATGAACCAGAAAAACCTGAAACTAAATTTGTAAATCAAGCAGTATATCCTACTGATAAAGAAATACAAAAGGGTAAAATGAAAAGATATTTTGCTAAAGATAATAGAAATGGTAAAATTATAGAGTTGACTAAGGATAATTATCTAGCTGAAAATAAAAAAGATAAACTTTATATTGATACAGTTAAACTTGATTGGGAGTTAAAAGAAGAAAAAGATACTGTAAAAGGGTACTCAAACTTAAATTCTAAAGTAAAAAATGAAAATACTTTGAAAGAACTTGAAAAAGAAATGCCTGGTATAAGCTTAACAGTAAAAAATAATACAGAACAGTTTACTAATTTAAATAAATTATCAACTAGAATAATACAAGAGAATCTTGCTGCAGAACCAGGAGTTTTTGTATTTCAAGGTACTGATATTCCTTACAGCGGTCCATATCACATACATCCTATATTAGGACCTATGGTCGGTAACAACCACACTAGCACTTTTCATAAAAAATTAGAATACATTAAGAAATAGTTTGCCGTCTATACTTTTTATCTTATATTAGTAAAAAGGTTATATAAGTGTTTTATATAGTAGAGGAAGATAGTAAGTTAGAAAACTTAGAAAGATTAGCAAGACTAGGTATGTACGTTGATGTTATATCAACAAATGATCTATACCATCCTAAACTTACCTCAACTGTAGCAATTTACCTTAGATTAATTGATTCTGAACATGGTTATATAATTCCTATCAATCATAGTGAAGGACTAAATGTCTCAAAAGACCGTGTCTACCGTATCCTTTCTTCTGCGAGTAAACTATATACCTTAAACAAGAAAAACTTATTATATCACTTTAATCTACAGGATGCGATAGATATATCACTCCTTTATTCAATGAATAATTACGATAGGTTAGATTATTCTAAAGAGAATGTAACTCTTAATTATTTTTATAATAAATTTAGCACTCAAGAAGATATCAATAAAATTATTCCTATCTGCAAATTATATGAAAGTTGTGAAAAGATTTATTCTCAAATTAAACAAACTATTAAACTTCCTATACCAGAAGGATTCGATTTCTATAATAAAACTGCTACTAATGTTTTTTATTTATTAGAGCAACACGGAATAGGAATATTCTACAAGGAATTTAATAATATGTTTAAACCTCGTAATCCTCTTTTTAACACTATAGATAATAAAGTTTTAACTCAATATAATTTATATAATGCAACTTCTAGACCTACTAATGCTTTTAATAGCGTTAATTTCGCTGCTATTCCTAAAAGCGAACAACACAGGAAATGTTTCCGTCCCACCAATGATTATTTTGTTGAGCTGGATTTTGACGGTTACCATCTGCGGTTACTTTGTGAGCAAATTGGATACAATTTATCGAGTGACTCTGCACATAAACAGCTAGCAAAACAATACTTTAATAAAGAAGAAATAACTGATGAAGAATACAATCAAGCAAAACAGATTAACTTTCATGCAATTTACGGAAAAATACCAGAGAAATACGCTTTTCTTGAAGTGTTTACAAAAATCGACGAATTTATCAAAGGTCTTTGGACCGAATACGAAACTAACGGAAGAGTCTTGGCGCCAATTAGTAATAAACCGTTCACTAAGGCGTTAAAAGACATGAATCCGCAAAAATTAATGAATTATATCATGCAATCGTTAGAAACTTCGAGAAATATTCTTATATTAAAAGAAGTACTAAGGTACCTTGATAGTAAAAAAACTAAAGTTGCTTTATATACCTACGATGCAATACTTTTTGATTTCAGCAAGGAGGATGGTAAGGAAACATTAGAAGATATACAGGAGATATTGGAAACTGGTAGTAAATATCCAATAAAATTTAAATACTCTAACAGTTTAGTTTTATAAACTAACTTCATATTTATTATAGAATGAATAACATTCAAGAAAAATTAGGTTTCGATTATGATTTTGACCCTATAGGACTATTCGAAGATATGAGTAACAAATTATTCTGTACTTTTGCAACAGAAGAAGAATTAGAAAACATACTCGAGGTTATAAAAGATAAGTACAATATTATTTACAATAAAATATTTATACTTTATTCTAAAAGCCAAGATGAGTACATACTTACATATAATGTAGATTTTGGTAACGTTTCTAGCTTTCTTCCAAACACAATCTTGGTTCACCGTAAAAAGGAATCAAATACGCTATATACCATCAACGCTCTTAATACTTTAATAAAAGAGCTAAACGGAGGTGTACTAGATACTACCTATAGAATTAACTGGCCAGACTACAGAAACTGTATACTGCTTACTAAAGGTTCTGAACTCAAAAGAATCAATACTAAGTTATATAAAATTATTGAAGTTAAGTAAATTTTTTTATTTTTTAGTTGCTAGTTAGTTTTATTATTCTTATATTATAATAAAGTTATAAATTTAAATTAGTTATATGGACTTAAATGCTATCCGCGCAAAATTAGATGCGTTAAACAACAACGGTCAGGAAAGAGAAAAGACTGACTACACCAAAATATTTTGGAAACCTGAATTAGGAAAGCAAACAGTACGTTTAGTACCTTCTGCTTTCGATCCGACAATGCCTTTTAAAGAACTCAAATTCCATTATGGAGTAGGAGATCGACCAATGGTTGCATTGTCTAACTTCGGTAAACAAGATCCTATCGAAGAATTCGTAAATGAATTGAAAAAGACATCAGATAAAGATAATTGGTCTTTAGCTGGTAAACTTAACCCTAAGACTAGAATCTTTGCTCCTGTTATTGTAAGAGGAGAAGAAGATAAAGGTGTTAGACTATGGGGATTCGGTATTACTATCTATAAAGCTTTACTTGCTCTTATAGCTGACGAAGACATAGGGGATATAACAGACGTTATTAACGGATGGGACTTAGTAGTTGAGCAGGTACAAGGTAATCCTTATCCTCAAACTACAGTTAGAATCAAACCTAAACAAACTGAATTATCGGATAATACTACTCAAGTAGAGACTTGGTTAAAAGAACAACCAGATCCTATGGAGGTGCATAAACCTATGCAGTATGATTTCGTTAAAAAACAATTGCAGAAGTACCTAGATCCTACTGCTACTACAGAAGAAGATCTACCTGCTGCCGGCGCTGAAGTTGCTGCACCTAAAACTGACTTTACGTTAGAAACTGCAACTGCTGGTAACCAAGATACAGTTAGTAAGTTTGATGACCTATTCAATGAATAATGGCAAAGAAAAAAGAAACTCAAGAAAGAGCAACTGCTGCAGTACGTAAGTCGTTTAATCTTTCTAATTTTAAGAAGAAAAAAGGTTTTTCTAATGCTTCTGTAAAGTTTAAAGAACAAGGATGGATTCCTTTATCTAAAGCTTTTCAAGACATTACTTCCTTACCTGGTATTCCTACCGGGCACATCACTCTCTTGCGCGGACATAGTGATACGGGCAAAACAACTGCCCTGATAGAAGCTGCGGTGAATGCTCAAAAACAGGGTATTCTCCCAGTCTTCATCATTACCGAGATGAAATGGTCTTGGGAACATGCAAAAGAGATGGGGTTAGAAGTAGAAGAAGTAAAAGATGCTAACGGTACAGTTACTGATTATGAAGGACATTTCCTTTACTCAGATAGAGGTACTCTTAATACTATTGAAGATGTAGCAGTTTATATTGCTGATCTTATGGATGAACAAGCTAAAGGTAATCTACCTTATGATATGTGTTTCTTCTGGGATAGTATTGGTTCAGTTCCTTGTGACTTATCAGTTAGATCTAATAAGAATAACAACGAATGGAATGCAGGTGCTATGTCTACTCAATTCGGTAATAATTTAAATCAAAAGATATTATTATCTAGAAAAGAGAATTCTCCTTATACTAATACTTTAGTTGCAATCAATAAGGTATGGACTATGAAACCTGAATCTCCAATGGGACAACCTAAACTTCAAAATAAAGGAGGTATGTCTATGTGGTATGATTCTACTTTAGTAGTTACTTTTGGTAATATTACTAACCCAGGTACGTCTAAGATAAAAGCTATCAAAGCAGGTATGCAGGTAGAGTTTGCTAAACGTACTAACGTACAAGTAGAAAAGAATCATATTGGCGGAGTACAGTCTAGAGGTAGAATAGTTATGACACCTCATGGGTTTATTCCTGATGATAAGAGAGCAATCGATAAATATAAGGATGATCATAAAGACCACTGGTTAAAGTTAGTAGGATCTGTTGACTTCGACTTAATAGAAGAAGGAGACTTAGAAGAGACTCCTATTACTCCTAACATTCTCGATTAATGTCTTATAATGATATACTTAAAAATTTAAAGGATACCCCTCCCCGAGCATTAAACGACCATATATTAGTCGTTGATGCGATGAACACCTTAATCAGGTCGTTCTCGCTGCTCAAAGCGATGAACCCATCAGGCGCCCACGTAGGAGGCCTGGTCGGGTTTCTTCGTTCTTTAGGATATGTAACTCGTATCTTTGATCCTACTAGAGTAATAATAGTATGGGATGGTAAAGGAGGATCTGCTAATAGAAAGAATATTGACCCTAACTATAAAGCTCAGAGAGCTACTTCACGTATTACTCATTGGGGGCTATACGATAGTAAAGAAGAAGAGACTGAAGCATTGATAGGACAATTATATAGAACTCAAGATTATCTAGATTGCTTACCTCTACAACAGTTAGTATTAGATAAACTTGAAGCAGATGACATTATGGCATGGATTGCAAAAAAAGCATCTAGTTCTAATGTTAAAAAATGTACTATAGTTTCTTCTGATAAAGATTTTCTTCAACTTGTTGACGATACAGTTCAAGTATACGCACCAGTTAAAAAGAAAACTTTTACGAAAGATAATATATTTCAGGAATTAAAAGTATTACCTGAAAATTATAATATAGTAAAAGCATTACTAGGAGATAACTCTGATAATCTCCAAGGGGTAAAAGGATTAGGTATAAAGACAATAGTAGCAGAGTTTCCTAAGTTACTTGAAGAGAAAAGTAGTTTAGATTATGTCTATAAAATCTCTGAAGAAAAATTAGAAGGTAAAAAAATCTTTGCTAAAATTATTCATAACTGGGCTAAAGTAGAAACTAACTTTGAGCTCATGAATCTTCATGAAACTAGTCTTGACGATAAAGAAAAGAAATATATTAATGAAATAATTAATACTAAAGTACCAGGATTACAAACTGGTGCATTTTTACATTTATTAGATCAAGACAAAATAGAAGGTATTACTAAGAATACTGAAGGTTGGTTAGAAAATTTTAGAAGATTAACCACAGTATTATGAATTATAAAACATTACTAATAGGAATTTTACTTTTCCTAGTAGCTCAAGCATTATCTTGGTTTCAAACTAACGGCCAGTTTATTAATACTTGGGTGAAAGATAATCCTTTTTGGGTTGCAGCATTAATGGGAGTACCAGTCGGAATGAGTTATATATACGGTACTACCTATATAGTTGAAGCTTTCAACGGTGAATTATGGCCTTCAAGACTTATAGGGTTTGCAACAGGCATATTTAGTTTTGCTTTACTTACTTATATTTTTATGAAAGAAGGAGTAAATGTCAAGACAGGTATTATTTTAATTTTAGCATTAGTTATAGTGCTACTTCAAGTATATTGGAAATATGACTAAAGGGGTAATAGCAGGAAATTTTGACGTAATACATCCAGGGTATATAGAGATGTTCAAGGAAATGAGTAAAAATTGTACTGTTCTAATTGTACTTTTACATACCGATCCTTCAATAGAAAGACCTCATAAACTTAAACCTATACTTTCATCTGGTGAAAGAAAACAAATACTTGAAAGTATTAAATATGTAGATGATGTAATCAGATATACTTACGAGGAACAGTTATACGATTTATTGAAGATTGGTGAATTTGATGTAAGGTTTTTAGGAGATGATTATTTAAATAAACCATTTACAGGAGATGATTTAAAAATACCAATTCACTATCTAAATAGAGATCATGGATGGAGTACTACTAAGTATAAAAAATTAATCGCAGAAAGTTATGAAAAAAGCAATTATAGTTAGCGGTTACTTTAATCCATTACATGCAGGTCATTTAGAGTTATTTGAAATAGCTAAAGGTATAGGCGATATGCTTATAGTGATAGTAAACTCAGATCTTCAAAGATTTCTAAAAGGGTCTAAAGAATTTCAAAAAGAAGACGAAAGACTTACTATAATTAATGCTATTAAATATGTTGACTGGGCAATGATATCAATCGATAAAGATAAAACTCAAATTAACAGCTTGAAAGAAGTATATGGTATATATAAGGATACTCATCATTTAGCATTTGCTAATGGAGGAGATCAAAATAACGATACAATACCTGAAGCAGATATTTGTAACGAATTAGGAATAAAACTAATAGATGGTTTAGGAGATAAAATACAATCAAGTAGTTGGTTGTTAGATAAAAAATAATTATATTAATACAAAGGTTTTAAATGACATTAAAGAGCTTACAGCAATACGGGAAAGGGTTCCAACTAAAAGTTTTAGGATCATTATTGACGGATAAAAAGTTTTTACTTAACGTAAGAGATGTTTTACACGATCATTATTTTGATGCTGATTCTCATAAGTGGATTATAAAAGAAATATGTGAATACTTTGATAAGTACCATACTAATATTACTATGGATGTTCTTAAGGTTGAACTTCAAAAATTAGAAAACGAAGTACTTCAAGTAGCACTTAAAGAAGAGTTAAGAAACTCTTATGAAGCTTCCCAAGATGATTTAGAATACGTACAGCATGAATTTCAAACATTCTGTAAAAACCAAGAAATGAAAAACGCTATACTTAACTCAGCTGATTTACTTAAAGAAGGAGATTTCGATGGTATTAGAGATCAGGTTGAAAAAGCTATGAAAGCAGGTATGGATAAAAATATTGGACATGAATATAATAAAGATGTTGAAACTAGGTATAGAACTGATTACCGTCCTACTATTCCTACTCCTTGGCCTATTTTTAACGATGGTATTCAAGGAGGATTTGGCCCTGGCGACTTGGGTATTGTTTTTGGTAATCCTGGTGGTGGTAAGTCGTGGACTATGGTTGCTATCGCTGCTCATGCTGTTAACCTTGGCTATAAAGTTAATTACTATACGCTCGAGCTCGGAGAGGATTATGTGGGCAAACGATTTGATTGCTACTTTACAGGGTATTCTATTGATGAGGTTAATAAACATCGTAAAGAAGTCCAAACGTACGTAGATAGTCTTAAAGGTAAATTAATAGTAAAAGAATATCCACCAAAAGGTGCAACCGTTAATACTATTAAATCTCATATTCAGAAATGTATAGATATGGAACATAAACCTGACTTAGTTATTATTGATTATGTAGATTATTTAAGAGCACCTTCAAGAGGTAAGTCTTTTGAACGTAAAGATGAAATAGATGACGTTTTTATAGCAACTAAAGGACTAGCTAAAGATTTAAAGATACCAGTTTTAACTCCTTCTCAAGTAAATAGAATGGGGGCTAGAGATAATGTTATTGAAGGAGATAAAGCAGCTGGTAGTTATGATAAAATGATGGTAGCGGATATATGTATTTCACTATCAAGACAAAAAGAAGACAAAGTTTTAGGTACAGGTAGAGTACACGTAATGAAAAATCGTTATGGACAAGATGGTATGACTTATAATGTAAAAATGGATACAAATAATGGGCATATTACATTTGAAGGTAAAGCTGATGCAGCAGAATTAGTTAATACAACTGCTGAAGAAGTCCATTTTGAACTCAAGAAAAAAGAACATGCTGCTAGAATTGCAAATCAAATGAAAAAAGAAGAATTTAATGCATAATTTTTTGATGAATATAGAATATATATCATATTTATTATCATGCCCGAAGGAAAATCTCCAACGGGTCTTCTTATCTAACATCAACAAAAATATATAAAAATATATGAGTCTATTAAATGAAAGAGTAGTGTACAAACCTTTCGAATATCCAAAGGCGTACGACTACTGGTTAAAGCAGCAACAAGCACACTGGTTACACACAGAAGTTCCAATGGCACAAGACGTTACAGACTGGAAATCAAACATGAAACTTCACGAAAAGAATATAATTGGAGGAATCCTTAAAGGATTTGCTCAGACTGAAACTATAGTTAATGACTACTGGTCAACTTTAGTTACTAAATGGTTTAGGAAGCCGGAAGTTATAATGATGGGAACTACTCTTGGATCTTCTGAAACTATTCATGCTGAAGCTTATTCATTATTAAACGAACAGTTAGGATTAGATAATTTTGCTGAATTTTTAGAAGATGAAACTACAATGGCAAAGATAGAATCATTGATGGATGTTAGAGATGGACATAATGGAGAACCTAACTGGCATGATAGAGCTAAATCACTAGCTATATTTTCAGCATTTACTGAAGGAGTTAATCTATTTAGTTCTTTTGCAGTTTTATTATCATTTAAAATGAGAAACCTACTTAAAGGAGTTGGACAGATAGTAGAATGGTCTGTAAGAGATGAAAGTTTACATTCAGAAGCAGGATGCTGGTTATTTAGAACTCTTATGAAAGAACATCCTGAATTCAAGACACCAGAACTTATAGCTGATATAAATGAAGCAGCAGTTACAGCATTACAGTTAGAGTTTGATTTTATAGATAAAATATTTGAAATGGGGGATCTTGAAAATTTAACTAAAGAAGAATTAAAGAATTTTATTCGTCATAGAGTTAATACAAAAATGGCAGATTTAGGATTAAGTCCTATCATACCTGCTGAAGATATTGATAAAGGAGCGTTAAAGACTATGAAGTGGTTTGATGCAGTTATCGCTGGGAAACAACAAACAGATTTCTTTGCTAATAGAGTAACAAACTATAGTAAAGGTCATTTAGATTGGTCTAACGCATTTTAATTTAAAGGTTATGTCACATATAGTAGATACCAGCAATTGGGAAGCTGGCAAAGATTACCCTGAGTGGATGAATGAAGTTTCATTAGCAACTATTTCAAAAGGATACTTGCTACCTGACGAAACACCAAAAAAAGCATACCGTAGAGTTGCTGATAGAATAGCAAACAGACTTGACCGCCCAGATTTAGCGAATAAATTTTTTCGTTATATGTGGAAAGGTTGGTTGAACTTAGCCTCTCCTGTTCTTTCAAATACAGGAACCGACAGAGGATTGCCCATCTCTTGTTTCGGGATAGATACACCTGACTCAATTAGAGGAATTGGCCTTACTAACGCAGAGTTAATGAGGCTGACTTCTCTCGGTGGAGGAGTTGGTATTGGGCTATCAAAAGTTAGAGGTAGAGGCAGTAAAATAGGTAAAGACGATATGGGACAATCAGAAGGAATCGTTCCATGGGCTAAAATATACGATTCTACAATTATTGCTACCAACCAAGGAGCAGTTAGAAGAGGAGCAGCTTCAGTTAATTTAGATATTAATCACCCTGATATAGAAGAATACCTAGAAATAAGAAGACCTAAAGGAGATCCTAATAGACAGTGTCTAAACCTTCATCAATGTGTTGTAGTGGATGATAACTTTATGCAAAAACTAGAGCATAGAGACGCTGAGGCTATGGGATTATGGGTAAAAATACTTAAATCTAGAGTTGAAACTGGAGAGCCATACATTATGTACAAAGATAATGTAAATAATGCTAATCCACCTGCATACAAAAAGAATAATCTAGAGGTTTCGATGACGAATATTTGTTCTGAAATAACTCTTCACACAGATGAAGAGCATAGTTTTATTTGTTGTTTATCAAGTGTTAACCTAACAAAATGGAATGAATGGAAAGATACGGACCTAATAGAAACCGCGATATATTTTTTAGATGGAGTATTAGAAGAGTTCTTGGCAAAAACTTCTGGAAGAGAATCACTTATAAGAGCTCACAGATCCGCTAAAAAAGGTAGAGCTATTGGTTTAGGGGTACTTGGATGGCATACTTTTTTACAAAACGAAGGTATTTCTTTTGCATCCATCAGAGCTACATCGTTAACTCATCAAATATTTTCTGATATTAGAACAAAAGCTGATGCAGCATCAAGAAAATTAGCTGAAGAGTATGGAGAACCAGTCTGGTGTAAAGGTACTGGTATGAGAAATACGCATTTGATAGCAGTAGCACCTACAGTTTCTAATTCTACTATATCAGGTGGAGTTTCTGCCGGTATTGAACCTATTCCTGCTAATGTTTATACTTTTAATTCAGCAAAAGGTACTTTTATAAGAAAAAATCCTGCATTAGAAACTTACTTAGAAGAAAAAGGAGCTAATACTGAAGAGGTATGGGATCAAATTATGAAAGATAGAGGAAGTATTGCTAACTTACCAGAAGATGTAATGCCAGCAGAGGATAAACCTATATTTTTAACGTTTGCAGAAATTAATCAGTTAGAATTAGTTAAGCAAGCAGCAGCAAGACAAACATACATAGATCAAACACAGTCACTTAACTTAGCTTTCGATCCAACCGATAGTCCTAAATTTATCAATGAAGTACATCAAACTGCTTGGAGATTAGGAATAAAAACATTATACTATCTAAGAAC
>Ga0160423_10002139_pt1 | contig 16533 bp, 14 predicted proteins | sample CRUFie14St8metaG_FD_108191 | JGI IMG/M metagenome (GOLD analysis project Ga0160423, IMG submission 108191) | Marine microbial communities from the Costa Rica Dome - CRUD Field 142mm St8 metaG | ecosystem: Environmental > Aquatic > Marine > Oceanic > Photic zone | place: Costa Rica: the Eastern... | reverse complement strand
GACCAAAATTCCCGCCCAAAAAATTGGTTGAGGACCTCGTTTTTAGGTTTTTGGTTTTTTGTTAGAACGTCTCACACCGAATTGATTCATGAATTTAGAGAAATTAACTTCTACCATCGAACAGATTTCCATTAAACAAAAATCACGGGGGTCGGGGGGAGGGGGAACGGATCGAAAAAAGATCGATGATGATGAGGAGGATGGTTGCATCCTTGAGCGCGAGAGCGTACAGCGGAGGCGGGGCGGGAGGTCCAGACGAGCCAGAAGATGGCCCGCAATGCTTCTACAAAGTTCTCGGGGTCGACGAGACAGCGACAGAGGCTGAGGTCAAGAAAGCCTATCGCAACCTCGCCCTCAAACACCATCCCGATGTGAAAACTCAAGGGACAAGGTCTGGCTCTGAGGGCGATGATGGTGCTGACGTGGACGACCCTGGAAAACAATTCGTTAGAATCGCGGAGGCCTACGAGGTGCTCAGCGACGAGAGAAAGCGGGCGTACTATGGTGAGCGTGGGCTCGATACTTCATAATACTATGTTGGTTGCCCTCCACACCCGCCCAGGACTGCTGATTCGCAATCCTATGTTGTATCGATCGGTCTCTAACTTTTTTCTCTACAAATATGGCAGACTTTAGCAGGCGGCAGGCGAGGGCCCAACCGCGATACGGCGACCCTTCCCAGGGGCCCCGGGGTGGGCCGTCGGGGGATGGATTTTACGACCGGTACACGGACGACTTCAAGCGAAGGAGGAGGAGCCCCTTCGAGGAGTGGAAGTGAGTCTGCCTCAGGGCCTCTCTCTGTGACTCTTTGCGTTTATTTGTTGCTGACCCTCCAGTGTGTTCTCCCCACACCCAAAAAAAAAAAAACGTGAACGCGCGCACAAAGGGCGAAGCAGGACCGGTGGCAGCAGGACTACCAGCGCAAGCAGCGCGCCAAGGAGGCCTGGGAAGAGGAGAAGCGGGAGGCCGAGGCGAACAAGGTCAGAGCCCGCACGAGGATGGACAGGGCAGAGGAAGCCCACCGGGTTCGGGTTGGAAAAACACTGAAGAGGTTCTGGCACACCAGCCCCAAGGTGACCAAGTATGACGTGGCTTTCGTGTCTGCTATGGCGGGCTGCATGGGGTGCTGCCTCGTGTCAGTGTCCTGGCTGTGACAGCGCAGGGATCCACGACCAAACCAGGGGGCGCCCTTAAGATCTCCCACCCTTCCAACATAAATCTCGATACATTAAAATGTGATTCTAGTCGTAGCAGTAGAAATAGTAGTGTAATAGTAATGCTGGCTTCACACCTCGGCCGACCCCTCGTTGGCGAATTTAATGAAGACCTGCTCCAGGCTTGTCTGCGACACGGAGAACGCCTCGAACCCGCTCTGCTGCTTGGCCTGCTTGATCTTCTTAAACAGCGTGGGCAGGTGGGCCTCCGTCTGGGAGATCTGGTACAGGCAGTACAGATCCGTGCTCTCGATCTCCTTGGCCTGGGGGCACTCCACGCTCATGAAGTGGACGAGCTTGCGGAGCTGTTCGTTGCTGGTGAACCTGAACTCAACGTGATACCCACCGCCAAAGTTGTTCTTGATCTCCTGGATCTCGCCCTCGCACCTGAACTTCCCGGCAACCATGATCCCGATGCGCGAGCACAGGGCCTCGCACTCCGCCATGGAGTGGGACGTCAGCACGACGCTCTTGTCCTCGCTGTTGTACATGTCCGAGATGACGTTCCACAGGAATCTCTTGGCGACAGGGTCCATTCCGGTGGAGGGCTCGTCCAGCAAAATGACCTTGGGATCGCCAACCACCGCCGCGGCCACCGCCAGCTTCCTCTTGTTGCCTCCAGAGTACGTGCACGAGAGCTTCTCCGCGTATCGAGGGAGGTCGAGCTTGGCGATGATCCGCTCCACCTCCTCAGCGATGTACGCGTTGGGAATTCCCCTCACCATGGCGTACATGGTTAGCATTTCCCTTCCCGTCATGTTCCCCACGACGGCCTCGAACTGCGGGCAGTACCCCATGAAGAGCCTGGCGTTCCTGGCGTCCGTGACAATGTCGTGGCCCGCGATCAGTGCGTGCCCGGAGGAGGGCATGATCTCGCCCGTCAGCATCTTGAACGTCGTCGTCTTGCCGGCCCCGTTCACCCCTAGGAGGCCGAAGCACTCGTTTCTGCCAAGCTCGAAGCTCAGCGAATCCACGGCAGTGGGCAGGAACGGCGCGTACTTCTTGTACAGGTCCTTGGCGACCACCAGCTTCTGGCTCCCCCTCTGGCGCCTCTGGAAGTCCACGCAGTCGTTCCAGTACTGGAACCCAAAGCCCTTGAGGCGCTCCCAGAGGTTGTACTCGATGGCGAGGCAGAGCCCGGCGAATGCAGCCATCTGGATGAACATGAAGATGATCGGCCAACCGGTGACGTCCAGGTCGTAGGGCGACTAGGGCACCGCTAGGGGGTCCAGAGGGTCGTTCTGGTTCAGCTGCAGGTTGTACATTCCCTTGGCAATGTTGAACTGCGGGGAGACGAACGGGTAAACCCAGCTCCCGACTCTGTGGATGTACCGGCACGTCCGCGACAAAAAGCTGATCATGTTGAAGATCCAGTCCACCAGGAAGAGGATGTACCCTGACAGGAAGCACACGGTCCACAGCCTCAAAAAGGCCTTGAAGGGCTCCTCAAAGAACCAGTGCAGGACGTAGATGCAGGGGAGTGAGGAGCACCCATACGCAATGAAGAGGAGGACGACGGCAGGAAAGTTCCTGCCGGTGAACTCGGGCTCGCGGTACAGTACGAAGCAGAGCAACATCCCCGATGCTGGAAGCGTGTAGACCACCAGGTCCCACAGAAAGTGGGAAAGCCAGAAGACGCCCTTGTGCACCCCGCTCACCATCTGGACCTGCTTGGACTTGTTGGTCCTCTCCTGGACGAGGAACATGGCGAAGGAGGCAGAGAGCGAGGCGGCGGCCATGGTCATGCAGCAGATGAAGATGAACTTGTACACGAACTGGTAGGCCTTGACGATGAACTCGCTCGCCAGAATCGGCAGGGGGTGGTTCACAGCCTCAATCTCCCTGCCAACCCAGGCCTTGGCCATCGAAGAGGTGAAGGCGTTCACAGTGGTGGGCATGGCGTGGAGGGAGGTGAAGTTGACCGACACCGTGGCGTTCACAGACCTCTCCGCTTCCTGGTACCTGTCCAGGTGAAGCATATCGTACCGGTAGGTGCCGTCAAACCAAGTTCCCAGAGCAAAGGAGTCCAGGCCCTTGGTCCCTCTGGCGCCCACGTCCAGAATTCTCGTCCTACCGTAGGCCTCGGTGAAGTTGTCCACCTGCCTCGTCTGCCTGGCGTCCTGCGAGGCGCCGAAGATGGCCTGCTGGTCGTTGAAGATGTTGTGCCTGGAGAGCTCGAGGGCTGGGAATTTTGGAACCGACCCGGAAAACTTCGCGGCCGTGAGCGAGGCCAAGATCAGCAGGATGGGGACGAAGACCTGGACGACGAAGATGAGTCTCTCCCTCGTCGTGCACAGGATCTTCTTCCAGATCATCGCCCTGAGCTGCTGGTACAGCAGCCGCCTGCCGCGGTGCTTCTCCACGTTCCTCTGGCTGAAGGGCCTTGGGCCGCCGTGCGCAGACCCAAACTCGATGTCAGGCGCCTTGGCAGCGGACCCGCCCAGTAGGCCGGACAGGAGACCGGGCTTGGAATCCTGGGGGCCCAGCTCGGGGTCGAAGCGCTCCTCCACCGCCGTCTTCCTCTCACAGTCTGCGACGACTTTGAGGAAGACGTCCTCCAGGGTGGTGAAGGAGAGGCCGTAGGACCTGATGACACCGTCCTGCTCCAGGCGCTCGCACTCCTCGGTGAGCTCCGGGAAGAGGTCCGTGTGCTTTTTGTTAATCCGGATCGAGAGCTCGCTCCCGGCGCCCTGGCCGGCCTCCGCGTCTGGGATGATCCTTTTCACCGCCTCCACGACCTTGGCGGAGGCCTGGTCCAGTGTGGAGGCCCCCGGCTGGTCCCTGAGAATCATCGTCAGCACATACCCGGCCCCGAATTCCTCCTTGAGCTCAAGAGAGCTGCCACAGGTAGCCAGGCTCCCCCGTTGCATGATCCCAATCCTGTCGCACAGGATGTCAGCCTCCTCCATAAAGTGCGTGCTGAGGATGATCACCTTGTCCTTTCGGTTGTTCCTGATGATATCCCACGTGTCCCTCCTGGACCTGGGGTCCATGCCGCTGGTGGGCTCGTCCAGGACGACGAGCTTGGGGCTCCCCATGAAGGCAATACCGACCGAGAGCTTGCGCATCTGGCCACCGCTCAACTCGCAGCTCGGGCAGTTGAGCTTGGCGCTCAGCCCGACCTCCTGGGCCATCCCCAGGACGCAGTCCCTGATCAGGCGGCGGGGAACGCCCTTGATCTCCGCATAGAACCGAAGGTGGTCCCTGACGGTCAGCGTGGGCCACAGGATGTCGAACTGGGGGCACAACCCCAGCGACTTCCTGATCACGTCCATCTCATTCAGCACGGACCTGTTGTCCACGTAGACGTTCCCGCTGGTGGGGTAGAGCATCCCAGTGATGATGCTCATCGTCGTCGTCTTTCCGGCCCCATTGTGGCCAAGCAGCCCAAAAACCTCCGAGTTGTAGGCCTCCACGGACAGGTTGTTCACGGCCTTGACCTTGGCGCCCCCCATGGCGCTAAACTCTTTCGTGAGGTTGACAATTTCCAAATCCGGAGAGTCCGTCTTGTTCAGGTTGGCGTTCGACATTGCGATTTTCCGCCGCTGGCTGCTCTCGCTCCAAAAGCTCATGGTGAAGGGGAAGTAGAAGGGGAGCCTTCTGCCCGCCTCGTCCGGGAGGATCCTGTCCAAGTACAAGAAAGCGGTGAGGTAGATCAAGGCGTTCCTGATGAGCATCCAGACCAGCGTGTACGCCGAGAGCGACCCGTCCAAAATGACAGGTTTTGCGAAGGTTTCCCACGTCAGCCCGATGCCGCTGTACTCCAGCCTTCGTAGCACGGTCCCAGAGAGAGCTACGCAGCTGGGCGACAGGAATCCGGCCAGATTGAACGAGTACCCTCCGTAGGGCTGCAGCACCGGCGCCAGCATTCCTGGTATCATCAGGATCACGAAGAGCAGCACGACGCTGGGCCCCGCCGTGGCCGTCCTCTGGAAGAAGCAGCTCACCACGTAGGCCAGCGGGATCAGGGACAGCGAGAGGAAAAAGTACATAGTGAAGGTGCACTCCCAGTTGCTCTCCGGAAAGGTCAGCGTTGCCATGAGCGACATGAACAGGGAAGAGACGACCATCTCGGTGCCGTGGGTGATGAGCCACGAGAGCCAGTATGAGAAGTCCGTCACGCCCAGCAGCCTCATCCCCTCCCTTAGCCTGAGCTCCTTCTCACAAACGATGGAAGCGACGTTCGACCGCATGGGCATCAAAAAGGCGACAACCAGGCAGATATCCATGAACGAGCCGGCGATCACGGCGTCAGGGTTGAGAGAGTAAGAGGGGGCCGGGAACTGATGGACGTTGACCTCCACGTCCGCCGGCTTCTTGCCCTGCCCCCCAAGCTCCTCGCCGATCAGCGCCCTGTCTATAGAGAGCTGCAGGTTCGAGAAGAAGAAGTACTTCCTGAAGTAGTTGGTCTTCATCTGAGGGTTGAAGGAAAAGACGTCGTCCTTCTCTATTGTCGGCGGGGTCATGGTGTGGTTCATCCTAATTGTGTAGCGCATCTTCTTGGCCTTGTCCTCCAGGTCCTCAAAGTTGACGATGACCCTCGTCTTTGTGTCGTTGTAAGCCGCGAACCGGAGGGCCTCCTCCGGCGACGTGAAACCCTTGAAGTACCTGTCGATGATTGGCTGCCAGCAGTCCGAGTCCGCCAAGCATGAGTCGTGTGAAAGCGCACAAGTCATCGGTGGCTGGATCCCCTGGGCCATCAGCTCCTTCCAAAACAGGCTAAAGTAGGCCAGCTGGTCCTTGCTCGAGACGTCCCGTGGGCACGAAATGTCCTTGGCCACGAGCTCCATCACGTCCGTCTCCTTTGTATGGTTTGGAGTGTATAGCACCATGCCGTGGGACCATAGATCCACCCAAGCCGGGTTGAAACACACCACCGGTAGTGAGATGTTTGGGCAGCCGTCCTCCACCCAGTCCACACCCTGGATCATGCTCGTCGAGTTGACCTCATTGACGGGAAAGTTTATCGGCGACACGAATAGCTTCGGGATGCTCAGCAGCAAGATCAGCAGCGAGGGCAGCAGCAGCTCGAAGAGGAGCCCCGCAATGCCGCCCACGGTGCAACCACAAAAACACACGTTACGCCTGCTCTTGAGCTTCAAGGTGAGGTTCTTTTTCAATATCGCCCACAGCTGCCCGCCAGTCGTCTTCGTCCCCGTCCTGTGCGACGACCTCGACGAGACTTGCGACGAGCCATACTGCTTTTGGCCAGTGGTCCAGGTGGAGAAGGCCGCCGGCGAGAGAGTCAGAAAATCAGAGACCGGGCTTCGGAGGCATGGAAGCGACAAGAGGCAGTGAGGAGGCATGTAAGCAATGTCGGCATGGTGTCTCTCACCTGGTCTGCACCGTCAGAGAGCTCCGTGTAGCCCGCGTCTTGTGCGCCCCTCCCGCGACCCATGAGACCGTCCCTGGCGATGCTGAACGATTGCATATAAGTCCCCTGCAGGGCACCCCAGAGTCAAGCCCTAGCTCCTATAGAACCTGATCAACTACGACCGCCCGGCGTCCATGGCCGCCCGCCTAAACACCCCCACTCCTCCCCCTCCCTGCCGTCCTAGAGTCTCTCGGTTCTCGGAAACTCTCTCGGAAAGCGGCTTCGGGTTGTGGTGAAGAAGTCAGCGTCTCCAAGCGAGACGGCTCGCGTTTCGGTATGGCGGCGGCGGAGGGGTTTGACTCGACCCCCCTCGCTTCTCTATCTCCCGCCCGTCTCGTCGCCTTCCCGCCTACTCCCGCACTCGTCCAGCCCTCGCGCTCGTCGCTCTTCTGCCAGCCGATCAATCTTTGCCTCCTGAGCGACCTCCAGCACATCCCCCCGCCATCTCTCCATCTCGACTCAACTTTTCCAGAGTTGAAATCCTGTTTTGTCGCAAAGATTTCGGGTCCCCAGAAAACAGGAAGAATTGCTGCAGAATTACTTGGGAAGAATTGCGAGTGGAAATTTCCCACGCGAGTCCGAGTTTTCGGGAGCCCCTGGAGCACAGTTTAAACGAACGCACGCGGCTCGAGCGTCGAACTGACGGACGAGGCTTTGACTCCTAGCCCAGGCGAAGCGTCTCCAATCGAGAACATCGATTACAAGATGGCCGACTCTTCAGACCTGCTGCTGTAGCCGCCGAGCGAGAAGACTCAAAACCAACTTTCTTCAAATCATCGTCTCTTCAGAGGCACTCGGACCTCCAGAAGTTCTAGGTGTCCTTTTTGAGTCAGGCATCATCTTTGCTTGACTGGTGGTCCCAAGGAAGGTGGTCCCAAAGCCAAAGCTAAAGTTTTGCGATGCTTCCATACAAGACATGGGAGTGGCTCGCGCCCACAGTTCTGCTCACGGCGTGGCTGGTGGTGCCGGTGGTGACCGTGGAGCTCTTTTTGTCTGGAATACACAACGAAGTCAAGCAGAACTTGTTGAAGAGCAAGACGACCATGAAAAGGATGAAGAGCAACGTGAGGAGGGCGAGGGAGTTCAACGAATCCGATGAAGAGGACCTGGACATCGATGTACACGAGGTGAGTTTGTGTATGACACTCGTCTCTCCCGCTACCAACACCCAAACATCAAATATCAAATATCAAATATCAAATAAACACCACCTTATTGCTGACGACAACGACAACGACGATGACTGATTGGTTGTTCACGCGCGCAGGAGGAGAGGGACGACGAACTGGAGTACGAGCTCAAGGCCGCGGAGGACGCGGAGGGCGGCGGGGAGTCTATTGAGGTCGACGTGGAGACGCCGCTCGATCCCAAGGGGAGGAAGAGGGCCGCAAAGCCAAGCAAAACGCGGAGCAAGTCCTCGGGCAAGACCGAGATCGTCGTGAAGGAGCGCGAGCACGTGCACTTTCCGATGGACCCGCGCCTCAACCCCAAGGAGCTTCTGTTCATGAGAGGTCTGACGGACCAGCTGATCTCCAAGAGGGTAGCAGGTCAGAACAAGCTCAGGCAGAACGCGGCGAGCCAGAGACCGGGGCAAACTCAGCAATTTCAGAAGCAGCCCAAGGGCGTCCTGTTCGTCCAGTACATCCGTACCAAGGCCGTGCTGGAGGGCGTGATCTTCCTCTATGAGGCCTTCAACCTCTGGTCCTGCCTCTTCGTCTACAGCATCGAGTGGCCAAAGCTCGCACCATCGCAGGCCTTCACCTACGGCAGCTTCAAGTCGCTAGAGCTGTATAAAGGGATGTACAACGGCACGGAGAGCCCCGAGAGGGTGGTCTTCTACCTCGTTCTCTCATTCTTCTTCATCGCGGCGTGCGCGATGCTCACAAAGGACGCTACGGTGGGCCCCAAGACGATCCAGAAGCACAACATCGCTCTAAGGAACAGGCTGGTGACCAGCGGGAGCTGGAAGGAGTTCTTCTTCGGCAGGAAGGGCTCCGGTGGGGTCGGTGCGGGCAAGAGCGCCAGAATTTCCATCGCCCACGGCCAGGCTGCTGTGAAGGGTATGGCCCCGCTCAAGTGGAGGGAGATCCGATACCATGCCACCATCTTCTCCCAATACCTCTTCTTCGAGCTCCTTTTCATGCCCGGGCTGAGCCTGGCCCTCGTGGTGCTGAACTGCGAGCCAGGCAGGGAGGTCGCCGGAGACCCAAACAGCAGGAGGGTCTATTATTTCAGGCCAAGCCTGCTCTCCTCGGGAGCGGGCAGCCAGGAGGAGTGCTGGGAGGGAGGTCACGGCACGGACTCCATCGTGGGAGTTTTGATGGCCGTGGTGATCTACACGTGTGCCATCTACCACAAAAGGCAGAAGATGCGAAAGGCCTCCACCATTGTCTTCAACTTCATGTTTGAGATCTTCTACTCGATGATCAAGGCACTGCTAACCGTGGCCGCGGTCTGCTTCCCCAGCGCTGGGGACGGGGACTTCCTGCTCTGGTCGTGCCTCGGATGCTTCGTGGTGCTGGAAGTGGTGAACCACCTGCTGCAGCCCTGCAAGGGCTACGGCACCCTGACCAACTCGTACAGGGCAAGCACCTTTGCGGTGGGTACGATCACGAGCGTGCTGGCAATTCTGGTGAACAAAACGTTTCACAAGGACGAGACAAAGAACATCGCCGCGGCCATCTGGATTGCCATGCTCCTCCCGGTGGTGGGCTTTGCGTACGAGTACAACATGCTGTGTTCCTCGCTAGCAAGCGGGGACGTCCCGGAGGACAAGACAGTGGCCGATCTGCTCCAATTTCAAGAGAGAGAGGGCAGGAAGACGGCCATTGTTGGGGGGCTGAACGTTCAGAGGATCGCGGGGTCCTGCGTGGCCAGGCTCTTCCACATTGACCCGAGGGCGAGGGATGTCGCGGTGCTCTCCCAGATCATGCTAGAGCAGAGCACGCGGTCGAGGGTCTCGCTAGGAAATTTGAACCACGGCTTGGCGGGCGTCTTTGGCTTCTTCGCCCCGAGCGAGATCACAAAGAATGTCGCGCTGACGACGTCCACCATCGCACATGAGGATGGGGACTATTTGCTGTCGCAGGAGCTCGACTCGCGGTCTGGCGTGCGCAAGTAGATCACGAGGTCGCAGGGGCGGGTTCTGTCTGGTCACGTGTTGCAGAACCAGAACATGGTTGAAATTTCCGTAAACGCCTCGAGGCTCCTCTATCCCATCCCGGTGGAAGCCCTGAAGGAGGGGAAGCTGGGGCACTTTGACTGGTACGATGCCACGACCGGCGAGAGCGAGATCGTCAAGGGGGTCATGGATTATGTGTACAATACCTTTGGATCCAAGGCCCTACCCAAGACGATCACCTTTGGGAAGACCCCCACCAGGATGACGCGCCTTATCCAGGACTACGACTTGGCGCACAAGAGTAGCATGATGCAGACTGACGAAGTCGGCCTGGTGAACATCGAGTCAGACTACGTCACAGTTGACGTGAAGTCGCTGATTGACCCCCTTGACTTCGATTCGAGCGGGGACTTCGCAGACACGTTCGCGCTGGACCTCTCAAAGCACTTTCTCACCACCGCCGACTGGATTCTGCTCGAGCCGCTGATCGCCAGGAACCGGTGCCTTCAGGTGAGAGCCTGAGGCCAATCCTTCCAATTCTTCTCCCCGCCAGCCCAGTGTCTGACTTTTTGCTGCCCCACCCTCTTTCCACCTCACCCAGTCCTTGGACCTCTCCGAGAATTGCTTGGACGCTGAGTCCTTGCCGCTGTTGGCCAGCCTGTTCAGGGAGCAAAAGCAGAACTCAAGGTTCAAGGATTTGGTGCTTTACGGGAACCCGCTGAGCAAGCGGGCCAAGCTGAACTGGCAGACGGGGAGGGAGACCGTCGAAGAGGTGAGCTCTCTCTCTCTCTCTGTGTGAAAGAATTGTGGCAGCATTGCTCGTGTCATCCATGCCCCTGACGCAAGACCTCCCTCTACGCCGGCCGACTTTTTGTGACAGGAATGGGAGGAGCTCTTCAGGCTGGGCCAGGCCCTCGCATACTACAAGCAGCTCCGGATGGTGGTGGTGGAGAAGGCCCAAAAGATCGACCTCAGCGATGCGGAGAAGGTGACGAGAATGAAGCTCGGCGGCAGCGAGTTTGACTTTGACGCCAGGGTGGGCGACCCAACTTGTGTCCTGCTCTCCTCGCTCCTCCCGCGGTACGCCAACCTGTACGAGCTGGACCTCTCCAAGAATGACATCTCGGACAAGGGTCTGCACTACCTGGCAACGAGGGCCCTGAGCCCGGACTTTGTGGACGGCGCGTGGGCGTGCCGCGTGGCTGTCCTCAACCTGTCGGAGAACCAGATTGGGGACGAGGGGCTCGTAAGCCTTGCGACGGCCATGAAGAGGAACGAGTTCTTGACGAAAATCGACCTGAGTAGAAACAAGTTCACCTCGGCGGGAGTCAAGTTCCTCTCCAAGGGCCTGGTGCGCTCAAAGTACAACAACCTGCAGGAGTTGATTTTGGAGGACAACCAGCAGCTCGGCCAGGGCGCCCTGGACCCCATTTATGAGGTGCTCTCCAGATTGGATCCCTCGGGCTCCGACTGCAGCACGCTCAAGTCGCTCTCGATCTCGGGAATCAAGCTGTTCTCCACTGGATGCGTCAAGCTGGGCCAAATGCTTAGCCGAAACGGCACCCTGGAGCACCTCAGCGTCTCGAATTGCGGGTTGGACGAGCCCCCGCCCAAGGTCCTGCCCAAGCCAAAGAGCAAGAAGGAGTACAGGGAGCTTGTCAAGCAGCAAAGGAGGGAGGAGGAGGAGGAGAGGAGAAGTTCGAGTTCGAAGAAGGCGGCCCCCCGGCCGAGGGATGACTCTGGGCTTCGGCTCCTGTGCCAGTCCCTCCAGATGAACTCCTCGCTGAGGACCTTGGACCTGAGCCAAAACGGGCTCGTGACCCAGGACTTTGTCGCGAGCGTGATTTACTTGAACGCCAACCCGAAGACCAAGCTGGAGCACCTCAAGGTCAACGACAACAACATTGGGATAAGCATGGCCCAGTTCAGGCCCCTGATCATCGAGGAGGTCCTGCCCAACCAAGCGTTGAGGAGAGTGGACTTGTGGTCCAACCCCACGGAGCACGGCGTGGTGAGGGAACTCGCCGCGCTGATGAAGAGGAAGGCGCCCTCCCAGGCCATCCAATTCCACTGATGAGTCCTCAACCTGCCGTCGTCAGTCTGTAACCATCATGTAACTCTCTGTAAAACCATCGTTTTTACTCACAAACGAATTGTGAATTAGAATAGTAGAATTGGGAACGGACCGGACGGCGTGATTCTTCTCCTTTTCGTTTGTTTGTTTGTTTGTTGTCGTTCGTTGATGTTGTGGGGAGAGGGATTCTGGTGCCCTGCGGCGACGAACGAGGTAGAGAGAACGAGAACGAGAAAAAAAAAAGTTGTGGGTTCAGGGGTTGTGTTGACTACGGCGCCACGGAGGCGACCGCGTCTTGTCTTGCATTAAGAGCCACTTGGTAAAGAACTTGTCAGGTCCCTGTGGGCACTGCGAGACAAAGGAGTCCTGTAAGTGGTATGATGCACCTCATCTGCATCTGACTTTAGGTGTAGAGCATGGCAAGATTGATGCGTTCGTCAATGCTCTAAAAAATGCCATTTTGATTTATACCGATTTTCTTGTCCGGCATTGCGAGTTGCGGGTTCCTCCTCCAAATCTCTCTCCAGATTTTTGCTGAGCCCACGAGCTCGTTCCCCTCGAGAGAAAAGTGAAAGCTGAGCCCCTCACCGCGCGGAGCGCCTGGGCCGGAGGTGGCCATGGCGTCCTCACCCGATGACTCCTTCGGGTGCTCGTGCTCGCTCACCCCATCGTCCCCATCGCCGTCTTCATCAAGCGGGTCGTCGGAAGCCAGAAACGCGCCCGGAGGACCGTCCTCGCCGTCTGTGCAAAGGTCTCCTCCTCCTGGAGCGCTGAGTGCGATGAGCGCACACTTCTCAGCAGGCCTTGGCCTCCTTCGTCGGAACCAGGCCAAGCGGGCGGGCTCACGATTCCTTCTGACCCGTCTCGAGAAGCACACCACGCTTGAGGGTCACGGGGGCTGCGTGAATACAACCAAGTTCACCAACGATGGGAACGTTGTTATCACTGGAAGTGATGATACGAATATCAAGTTGTGGGACTGGCGGACGGGAGAGTGCCTGTTAACTATGGAGACCCTCCACACTGGGAACAACTTCCAGGCCACGCAGCTTCTGCACAGCTCTGATTCCATCGTGTCGTGCGCTGCAGATGGCCAGGTACAAATTCACTCGCTCGTGCACAGTTGAGTATGAAAACGCCGCGGCCTCCTTCCACTCCACCCCCCGCTCTCCCCCGAACAACGAGCGCTGACGGCCCCCACGCTCGCCCCAACCCTATTTTGATTTTTTGTTCCGCAGGCGAGAAGAGCAGCCGGTGGACCAACTCCAAAGACCAGAGCATCGTTCTTGGATACCACGCCGGAAGAGTGCATAAGATCTCTTTGAACCCCGTGGACCCCCACTCCTTCCTGTCGTGCGGCGAGGACGGTTTGTGCTTAACCTACGACGTGAGGACCAACGAGTCTAGGTTTGCCGTCAAGTTTTTGAACGAGAGTGGAAAACGCGTCCCCATCAATTCGGTCAACCACGACCCCCTGTCGATGGGAAATAGGTTTGCTTTGGCGGGTAGCGACAAGTACGTTAGAATCTACGACTACCGGTTCCTGAGGGAAGGGGAGCCCTGGCACAAGGTGAGAGCGGAAATGATGAAAGCAAGGAAGAATTGGTTTGGTGGCCGGTGGCTGACCATCAAACACGCACAAAACACACGCTCTATCCATCTATATCTATCTCTTTCTCGCTCAGTGCGCCATGCCCGGTGTCCCAAGGTTACGCTACATCACTTGCCTGGACTACTCTTATCGCGGCGAGCTCCTCGCTACGTACAGCGACAGCTACATCTACCTGTTCCCAAAGGTGGAGCCCACTGAGGCGGCAAACGCTGACTCGTCACCGTCGCCAGACTCCAGCGGCCAACGTTACGCCGGGCATATTAACTGCCAGACCGTCAAGGGCGTCACCTTCTTTGGCCCCGACCACGAGTTTGTTGCCAGCGGGTCTGACTGTGGGCACTGCTTTGTTTGGGACAAGACTACAGCGGACCTCCTCACCATGTTTAAGGCGGATGAAAACATCTTGAACTGCGTGGAGCCGCACCCTCACGAGTCGATGACTCTCGCGACCAGCGGACTGGAGCACAACTGCAAGATTTGGCAGCCGACGGCAGACAGTTCGACCGTTCCTGACGACATGGAGGACCTGGTGAGGGAGCAGCAAATCGAGGCCTTTGGGGAAGGCAGAGAATGGCATCAGCAGGCAACCTCGATCCTGTACGCGATCATGAACAACGTCGGTTTGGATTTGGACGACGACCAGGCCCGCAATCGGACCCAGCGCTTTGTGCTCGACATCTTGAGCGGGGATGCCGACAACCTTGCCCCCTGGCACCGCTCCGCGCCCGGCGACGACGACACCGACGGCGACTTTGAGATGGAGGATCTGGCTTGACGGAGGCAGTCGAGCCCTCGTCCTTGAGTTTGAAGTGTGCCTTTAAAGAGCAGCCTAAGCCCACCAAGGAGCACAACGCAAGCGCGTCCATTTTTACCGCCTCGCTGCTCACGTGAGCATCACCACACCTTCGTCACCCAGGCTAGGCTAGGCGCCACCCACCGCGGCCTCCTCTGCCTCCCTCCTCTTCTGCTCTCGCCTCTCCCTGTTCCACCTCGCGATCTTGGCCCTCCTCTCCTCGTCCGTTTCCTCCCGGTAGCCCGCGGGTGACCTACTCCTGTTCCTCCTGCCCCTTTGGTAGCCCCCGCCACCACCCCGGCGCGAGTACAATGACGGTCTTTCCCGGCCGTGAAGCTCGCGGTAAAGGCGCTTGCCGACCATCTTGAGGTGCAAGAAGTTGCACATGGTGCCCCGGCTGCACCGACCGGTCTCCATGAACTCCCTGAAGTGGACAACGTGTAAGGTGAGGCGAGGCGAGGCAAGGGAGGGTGAAATCAACGCGTCAGCCCACTGGCGCTCGGGAAGGGTGAACGGTAGGATAGAGAGAGAGATGGGGGCGGAGAAAATGAAACAAACCTGCAGCAAGCTTCCGAGAAGTTGGTGACCGGGGAGAGCTCCGCGACGATAGGGCGGCCAAGGTAGTACCTGCCGTTGAGCGCCGCGAGCGCCCCCGACGCCGCTTCCTCTTCCCTAAAACACGCGTACACGTTCCCGCACAGGTGTGCCGCGAGGTTGTCGCACACGTGGAGATAATCGACCTTCCCTTGCTTGCCCAGCTCCACAAGAACGTCCTCGTAAAAGTCCTCAAAGGCGTCTTCTACTTCGTCCGCGCTCGGCAGGGGGTCCCCCGGACGACACTGCTGCAGAGGGCTCTGGTACATGTTCTGTGGTTTGATGTAGAGCAGCGTGAGGACAAAAACAACAAAAACAAAAACAAAGGCAGTGGGGAGAGATGCGTCAGCACCCAGCTTGTGACCTTGGCCTTCTTCCTGACAGTTGGAGGGGACCTACAGAGCTGGGGGCATTCGCGGACGGGAACTCGCGGTGCTTACCTTGAAGAGCACTGTGGTGGAGTTAGGGGGGGCGTTGTGGGCCCTCGAACATCTCTCGCCGTGACGGCACGCCCCAATCTTGAAGTAGAACTGGATATGGATATGAAACGAGTCGAGCAAGACGAGACGGACGGGGTTGTCAGTCCGGCGGGGGGAATTCGAAGGCGCGGTGATGGGGGCGGAGGTAAAGAGCAAAGGAAACGACGAAAAAGTGCGCAGGGCTGGAATCGAACCCTCGACCTACCGGGCAGTTGACCCTGTCCTTCTCCGTGCCGAAGACTTCCGCCTTCAAGGACGCCATGCTCGGCCAGTTTCTGAACGAACGTCTCTCACGAAATGCCGTCCATTTTTTGGAACATCAGGCAGGCAGGGGGTGAAGTGAGAGGGCTAGATCAGCAGCCATGGTGGTGCGCGCAAAGGCGAGGTTGAGGACGCGGGCGCGAGACGGACGAGGCGTGGTGATTACGGGAGGGACGAAAGGCCTCGGATGGTGCATCGCAAGGGAGTTCCTGCGGTAAGTCGTCCTCGCGAGATATTTCCGACACACTTTTCCGATTCACGAACACTGACTGAGCAATAACGGTAGCTCTGGAGATAACGTGGTGATTTGTGGTAGAGATGAGGGGAGGGTCCAGGCCGCCGTCGGCGCTCTGAGGGATCGGGGGGGTCCGGGAGCGAGCTCGAGGTGCGTTGGCATGGCTGCCGACGTCGCGGACGGGGTCGCGATGGAGAACCTGGCCGAGTTCGCGGTGGATACCTTTGGGTGCCCTTGGCAGTGGGTGAATATGGCAGGGCAGGTCACGAAACGCGGATGCCTGCACGAGCTAACGACGGACGACATCGTCGCCTCCGCGAATGCGAACCTCCTCGGCCCCCTGCTCGCCAACCGGGCGGCACTGAGGGTGATGGTCCCGCACTCGGGCCCCGAGAACAGTCGTCACATCTACAACCTTGGGTTCTCGAGCTGGGGGGCCAAGCTCTCCAAGTCGGCGGCCACCCACAAATCGACCGTGAGTAGCCCCCTCCCCGTCGACCACCGCCACCGCAGCGCCCCCTAACAAACCCTCCCTTCGCTCTTCGCTCTCTATTTGCTGAGCAGAAGACTGGACTGTCGCAGCTCACGGTCAGCATGCGCGAGGAGCTGGCCGAGTGCGGCGCGCGCCACGTGGCGGTGCACCAGCTAAGCCCTGGCCTCGTGCTGACGGACCTGCTTCTCAAGGGCAGCACCCCAGTGGCACGGAGGTTCTTCAACGCCCTGGCCGAGGAACCGGAGACGGTGGCGGCGAGGTAGGGAAAGTCGAGGGCGGCCTT
>Ga0160423_10002137_pt1 | contig 16542 bp, 10 predicted proteins | sample CRUFie14St8metaG_FD_108191 | JGI IMG/M metagenome (GOLD analysis project Ga0160423, IMG submission 108191) | Marine microbial communities from the Costa Rica Dome - CRUD Field 142mm St8 metaG | ecosystem: Environmental > Aquatic > Marine > Oceanic > Photic zone | place: Costa Rica: the Eastern... | reverse complement strand
TCCCAAACCCAGCTCTTGACAACAGAGGACTGATCATTCAAAAAGAAGGAGGAAGGATTCCTTACATGGAGGAGGGTGGCCAGATGCCAGAGCAAGAAGGCGGAGACCTTCTCTCAAATATCTTGGGTCAGGCAGAGGGCAGAAACATGGACAAGACTCCAGGTGAGTTTAGCCACGAGAAGAACCCCATCCACATGATTGATGATAGTGGAAACAAGGTTGGCGAAGCTACTGGTGGAGAATACATCTTGAATCCCACTCAGGCAGAAGAGATCGACAAGGTCCAGCAAAACATCGCAGATAAGGTTGAAGGAGGTAAAAAGCCATCAAGAGAAGAACTGATGCTTTTGTATAAGGCCGTTCGTGGTGTATTTTCGCAACCACAATTTGACGAAGAGTAATGTCTAACGGTTACATGTATGTAGCTCCACGCCAAGAGGGGAAGTCATTCTCCGACATGGTGGACGAGCAGAAGGCTATCATTCAAGCGCAGCAGCGCGAGAACATCGCCAACCAAGTTGCGTCACAGAGGCAGCGTGCTGCTTTTCAGTATCAACAGCTTGAGAAGATCTATGGGTTTGATGTAAATGGCTGGAGCCAGGATCTCATCGACGCATTTAAGACGAGACAAGACGACATCTCTAACAAGCTCAAGACTGGAGAGTATGACGACGTAACTACCCTTATTCAGGACGTAGGTGAGCTCACCAGCTTGCACGGCATGGGCTCTTCTGACGCTGCCATGAACAAGCAGGGTGAGGATGACTACCTGGGCTGGGAGACGGGGTCCAAAGAGTGGACTCAAGAGGGTACAGAGTTTATCGGTGACGCCACTGACAGGCAGAACAGAAACTCTCACACCCGTGGCGGAGGAAGGCTTCAGGGGTCTAGAGTTGTAGGCGGAAGAGTTGTTGGTATGTATGTAGACGTCAATGGCAGAACCATGGAGGACGTCATGCTTGAATCCGACCCAACCCTCCAAAGACAGGAGGACGAGGCTGGTAATGTATTCCTAGTCGGAGAAGACGGGAACAAAACACAAGTGGGTGGAGACGCATTTAGCAATCCATTTGTGGGCAACCAAGCAAACTGGGCGCCTTCGTCAAGGCCGCTCGGAGACATCGCTGTTGATGCCTTTTCTGTGGACCTGCACAAGAATGCAGTTGCAAACCTGCGTGGCAAAGAAAATATGACCACTCAGCAAAAGGAAGAGGCCCTCGCAAACACTTTGAATCAGGCGTTTAACGGCGGGTCTAAGACAGCTGATAAAAAGAGACTTGACAACTCTGCAGTCGCGTACTGGGAGCAACAGGCTGGCGGTGAGATTAGCTGGAACGGAGAAGCTGTAGAAAGCCTCAACGACGGCTTGACACCTCAGGAGCTCTTTGTCAGAGATGCTGTAAGATTTGCTGATCTCGATCAGGCTCCTCGCCCACCACAGCAGCCTACTCAGAAGAGTCAGTCAGAAATTGCTCTTAGCAATGTTCAGAGAGTCTCTTTGCCAGCACCCGACCAAACAGGCCCGCAAGACCCAGGAGCTGATCTTGATCCAAACAGTGGCAGCACAATGATTGGTCAGATCCCTCTTGGGACTGGAGTAGTTAGATGGGGAGCCATGGGTGGTGATCAAGTCGTTTCTGTTCAGAGCGTTATCGTCGCAGGTAACGGGGACATTCTTGTTCAGTACTTGCCCGACGACGCCTCTACAGATCCGTTTGGCATGCAGTCAACAGAATCGAACACTGGTCAAGGGAGAGTCCTCAGATTTTCCGTAGAAGACTTGAATAGTAGTCCAGATTTGGGTAACTTGATGCAGGCTATTGACATGAAGTTCCCGACCCGTCAGGGAGAAAGAAACTTCTTCAACGAAGCCTACAACAAAATCTTCTTTGGCGCACAATAACAAGCAATGAACGAGAAATTTCAAAGAGCTGTTGAAGACCTCTACTCTAGGGGTCTTTCTGATAATGCGATCTCTCAGATCCTTACTCTGACTGGTGATTACGGCGACGACATCGAAGCTGTAAGATTCAGCGTCAGCGAGTACAATAAAAAAAAAAGAGAAGAAACAGCTACGGAGCCTGCTTCGGCGGACTCTTTATCGGGCTTAGACCTAAACAAGGCAAGTCAGGATACAGCTTCTGCATCACTCGGGACTGGTAAGCCAAAGAGGGACACCAAGCCTGAGGTCGGTGTAAATGTTGGTCGCCCCACTACGATGGGGACTACCGACCCCTCTGGCGCAAGAGTGACGCTTGACCCAAGAGGACTCGATGAGAGACTTGGAAGGGTTGTGCCTGGGTCTGCAAGACCTGAGGTAAAGAGCGCTATGCGCGAAGCTGAACTTGTTGATCAGCTCAAGGCTGAGCTTGCAAAGCGTGATCCAGATCAAGCGCAAAACCTTACTAGTCAGTTCGTTACAGACGACGACAAAGCTATGGAGCTTGCCCTTGGGGTGGCTAAGCAAGATCGCGGTAGCATGGCTCGTGGATACAACATGCGTCAGTATGGGTACTCAGAGCAGGCTATTGAGTATGCAGAGGAGATCAACAAGCTCAGAGCAGAAAGAAAAAGGAATCAAGAACTGTCTCAGGCTGCAGACATCAGAGAGATGGCTAAGCAGAGAGGCGGGGAGTCTGAAGTAAACCTTCCTTCTTGGGCAACCGCAACTGTTGGAGCTCTTTCCTCCGCAGCCAACGCCACAAATCCAGCGGGTATGGCCACGATGAATACGTGGTTGACCGAGACTGTAGAGGATATTTACAGAGGCGTTCAGACTGGATATAGGGGGGCAAAAGCTACACCAGACGTTCTTACAGCGTTTACCAAGGGTAACGACAATCTGACCAACGAGCAGATTGACAACATTATTGCATCGCTTGAGTCAGGAGGCCCTTCTGATGAAATGCTTGAGTTTAATGCAAGGACTCTGGAAGAGGGCAATGACTTCTTTGCTTTTTTCAAGGCCCTTGCAGCCAACCCAAATCCATCAGGAGTGGTAATGGAAATGATTGCCAACTCAATGGCAATGCTTGGCAATGAAGCATCTCTGAAGGCTGGAGCTGGAGTGTTAGCTCCTAGCGCCCTTAGGGGGACGCTCCAAGGCGGTGCTGCGGGCGCTTCTTTTGGTGGCGCTGGAGCTGTTCCTGGGGCAGTGGTCGGGACCGCAAAGGGCATCTTGCAGGGCATACCATACGCATTCAGCGTTGCTTCAACCACGTCAGCCACTGGCATGATGTTTATGCAGTTTGTTCAGGAGGAACTGGACAAGCAGGGCAAGGAGCTGAACAGGGAGAATGTCAGAGCCATCATGGAGAACGATAACCTGTTCAATAGATTCAGGACAGACGCTCTGAAGTACGGGGCTACACTTGGTGCCATTGATTTGGTTACGGCAAAGATGGCTTCTTCTGTCGGTGCCAACCTGATCAGAAGAGGAAGGATTGGAACGGGTGCGACAGCACAGGCGTTTGGTGAGGGCGTAGGTGGTGCGACAGCCGAGAACTATGCACAGAAAGCCATTGGAAGAGAAGCCACAGCTTTTGAGCTTGGCGCTGAGTTTATCGCTCAGGTAGCTCAGGGTGCTCCAGGCACATTTGCCAACATCGCAAAAGCTGCATTGCCGAAACCTTTGGTGGAGGGCACCTACAAGGTCAACGGTGAAACCGTAGATAGAGACGCTGTGTTGCGGCTTGTGTCTATGACCCCAGACGCTGAGCTGGAGTCCATGGGTATCGAGGTGGAGAATGACGGCTCTCTTCAAGATCTGATCGACGTTAAGAAGCGTCGTAACGAAATTAGAAAAGAGATGCCTGCCGACATGCCTGAATCTCAAAGAGAAAGGCTTGTGGAGCTGGAGCTTGAGAAGCAGATGGGCGACGCAAAGACTGAAGCTGGCAAGAAGAGAAGGGCTGAGATAGATGAAGAAATTCAGTCTATCTTAAACCCAGATCAAAAGAAGGATGAGGAAACCAAAGCAGAGGAACCATCTAAGGAAGAAACCAAAGAAGAAGCCCCCGCGAAAGAAGAAGGACCTAAAGAAGTCCAAGTAAAAGGGGAGAAGTACACCGTCTCAAAAGATGAGAATGGAGAGACCGTCGTTGTAAAGGCAGCCACTGGCAGGAAGGCCAAGAAGGGAAGCAAGAACTACAACGCGGCTGTCGAGGCAGCCAAGGGTCAAGAGACTGCCGATACCCAGTCGGAACCAGAGGTTGACGAGTTTACCAAAGAGTTTAACGATTACGGAGAGAAGCACAGAAACTCAAGAAGGGTAGAGCCAGGAAAGGTCGTACCCAAGGGAGACGTCTCAGGCAGAAATGCCAGACTGCTGAACGTATTGTCTCGGGTGTTCAAGACGCCAGTAGAGATTCACAAGACACGAGAGTCTCTTGCGGCAGCATCAAAGACTGCATACGCAGCGATGAAGCAAGGACTAGAAGTGAGGGGTTTCTACAGAGATTCTGATGGCGTTGTACACATCTTTGACGACGGTACCAAGCAGACAAGAAAGACTATTGTACACGAGTTCTTGCACTCTGAAAATGCAAAGAACAGACAGATGATGGAGTCTGTTTACAACTCTATCGTAGAAGCAGCGAAGCAGAACGAAACGCTTCAAGAATACATCGACAACATCAGAAATACCTATGAGCAAATCGGATTTACCCCCGATGAAATCATGGATGAAATCGTTGCAAACTTTGGCTCTGACGCAAAGTCTAGCCAGTTTGAAAACGTAGCGTGGAGCACAATCAGGCAGGCCATCAACAGAATGTTTGAGCAGCTGGGCTTGGGTGATGTGTACAGAATCAAGTCCAAGAACGACCTTGTGGAGTATTTGGACGGCGTGTCCAGAGCTACCAGAGGGCTTGAGAGACCTGGATCAAAGACTGGTCAGGGAACTGAATCTCAGTCAGCCGCTGGGGACAAGCTGTCTGTCGACAGACCTCACTCTAGGTACGCCAATGAGAAGACAGAGTATGTCAAGCGCATGCTGAATCACGCTGTGTCAAACAAGGTTTTGACAAATTACGTTGCTGACAAGTACGCTAAGCAGGCAAACAAGTTTAGAGACGGATACCTCAAGTACAACAAGAAATCTTACCTAGATGCTCTTGTTGGTCTTGATGCAAAGCTGGATAAGTTCCTTAAGAAAAGATTCAAAGAAGAGGGCAGGAACTACGCCCCAGGCGCAAGACCTGATCCTTATACGGGTGTTGATAAGCTTCACATCGGAGAGGACATCTCTGCTCTTGCAAGAAAAAGACAGCTTGGTGAACTCAAGGAGATGAACGTTGACATTCAAGGCAGAGTAAAGTGTCAGATCACTGGGGGATGCCACAAGAGCGTACAAGCTCAGCGTCAGCGTGCCATGTCGCAGGTTACGGCTCCTGTGATTACTCACAACATGAGTGAGGAACAGAAGGCAGACTTGATTGGTAAGCACATCGCAGAGGACATCATCGTGTCTCAAGACATTCTGCCAGAGTCCTTTGCTCGGGGTGAGAACCTCTACTCTGACTTCAGAACTGAGTTTCCCAACGAGGTCGCCGCCATTCTTGGTGATGACGTAGTGCTACAGCATGAAGGACTTTTGCCCGTGCTGGGTGCAATCACTTCGAACGGCAATGACACTCTGACAAACGTCAAGGATACCATTGACGCTATCGAGTCTATTGCTAAGACGGGAGCCATTTCCAACACCATCATGGACGGCATGACTTCGCGTCAAGCCATTAGGGACGGCATGCAGGTTCTAAACATTTTGCTGAAGAGACCTGAGTTCCAGGGAGCGACCATGCAAGAGACTATTGAGAACATCAACGCATGGATGTTCCAGGAGCAAACAGTTCAGGAGTTCTTAGAGGAAAACGACCAAGCCAAAGACCCACTGTATCAGTATTCAGAGTACGCAAAGACTGCGTTTCCAAAAGACACAGTGGTTCCGAGGTCAGCCATGTTGTTTGGACCTAAGATCGGTGTGTTCATGGCTGCGCTTAACGGCAACGAGAACATCTTGGTTCACGATACATGGATCGAAAGATTTAGAAAGAGAATCGCTGGAGAGTTTCAGCTTGGTCTTACTAGAGATGAAATCAAGGCTTGGAAAGCTAAGATGAAGCCTATCAGAGGTAAGGGATATAGATTTGATAGGGATGCAATCACAGACCTTCAGAGGTACTATGCTTTCGCTTACGGTAAGAAGGAAGCTGGTATGCCTTTGGACGACACTGAGGCTATGGCCCTGTACATGGGTAAAAAGCTGTTTGGCAAGTTTAACGAGAACGTAAGCAAGCCCAACAGAAGGATTATGCTGGAGGCAGTAAAGAATGCGCAGAAGATCTTGTCTGAACAAGGGGTTGAGCTTAGTCCAGCGCAGATCGGGCAGGTATTGTTCTTTAACGAGCATGAGCTCTACTCAGAGGCTGGCATGCAGAATCCAAACACATCTCTGTATTCAGAGAGTGGCAAGAAATACAGGAATCAGCTGGAAAGCGTTTCTGATCAGGAGGTTAGAGAGTTTATTGAGGAGAACAACAAGGAGATCAGAGACAAGCTTGCTGCATCCAAAAAGAATCCTTTCGAAGGAAGAAAGGTTGTTGGTCTTTTCCACGCGGAATCAAAGTCAGGTCTATACAGGCCCATTACTGTGTCGTTCCAGCCAACTAGCTACTACGACTACATGAAGTGGCACAACAGAATGACTGGCAACGGAAAGGTTCCGTTTGATGAAATCTATTCTTACGAGTTGACCGATGAGTTCGGAACCACCACAAAGAGAGCAGAGCAGCCTTCAAGACCATTCTTGGACGAAAACTCAGACCCCAAGCACATGAAGTCTACAGTGCTGAACTTTAGAAGCTTGGGTAGCACTCAGTTCCTAACAGGCAAGGCAGTAGAGAAGTTCCCGACCTCTGTGTTGGTTATGAAGCAAAGAATGGGAGAGAAACTTAGTGTCGACATCTCTGCATCTAGAGTAGGAGACATTCAGGGCCTGATGGCTTATGATGCGTTCTCAGCAAAAAGACACGCTTCTCCTACCGAAGACGCGAACAGACACTTTGTCCCAACAGACGAAAAGGACTCAATGGACGCAGAAGAGTCTCCATTCTTCAAGCACAGAGACTCGGCAGACTTTGACTCTATTGAGGGGGCGTACGAACTCAACGGAGCTACGTTCAATGTCAATTCAGAGAGTCAAGCAAGAATCGTTTCCTTCGAAGGGGTTGAAGCGATGGACAATGAAGTCACTGGGACACGCTCAGAAACGTCAAGAGACTTCCTGTCATTTGACGGTGTTAGAGTTAGATATAATCCTTTCTCTTCTTCTGCATACACAGACGCTGGAGGAAGGCCTATCAAGTCTGCAGAGACAGCTGTGGTTGTTGGAGACGATGTATTCGTCAGAGGTAAGATTGAGTATGGGTCAATGGAGGATTCGGATGTAGGTGGAGAAATGGATCTCTTGCACATCGGCAAGGAAGCTTCAGACCCAGAAGGCTATAGAGATGGTTTAACTAGATTTGTCAGATACGCTGATTCTCAAGGAATTAAGTTTGTAAATGACGAAGAAGCCAAGGACGCTTACAGGTCGTTGTCTCCACAGCAGCGGCAACAAATGGATACGTCTCAGACAGTGGACAGAGCCAATCGAGCTTACGACATGCTTTCTGCAACAGAGAAGGTCAGAGGATTTATTGAAGGCAACATCTCTAAGATTAAGGACTCTACAGTAAGAGGTGCGATCCTGAAGAATCCAGAGAACTACTACACTCCTCAGAAGCTCAAGACCATCAAGGCTGACCTTGAAGGCATGAGCACGGCTGACCTCATTACGAACATGAGGGAGGACGCTTTGGCATCTCTCAGAGAGAAAGACGATGACTACGTAGGAGTACTCGCTGGCGTGGAGCTCATCAACAGGGCCATCAGAAATGGAGACACAGCAGCTATCCCAGGGCTGTACGAGGAGCTAGGCAAGCTTGGCACCTTCTTCGGTCAGGGGTTGAGACACTTTGCAGAGCTAAAGAGCTCTACGCCAGCCACGCTGTACTCCTTTGTGAAGAACCTGGTTGAATCCAGAGGCAACATGCTTACGGATCAGCAAGAGAAAGAGCTTGCGGCAATCACGTCAAGAGTGTTTGACGCTCAGAAGGCGTACGCAGAAATGGAGGAGAAGATCGCTAATGAACTGGCCGATGACTCCGCACTTGAGAGCGTCCTTCAGGAGCTCAAGGAGGCACAGAAGGAGCTAGATGGATTCACCGTAAGAACTGTAGAGAGAAACTATTCTGAGCTGTTAGTTCCCATCATGCAGGGGAACTTGATTACACTCAAGTCCCAGGGCATTAACGTAGCATCAAACTACGCTCAGATACTTCTAGGGGCTGGAGTTGACCTCGTGTCTTATCCGATCGAGAAGGTGTTAAATCTTCTCGGCATGGATTCAGACCCCAGAAAGCTCAGCATTTTGTCCTATGTATATGGAGCGAGAAAGTACGTCAGTGCTACTAAGGAGTCAGTAAAAGACGCAGTCAATGGGCAAGACCCAGACGTGACGGAGTGGAGGCAGTACAGAGGGTTCGCGCCCTTCAGAGCGCTGCAGGCAGCCATGAGCTCTGATGCCCTGCCAGTGGATTCTCAGACAGGTAAGCCGTCGGTGAGACAGCGCCTAAAGCTTTTGCTTGAAGGCACACTCGCCATCCCAGCAGAAACCATGTTCAGACTGCTCAGCCTCGGTGACTACAACGTAAGAAAGTACACGGAGGAGGTGTTCCTTGATCAGCTTGGCAGAGGGTACGGACTTACTGGAGAGGCGCTTGCTAAGTTCAGAAAGAACCCTCCAGCCGCCATCAAAGAGAAGGCGGAACAGCGAGGTAGACAGATGACCTTCCAGGACCAGAGAGCAGCGTCTATGGCTGCGCAGGGACTGACTCAGGGGATTATCAACTTCCTCAACAGGCTCGGAGTTCCTCCTGCAGCTTCTTCGTTCCTTGTCAGGTCTCAGGTTCCTTTCGTGAAGACTCCATCGAATATCCTTGATGAGCTTGCTCAGTACCTTTCTCCTGTGTATGCGGGCATTCACATCTTGTCTGGCATCAAGAACAATGATGCGAGGTATGCTTCAGAGGCTACAGCGAAGATGATTATCGGAGGTTCCGCAACATACGTCGCCAGCATGCTGATTGCCAACGGACTCGCTAGCGGTAGCGGCATGGATGACGATGAGAAGCGGATGCGGTCTATCATGTACGACACACTTCCTCCTAACAGCATCAACGTAAGCGGTGTGAAGCGGTGGCTGAACGGAGAAGACTCGCAGTACAAGCCTGGTGACCACGTAGCTTCTTACCGAAGCATCGGTTTGCTTGGGCAGATCATTGGTGCAACAGCAGCTGCCCAAACACCTGAGCAGTCTCAGGAGATTGCAAAAGATCCCTTCTCTTCAATGAAGGCCTTGAGAAGGTTGGTTGGTTCAAATCAGTTCGGCATCATCGCCAACATTATGGATCAGTCCTTCCTGCAGGGGCTGAGCGGGCTCACCACGGTGCTCACTGAAGTGGACCCCAACAGAAGAGACAAGGCCATCGACAGATGGATGGAAAGCACATGGAGAGCTGTTACAGCAGTGCCTCTACCCAACCAACTTTCTCAGTTCCACAAAGCAGAGCGTGAGTACTTGCCTGCTTACTCTGACTTCGAAGTAGGGGAGGGCAGATTGATTAACGTCCTCAAGGACAGGCTATTCATTCAGACTGACATCCCACCAAAGAGAGACTGGAAAGGAGACCCCATCAAGCAGACCCCCGAGGGAAGTAGTCCTTTGTTCTACAACGTGTTTGACATCACGAACGCAAGGCAGGGAACTTCTGACCCAGTAACTGTTGAGATGTACAGACTGGCTATCGCTAATGAAGGTGTGCCTCCGACACTGGTGGGATACCCAAGATACATTGCCAGAAGAACAATCAAGCTCAACGAGTTGCTACCAACAGTTGGCACTAGAAAGCAGTTTGGCAAAGCATACGCGGCTTCGGGGAAGAGATACTCTTTCGTAGAAGACTTCATGCGTGGACAAATGAAAGAAGGATTCGACAAGGTGGAGCTCGGCCCTCAGCAAATCTCCGACCTCATGGAGCTTGTTGGTAAGGCTAGGTACGCTGATGTGAGCAGAGTCATCAGAGATGAAAGATATCAGCTCGCAGACACCCAGACCCAAATCGAGGTAATCGACAAATACGTTTCAAACAACTACAACGGTGTAAGGGAGTTCAACAGAAATGGAACTTTCAAGGATCATACAGAAATGATCTTGGACATCGTTCAAAAAGCATACGATGAGTACAGACCGCAAGAAGATTAAGGACACAAAGCTCGGTAAATGGCTCAGAGACAAGGCCCCAAACATCCTTGACACTGTAGGAGACTTGCTCCCAGACAGTGGCGGCCTTGGTGTTGTCAAAAACTTGCTCGACAAAGATGACAGCGTAGATCCTGCAGAGGCTAAAGCTGTTCTCGATGCTGAGGTGCAGTTTCAAAACAACGTCAGCGAAAGATGGAAGGCCGACATGAGCAGCGACGTAAAGCTCGCAAAGTACATCAGACCAGTAACTTTGATCGCTTTGATGGTAATGTTTATGGGAACCATGGTCATGGATTCCCTTGATAATCTGCCATTTAACGTCAAAGATTCTTACGTATCTTTGCTTGAAATACTTATGTTAACGTCTTTTGGGGCATACTTCGCTGGAAGAACCATTGAAAAAGCTAGGAAATAATGCTTGACAACCTTAGTCACTTTGAATTTTTAACTGTAGCAGGGGCACTCGTGATGGGGTGGATCAAGTTTCAGTCTGACTTCAACAAGCTTAGTTCTAGAGTACATGCCCTCGAAGCAGACAACGCAGAGTTTAAGGACGACGTCAAGCAACTGCTCAAGGATATCCAAGAGATAAAGCTACTTCTGGCTAAGAACCAGATGCAATAAAGATAAACAACATCACCATGAAAATTATCACACTCACTGGCGGAAAAAAGGTCAGCAAGAGAAGCGTAAGGCTAAGGGAAAAAAGACGAAAGGCAGCTAAATTTGCCAGAAAGCGCAGAAGAGGGTCTTTCTTGCAGAAGGTAGGAAGATCTAGAAAGAATAGACTTAGCCACAGAATCAAAGACGAGGACAAGAGGTTTGCAGGAAAGCTGGCTCGTAAGGGGTTGCTCAAAGACGGGCACTACGACAAGTCGATATAAGTAAGCGCAAGTCATTAAAAGGATAAAAAAGAGGGGAGCCGAAGCCCCCCTCTAACAGATTGCGAAGTTCCACAGCTAACTAAGCCCGTGTAACTTTCCCAAGATAGTACATTTGGGATATCCAGCAATGTTCAATCCTTTTCATCGTACTGGACATGCACCACCTTCACAATCTGCGATCTCAATGTCGTCCATATTCAACTGACTCAGGTTGGTAATGGGCTTGACTTGCTCAACCATTTCCTTCCACTTCCAGTATGTGATCTCCTCCATAGGAGCCTGATCGAAACCATGCTCATTGTGAAGCAAGAAGGATACAGACTTGACGTCGACGTAGTTGTCATTGAGCCACGCCTTGATCGCGTCCAACTCTTCCTTCCTGTAATAGATCGTGACCGACACTGAGTTATCGGACCATTCCGCTTGCAATCGCTTGATTACTTCGAGCTGGTCCACAGCGCTCATATCATTTGCAAATGTAGTGTTCTCTGGGAAACTACAGGGGAACGACACAACCACCGTGCTGTGGTCTTCGGTTCCGTCGAAGTTTCTGACGTACTCTACGTGATACCCATTGTCTCTGCACACTCCGACCAACTCGCTATCTGCAGCCATTCGGATTCGTCGAATGTAGTACTGGCTGTACCCTGGATGTGCTCCTGGTGTAACGCCAGCAAGTAGAGACAACGTTCCACTGGGTTTAACTGTAGTAAGTTTAATAGATGTTGGAAATCCGCAAATTCTAGAGTACTCCTGGTCATAAGCTCTAAGGTGTGTATACACCGAAGATAGCCAACTTTTCTGTTCCTCTGTAGCCTGAAGGTAACCAGTTACGCCGATTCCCATTCGCATGTTCTTGTGAACGATATCTTCAGTCTCGGGAACGGCACACTTGATTGCCAGGCTGTGCTTATTGATACGGTATAGCAACGTAGCGACGTCCTTGAGCTCCCTTTCTGTCTCGATGTTCGGTAGATAGATCTCAGCCAAGCAGCAGGTCTCAAACGGAGCAAGACTTTGCTCTGCGCATGGGTTGTACCCCATGACGTCTGGGTCAGGGTATTTAGTCTCACCCGTCCTTCCCATTCTTCGTGATGAGGTAAGGTTGATGAGTCCGTATGGTTCACCGTTTCCTTTGTAGCCTTCCCAGAACTCTTCTGGGAGCGTGCTAACATCATCGCACGCCACTGAGTTGTTGGACATGGCCCTCCAGTTGGGGATTCCTCCAAGGTCCCAACGCTTGGCTCGCAAGTATTCGATGTCGTCATGATCTCCGATAGCAATTTGTGCAGACCGACGGACGTTACCAGCCACTACGATCTTGCCGATGATATTCATAATGTCCAAGCAATCAATGGGGCGGAGGCGCTGGCCACTCCGATCGTTCAAGATGCGATTTATTTCATCCATACCCCAGATCAAATCTCCAGGCCCAGAGGCTGTGCCACCAAATCCTTTGATGGGGGTTCCAGCTGGCCGCACAAGAGACGTGTCGTAAGAGAATCCTTTCCCTGTCACGAATGAAGCTTCAAGCACTCGCTTGAGAAGCTCAGTCCATCCCTCTCGTGAGTCAGGCACAATGAAGTCGGCGCCTGCATCCTCCACGTGGTTGACCTTTACTTTTCTTCTAACCTTGGGGAGCTGATACACATGCTCTCTCTGGATATTGAATCCAACACCACTGCCGAGCATCAGCATTTCAAACGCCCAAGTGAAAGGCCTCACGGGTTCATCTACAACTGTGAACGCACAGTTCTGAAGCGACGGCAAGCCAAGCTTATCCACCGTCTTAGTTCCAAGCTGCCACAGAAATCTGCCAGCGACAGTTCCTTTCAGCTGCATCATCATTCGCTTGATGTCTGCTTGATCTTTCTCGTTGAAGTCGCACTTCAACTGTTTGTTGCACGCCTCGATTACGCGATCAACTGTCTCTTCCCACTCCTCTGTTCGATCTTTGATAGGGCGTGCATAGGTCCGCTTATATGTAGCGTAGCCGACCTCGCCCCAGGGAATAAACTCTGGGTTGTAACTCATGTTTTAAGGTTTAGGTTTTAGAAAATAGGACGGCTAAGATACGTCAATATCTCTGATCGTAACTCCAAACTCTGTAAGACAGTAAGCTCTTGAGATCGTGTAACTTAAGGATTGTTATCACGTCCTTCCTGTCTTTGCGTGTGTACTTTTTTAGGTACGCATCCTTCTTGTTGGAGACTGCTTCGTCCTTTACATGTTTCTCACAGAAGAACGCCAGCTCTTCTCGATCAACAATAGAAAACCCTCCTTCTTCTGGCATGTCGAATGCAATGATCGTTGCACCGCCATACATCCATCCTGGGTTTCCTGCTACGTTCTTGAACTCACACCAGATCTCATCGGGCAAGTTGTTGCCCTTCACATCCACACCCCATCTTTTGGTCCCGTTCAGGGCCAGCCAGTAGTCGATGTGCTCGTGCCGATCCTCAGTGTGACTAGACTTCGTGACCATGAGGCCTTTGTTTCTAGCTGCTCTCACAAACCTAACCTCCGCTACACGTCCTGTGGAGCTGCTGTAAGCTCGTCGCTTACTCGTTACGTTCGTGCTCATCGACGGCTGATTTAATCAGATCAAGTTCATGATAGATTGCCGTCTTCACTCCTTCCATCGCCTCTTCTACCTCGCCTAACAGCTCTACTGGGATTCCTTCCTCGTCATGCAGTGCTTCGTAGAGATCGTCAATGATCTCATGAATCTTATCGCATGCGTGGTGGTAATACCAACTCAGCTTAGATATCTCCATTTTTAATTGATTCTAGGATTTCTTGAATAGCATGGTCAACCTGACCACTATTCTTCGCTAAAAATACAATCGTTTTCGCGTCCTTTCCAACTAAATGGCGAAGAAAAAGTTTCCACCTCATAGGGAAGTCATGATGTGAGGGAAGGTATCCCTTTGTTTCAATGATCCAATCATGATCCCTGCCTACGAAGTCAGGCTTGTATGTAATGGGAAGCACGACTGACCCCGATCGGTCAGTCATTTGCTTTCCCTTTGCAGTCATCTTAAAGTACTTGTTCGGAAACCTGAACTTTTCACTAAGCTCGAACTGATGTTCCTCGTAGTCAAAAGCTAGCCCGTATTCTTTAAGCTGGTCAGCACAGTACTTCTCAAGAGAACTAGCGTACCTGCCCAGTTGTTTTTTCTTTGCGCTTGATCGCTTCTTCGTTGTCTTCCTCTGTCTCTTCATCTAACGAAGTTACCAAAGAAAATTTTCAAAATCAATTCATGAAGTCAATGTTTATTGGCATGGTTGCTTCCTTGGGGAAGTTAATAGGCTGATAGAGAGCTCTTTGTCCAGTCATGGTTGTGAATCCAGTGTGGGAAAGATTCATCTGAATACGGAAGGGATCCTCCAAAGGAGTAGGAGCACCCCCTGTCTCCACTTCACGCACCTTTCGAACGTGTAACTCACTCATCTTACGGATCTCAGGGTCCATTGCTTGAACCTTTCGGTGAATCGTCATGAAGCAATCCGCTCTGTTTACGAACTTTCCACCGCCCTCTGTGTCTTCAGCATACGGAGCGACAGGCAATCCGTCGTCACCCTTGCGTCGTTGCGCCTCAGTGACGGCGTGCATGTTGAGCCATACAGCTACGTTGTTGGCCTTACTGAATGTGAGGAACTCACTAGCGGCTTCGTAGTGGTAGTCATGAACTCCGATCCCGCTGTTCTTCATGTCCAGCTTGAGGCTGTTGTACGGATCCACGAAGATTGCGTCGATAGGTTGCTGACGCATTACCTTTTCCATGAAAAGAATAATGTCGCTGTAGCTGTATATCTGATTGTTGTTGATGACGGTGAAGTGTTCTTGCACCCATTTGTAAGCTTGTTTGCGCTCCAAGAACGTCATGTCTGCCACCTTCTTGTCCATGGCGAACTGCATGAGGGACATCTTGACAGAAGCTGTGCGATTCTCCGAAGAGTAGATCACCCACTTCCATCCGTGACGAACTGCGGAGTTAGTAATTAAGTATAGCATAGTCGTGGTCTTACCCACGTTTGAGTGTCCGTTGACAATGACAAACTCCTTCTTGTATCTGAAGTAATCGTCAAGTCTGGGGTCACCCGTGTCAAGGCCGATGTCAATCTTGCCCTGAGAGTAGTCGTCAATCCATCGGAAGTCCTCGTCGTCAGACGAGATGAAGGACATATCTCCATCGTTCAGAAGCATCTCACGCTTGGCTGACTTCTCCTCTGCGATGATATCCTTGATGGGCATCTGCTTGCCCTTCTCGATACCAGCGACGATAGTCTGTTTGGCGTGCTCTTCGCTGTCCACATCTCTCTTGCATACCTCACGAAAAAGGACTCGGACAACCTCTTCCTGTTCCATCTTGCCAGCGGCTACATATCCACCACACAGGATCGCTGCCCTGTTCAGTGTGATCCACTTCTCCCCATCCTGAGCGTTCCGAATCATGCGGCACGCTAGGTTGAGTTTCATGTAGTCTGTGTAGTCGTAGGCTTCGTTGGTTGGCACCTGGGCCTCGGCATGCTCTGTAGTGAAGTGACCAAACTTCTTGTAGTCATCTTTGATGATGATGTCTGGGTCGTGTGACTCAAAGCATGCACGAGACTCGTTGATGCCAGACTCGTCTAGTTCAAGTCCATGTGTTCTTTCAAAGTACTTGACGAGGGCACGGAAGTGATCTCTATGCCTTTCTGGATTGGTGATTTGAACCAGCGCTTTGACGCCCGTTCCGCTAGGCGAAGTCCAGCATGAATGAATGAAATCATCCGTGGCAAGGGCGCGTTTGGTCTGGTCAACATCAACGTGGTCAAAGTCCAGAATAATAAATCCCGAATGTTCGAAGAGCGCGTCATCGGCTCTCGACGAAAACTCCCCGCTGAAACAGACAACGGGGAGCTCTTGCTTTTTCGTTTTATCGCCATTACGGACTTCAGATACCAGTGTACTCGACTTCCCATTCTGAATCCGAATCAACGCTTGTTGTAGTGGAATGTGGTGTGGGGCTTTTTTGTCGAATACGTTTTTGAATATCGTGACTTTCATTGTCCTTGGCAATCATGAGGAGGATGAGATAACCTGCCAGATCCTGCAACGTATCCTCCGTTGCGTCACATAGACCTGCGTTCTTGATGCGTTTGAGTTTGTCGTCGATACGCATCTTGATACCTGCGACAGCGTTTGCCTGTGAAAAAACATTCAGAGGCTCAAGTGCAGAGTTGCCATATCTGGCGTTCTTGTTGAGGAGTAAGTCCTCCAAGGCTTTACACTTGCTCTTGATTTTGTTC
>Ga0160423_10002136_pt1 | contig 16543 bp, 12 predicted proteins | sample CRUFie14St8metaG_FD_108191 | JGI IMG/M metagenome (GOLD analysis project Ga0160423, IMG submission 108191) | Marine microbial communities from the Costa Rica Dome - CRUD Field 142mm St8 metaG | ecosystem: Environmental > Aquatic > Marine > Oceanic > Photic zone | place: Costa Rica: the Eastern... | reverse complement strand
TCCGATTGCCCAGTATTTTGTCAACGATCCTGCCCCGTGCATTCTGCTAGGCAGAAAGCCAATAACATCGTAAATATCTTCAAATTCAAGTGGTATCCCTATCTTCTCTGATATCTTTTTTGAAAGTTCTAAAGATGCTTCTATTTTCTCTTCGCGTGTTTCTAACTTATTGTTCTCTATCCAAATGCAGTCTACTATCGCATGAAGTATGTTCCAACCTTCTTCTTCTGCAATGGAAATTGTCGTAAGAAGTATGTCCCTCGCCCAAGCACATATCGCTTCGTGCGCTTCTATTCGCCCGAATCTGGCATTCTTATATCCAGTATAACCGAAACAGGTAACGAGCAGCCACTTCAATGCATTTTGTTGCAAATCATATACATCTCCCTTTCTTTTTCTGAGTTTTTTTAAAGCGCTTCTTCTTTCTATCAAAGGTGCAACAACTCTCCCAAGAAAACCATGTGTTCGGGCACAAGTATGTGTCTTCAAACCTGGAACTTGCAATGCAGATGCATGTTTTGAGGGGAATATTTTCGACACAAATAACTCTGCGCGAGATCTTGTTCTGAAGGTTAAATCCGCTTTTTCTGGATCCAGTGGGATAAAGTTCTCGTTCGTCGGCGAATCTGTTGCAACCTCACAGCAAGCACAATTGAGGGTCTCCGGAGATATATTTCTAGTTGCTATGATGCTAGGGAATAAACTTGCAAAATCCAATTCAATAACATCTGCATACACTCCCGGTTTACTATCCAAATACAAACCCCCGCGATCTGTCATCAAAAGTTCCCAAGCCGTTTTGGTATCCTCTGCTCGGTTCTTTTTCCAAGGAACTAACACCTCGTCCTCCATTGCAATTCTCATTTGTATCGCACTAATCACCGAACCCGGAGACAGTCTAGAGATGTCCTGCGGTGACTGCCTTGAATGCCTACTTAACTCAAAAAGACCCAATATTCCCCCTTCCCGAACTATGAAACTTGCATTTAAGTCGATGTGCAGACGTCCGTTGAGTGGAAAATAAGCATCCTTTCTGATAACCTGGCCGTAGGAATGTACAACTCTTGACATTGTTCTTGGAAGTAGTTGTCTTTCCGTTCTACTGAGAGTGAAACTAAAGTTTGTCTTTTTTGAAAGTTTTTCCAAAGCTGCAAAGTGTAAAGCATCTCCACCTTTTGTGATTATGATATCAGGATTTAATTGAGAAATATGGTCTTCAAATTCGATTAGAAATTGTTCTGCTGAATGTTGGCGAGAAACCTTTGCAAAGAGCTTTTTCTCTGAGGTAAAACCATCCCAAACAAAAATGTCAATTTGTCTTAGATAAGAGTTTATTGTATCAAATCCGTTACTAGAGTAATATGAAAAATCAAGTTCGATAATTTTCATTTTAGGCCAAGAAATGTTCTCATCTATTACTGAAAATGAAGTACCATCCCACTTGACGAATTGGAAAGGGGAAATCCCAAACTCGATGAAAAAACGTTGTGCTAGATGTGCATCTACGGAGTACAAAGAATACCTGTAGTGATCGCCTTTTGCTTCTATGTGGTTAGCGAGTCTACGCATGTTAAATGAATTTTGAACATCTATTTCCAAAACACGATACATCTCAAACTCATCTAATGACAGTCTTTTGCTCACAATTCGCATAGCACCTATTGAAAATTTATTTCTAATTTCAGGTAAAAGTAGCCAGTCTTGTAGCCTCTCCAATAAGCGAATTTCAGAGTGTACGTGCAGCGATGGACACCACGGAATTGAGATCGAATGCATCTTCCGTTCTTCATCAATAATCCATACATCCATACAACGCCCCTCTTCTCCAAGTTGGACATCGACAACCCATCCTTCCAAACAATCACTTCTCACTCTGCAATTTCTGAATTGTTCGTTCTAATTCCTCGATTTTACTGTAGCATTCTAGAATCATCGAAACAAGCATTGGTTTCCAAACATCCATAGTAGGTAGCATTCCTCCTGCTGCTCTACGATTTCTGACGCCGTTCAACATTGTATCCAAAGCATTGCGATCGCTAGAATTCAAAGCCCGTCTAAACGCATTCAATGAGGTCAATTCGCTTTCGACCCTGTTTCTCCAAGTAGGTACTGTTCTGCCCATTAATCGAATTGAATTAAGGTGGAACAGTATTATTTCCAAGAGGGGCGTTCTCTGAAAGTGAAAATGAAAACCGTTCTAACAACAATACGAAGGTTTGATAATCTTCTAAGTCTAATTATAACATGAAGATAATGGTATTAACGGCCCCACTAATCCATGAAATGCTTAGGAAAAGAAGATGTGCAAAAGGCAAGTGCAGACCTAGGAGAACTAGTTATCTTTGGGCAAATATGGTCAGAACAGAAGAAGATGATAAGACTCCAGTAATCGAAGGTTAATACACGATCTACCACTCAATCAGACGTTTTAATACGATTGGGTTCCACCCATTCATCCCAACTAGTGTCAAATCCTACGTAATGGATTAGGTACGATTTTTCCTTAGAATCTCTAACTAATGCATTCCACCAACTTCCGTTCCATTCGACCTTTACCTGTTGGCCGGGGAGATAATCTGTAGTCGACTGGTCTTTTGATGAATTGGAGATTACTGGACAGGGGTTTAAGCCCTCGGTTTGGTCATCAGTAACCCATCCATCAGTTGGAGGACGATCTGCGGAGGATTTTACCCTGTAGTAGTCACCTCGTTTTGTATCCAGGCTATTCCTGTCAGCGAGATACCACCATTGGTCACCATTTCCCATTTTCCAACGAAGAAGTAGTACATCTCCGTTAATGTAACTCGGAACTCCGTCAAAGGTAGTTCCTGGGATGTACGTGCCATTACACTTGGAAGTCCCTGCGCCGTGAACTGTGTAATATTCGTTGGCTTCATCATTGAAGGGGTGGTCTTCTGGATAGGTCTTCCAACCAGTAGGTCCAACAACATAGACTGTGTTCTGCGTTTCAACATGTGCTGTCGCTCTACTATCATAGACTACTCTAACAATTTGACTGGTTTGTAAAGGCCCCTCTCCTAATGCAGGGTGGTTGTATGCGTGGCCATGCAATATACCATCTTTTATTTCAGCGTCTCTAATCACCACCTCTGCCTTTAACTCGTCGACAGCGTCGTCTCCAACCATGGATTTTGCAAGTTCACGATAGTCGAGTTCAGCATCCATATTTATCCCGAGGTTCGAGAACTCTTCGAGCACATCTTCTTCTGAAAGTGGATTCTCACCCATCATAGTCAAGATTTCAAAATATTTCTGAGCAGATATCGTCCCATTCCCTTGCTCATCAAATACCTCAAACGCCTGGATTATCTCTTCAAGTTCGTTTGACTGTTGGCTCAGAAAATTTTGAACAGACTCGGATTCAACATCTGCACTTTCAATCCTGCCCCATTCGACTTGGTCTTCGACATCTCCATCATCAAATAAAATCAAGAAGGTGTGATTTTCATATTCCTTTGAAATTGTAGCAGGGTAATAGGTACCATAATTTTTCCAATTTACCAATACGCGGTCCCCTGGAGAAAATGGGGGTTTTGCAGGCCGTATTGTTCCGGGAGAGGTCCCGATTACAACAGCTGGTTTTATTTCTGTAGCCGTACTTTTTGGCACAGTTATTCGATAGGTTCCGTCAGAATTTATTCCGACAACCGTACACCTATCAATCCACCTCGAATTGGTTGGACTATAATACTCAACGTGATCACCGACCTGAAAGGAGGGGGGTAATTCGTATTTTTCAAATGGCATTTCAAAGGATTGAGGTTTCGGTTTTGAATCAAGAACTCCTAGTTCCTTTAATGCCTCAATAACTGCTGTTGTCACTGCTGTTGTATCATTATTTACGACCGTGTTGTGGATTATGTCTCCGCTCATAACTGAATCTTGAAGATTAAGTGAGGTTGTAGGCGTGGGTTCTTGTTCCACGATATTTTTAGGAGGTGCTGGAATCCATTCCGTTCCAGTCCACAAGTATTTGCCATCCGGACTTAGTGTCCCGTCTGCCATGTTAGGCGTATTTTGTCGTACTTTACCAAATATTCTATCCGGCGGATTTAGATTACCTAAGCCGGATTAAATTACAAATACAAGTACTGTTGTATAATCACGCAAATATTGGAGAGTATTGACATGATTGGTTGGTTATGGGGGCCGGTTATACACCCGTTAGTTGATATCCCTGTTTTTTTATCATTAGGGATTTTCTTGTTTTTTCAAGGGTATGTCGTGGAGGGGTTCAGTTTAGCAGTTATTGGAGTTATTGACCTACTCGTTTTTCTTGCAAGGTATGGAAGTTCCTAACAAATTGAATTTAGTTAATATGAAAATCTGCAGCTTTCTAGTAATCCCGAATAGTTTGAAATACGAGCGCCCATAAATTAAGACTGGGGATTAGATATCGAAATAGGGCAAACTGCAATGGCGATACAAGCGATTAGGTCGTTGTTACCGCAGATAACATCCCTTGTTTACGACGGTTACGAAAAAGGCCGTTTCATGAAATCTGATGATGCGCTTCGTGCAGAATTGGGGAGGCGTTGCGAAATGCTTGCAAGGCACGCAGAGAAATTACAGTCCGACGCTAATAACAAAGGTCACAGAACAGCAAGAAAAGCACTCTCTGAAGTTATCGATACGCTGCATATATTACAAAGAGAAATACAATTTTCAGTATCAGGAACAAATGTTTCAAGCCATTCTGGTATTGGTAAATTGAAATCGAAATCGATTAAGAAGTTAGTAAAGCATGACAGCGCATCGCTACAGTCGATGGTCGATTGTACGAGACTTGTAAATGCAATTGCTGAAAAATATACCACGACTGAAGAAGAAAAGGTCATTTTAGGTATGGTTTCGGAGTGGAGCCAAGCAATAACTAGGTCGAGAAATAGATTCCTTGAACGAAATATGTTTATTGACGGTTTGGTAAAGAGGTAATGATATGCATTTTAGATGGAGAGAGAACCCAGCGGTTATTGCCCAATATATGGTTGCTAACAAAGTCCCAGAACAGGCTGAAGTTACTCTAAAACCCAATGAAATTTGTGTGGTTTTAGAAAACGGTAAGGTCGTTGGTTCGGTATCCCAGCACCACATGGAAGTAAACCCAGAAATCGGAATGATTGGTCGTTTATTTGGAAAGCAGAATCCACAAAGGTCGTTCATGTTTTGTTTTACAGGACCACACCAAATAATGGTCCAGGTAAAAGGACAATCTAATTTAGGAAGTGAAATCAATTGCCTTGTATCAATAAAGGTAGAGATTACTAGGGAATCTGCCCCAAGACTGCTTACATTCCCAGCAAAAGGAACCCTCACGATTCATGCAAGTGACATTGCAAAAGAGCTCCGGTCAATAGTAGGTTCAAACACGTTGAACTTCTTGAAAAATATGAATTCTGAAGAAATGAGAACTCTGGAAACAAACGAAGACCTTTGTTTTCATCTAAAGTCTGAATTGAGATCTACGTTCGATGAATATGGTCTTCAGCACAGGGGAATTCACATTATTTGGAGTTCTTCTGTTGCAGAGCAGAGATTGCAGAATGAAAGCGACCTTGAAAGAATTAGACTATCAAAAGAGGCTGATGCAGACAGGCAAGAATTGGAGCTAAACCATATGATTCAAACCGAACAAAGAAAGCATGAAATCAATGCGCGTCTAGCTTTAGTTGGAGTTCAGGCACAACAAAAAGCGGAGATGGAGAGTGAATTGCAGAGATTAGAAAATGAGGGGAATCTAAGCTTTGCTGAATGGAGCCAAAAGAACAGACTGGTGCAGGCACAAAAGCAATCTGACAGAGAAGAGTATCTCAAGGATGCTCAAACAGAACTAGAAGTGAGTAAACTAATCGCAGAACAGCAAAAGGTTATGCAATCTCCCGCTCAACATGAAAAGGACGAAAAACAAAGAAGAGCTATGGAAATGTTTGAGCAGGTCCAGGCAAAAAAGCAGGAACGTATGAGAATCGCTGCTGAACAGGAAAAAGAGCGATTAGACCAGCATTCGAAAGCCTCAGAAAATACAATTTCTGTATTGGAAAAAATCGCCTCAACATCTACCGATCCAGCCGTGCAAATGGAGGCGCTGAAGCAACTTGCCGAGTTACGTAAAACAGATGTAAGTGGACAAAAAGATGCTTACAAAGAATAATCAGAGTTCATTTGGAACTGGTGTCTGGTCCATGTGTAAAAACGCATAAACCGCCCACCAAGTCACGATATCCCACGAATGAACTAGATTGTTAATCCCTGTCGAATCATCTGTCCCCATATAATCAATCATAGTCTCCATGGTGTCACATTCACGATGATAGCAAGGATAGCCATCAACCAAACCATTCCACCCTAGAGTGGCAACGCCGATTTGTTGAAATGAATCGTGATCACTTCGAGCTGTTGGTGATTCGTAGATAGCCACTGTATCTTCATAGATATCCCCCCAAAGTGGGCTCTCTCCATCTTGAAGCCAGGCCTCTCTTCCGCGTTCCATTTCGTAACCAAGGTTAAGCGCATCTGCACCAATCCATTCTGCAAGATGGAACATTCCGGGTTGATCAATCTCATCCCCCGTACCATCGGGGCCAAGATAAACGGATAGAGCGTAATCTCCGGGGTAGTTTACACCTGCCATGTCAAGATTCAGATAATTACTGACGGTGATTCCATCGGGTAAATCGTTGGCAAATGATCTAGATCCCCAAAGACCTTCTTCTTCTGAGGACCACAGGCAGAAAACCATTGTTCTGCGTGCATCGAATTCGGCAAGTACCTTGGCGGTGCTCAATACCATGCTAGAGCCTGCTGCGTTGTCATAAGCGCCATGTCTTGTTCCATATCCAGGAATGCCAATCTCAGCGCCCGGTGTATAAGCAACAGGAGGTGCAATATCGAAGTGGGCACCAAAAATTAGCCATTCATCTGGATAAACTGATCCGTCTTTGTATCCACAGATGTTAACTGCCCAAGCAGTATTCCATTGGAACCTGTGAACTTCAACTCTGTCCAAACCATAACCTTGCATTACCCCTTCAAAGTATACAATTGCGTGCTCGTATGAAGGATTGGCGTTGCCTATCCACCTATCTAGGTAACCAACCGCGCCATCTGGGCCACAGGTTGCACAGGGAGTATCATCGGCAATGAAATCAACCCATTCGTAAACATCTCGTCCATTTACCCACCCTCCACTAGCTCCAACTCCGTCTGCTTCAGTAAGATCTGTTCGCTGTTCTCGAACTGTCTCCAAGAACTTCAAGTGTACCTCTCCTCCGCTATTATTGCCAGGGACAATCCATGGCCACTCTCCATTGGGATCTTGATTTTCAATTGCAGTTATCGACGCAGAGGTTTCACTATCGCCATTTGCCCATTGCTTCCAAGATACATCCGGTGCCCTGATTGGCCAGTTTTCTCGCCCATATTCTCCAATCAGCAGTATCACATCAGAATTACGTGGAGGAAATAGTATACTTAATGCAACAGAGTCTCCGGATTTGAGGTCAAAGACTGTTCCATTTTGCGCTCTAAGTGAACCCGGATCTTGCACGAAATATGGCACAAACACACTCATATCGTTACTTGACTTGAGAGTTATAGTAGTCCACTCTCCCCCGCTAATTATAGAAGGAGATACTTTCAAATCGTTTTGAGATAATTTTGAGGGTGCGGTGTCCTCTCCAAAACAACCTGATAATGAGGCGAGGCACATCACCGTGACCATCATTAGAGCGCGTACCACGTCCATGTACGTTGTCCGACAACTCTCCTGTGTTTGAAAGATGTGGTTAGATTATCATTTCCGGTGTATGGAACACACTTTCCGTATTTAGGATAAGGTTATACACAGACCATCGGCCCGATTCAGACATGGCGACCGTCCGGTTGGACCAGAAATCTAGGGCTCTGGTCAGGGGGGTTCCCGATTCGTATTCTAGGGCGTTGGCCAAGTTCTTCGGTAATGGACCAACCGATATCAACCTTGCAAAAAAGCATCATTTAGGATACGTTGAAGCGCTGATGAAAAATGGTGTTGAAGTAACTATATTGGATGCGGACAATAATCATCCAGACTGTATTTTCGTTGAGGACCAAGCCGTTGTTATCGATGGCCATGTGCTTCTACCGGTACCTGGCCATGAGTCTCGAAGAGGAGAGCAGCCCCCTATTGCAGAATTCCTTTCTGATGAACTACAAGGGCATCAAATCTGCAAAATGGAGCCCCCAGCAATGATGGATGGAGGGGATATTTTACGACTAGGAGATTTGTTCTTTGTTGGAAGGTCGACCAGAACTAATGATGCTGGAATAAGTGAATTGAAAGATTTGTTAGACCACCTTGGTCATGAACTACGGGTTGTAGACATTCCTCCTCATGCTCTGCATTTGACCAGTATATGCTCGACTCCATCAGATCAAATCATCCTCGCACCCAAAGGTTACATCGAAGTTGAAGATTTCGGAGAGTTACCAAAAGGTTGTGAGGTAATAATGATGCCAGAAGAAGAAGTCTACGGCTGTAATACAATCGGATTACCCGGCAACGTAGTTCTCGTCGCTGAGGGATATCCTACAGTGACAAAAACACTAGAGGATAGAGGGTTTGACTGTGTCGTTATCGATATGGGTCAAATCAGAGCTGCAGATGGTTCGTTAACCTGCTGCTCAATATTTTATTAATTTCCACCGAGGGTTTTGATATAGACGCTCAAAGTGGAGGGTATCACAGCAGGGGTTGCCAAGCTTGGTCAACGGCGCTGGGATGAGGTCCCAGTCCTCAATGGTTCGCAGGTTCAAATCCTGCCCTCTGCACCAAAAACTCCGTTTTAGGGCTAGACTAAAGCGATGTTTGAAAAATAACTCCCAGGCTAGTAAGTCCGTGTTCACGATTGATGAGTTGGTGACAATGCTTGACAATTGTCTTCAGCATTATGAAGTGGTGGATGTAAAAAGAATTGCATTTGAAGGTCGCGGAAAAAAAGGCAAATTGTTTGCGATTGTAACATCTGATTCGGAACTTGTGATCAAGTGTGACGATTATGAACAATTCGAAAGTTTACAACAAGATGGGGCTGAGGTTTGGATTCCACCAAATCGTGAGCGAAGTGAGAGCAGATGGTTGATTATTACCGATGAAATGTTGCGCAATCCAAGTTTGGTCTGCAAAAATGTCCAACACAGTTATGATAATTTGATTACGCCTGCATAGCTCTAGTTTGTATTGGACAGGAGACTCTCTCTTGAAATATTGAAAACCGCTCTACCTCTAGATACTATATCATACTGCCAAACAACATCTTTGGGGTTAAATGCTCTAAGTAATTGCTCCCGAGACCAATGCCTTCTAGCCTCTATTTCAGTCATGTACTTACCATACTGAGTCCATCTGTTTTCAGTTACTAGTGATTGCAATACCACAAGCGGTTTAAACGTACCAAATTCTTGGGTTAATGCCGTCCATCGTATATGGCTAAATCTATTCGAGAAGCCTTGATGTATGTCTCCAATTATCTTGTAGCCCACGCCTGCATTTGGATCTAAAATTTCAACACGTCCAGGAAATAAATTATTCAATTTTGAAATCTTTCCTCTGCTAGTACCCGCTGAGACAAGCAGAGTATCATAGCCACTTGGTCCCAAACCCGTGTGAATGTCTATCGCCCAAGCCTCATTGACTGATTGCAATATTTCATCTAGCCACTCAAGAAGAATTTTTGGCCCAGGTTGGAGAGTATTCCCTCCGTATTGTATTGCACTCGGATATTCGTATTGACCTTCTGCAATACACTGTTTCAATTTGTTAAACCCGTACTTCCTGATCAAATTAAGTGCCTTTAGTTTAAACCATCTATCCTTTTTTGTCGGCGTCGTTTCTGGATTAATAAAATTCTTAATTTTTTCATACCCCTTGGGTACACCAGAATAATTTTGTTCGTTGGTCAAAAAATTTCGATTCAAATCAACATTGTTTTCATTAAATCTACGCCACCATGCCATACCGTACGGATTAATTGCGTGTATGAAAATAATCGCATAATTATTGAACGGTTTTTCTTTAGATAAATCGTCCATATTAGCCAATTGAATGGCGCTGCCGGGATATCCTTCAACTCCGTGAACTCCGCTACTGGAGAGGAGAACTTTTCCTGATTGAAGTGACCCCACAATAGCGACATCTATGCACAAAGGTTCGCCTTCTGGACCAACAATACCGATTTCTAAACGGTCACTTCTTACCCGATGGCCGGCATTTCGTAAATCGTCACATGCAATTAGGAAGCGGCCTGCTGCTTCTGCGTAAGAATTAGCAAACCAAAACCCCCCTTCCATGTTCTATGCAAGTGTGATTGACATTTGAACACTCCCGAACTATCAAGAATCAAAACCTCCTAACCAAATTGTGTCGGAGGATTTGGTAGCGGACGATATTCGGGTTGCAAAGACCTTGCCATCTAGATTTTACCACGATAGCGAAATATTTGACACCCTAATGTCATTGTTCGAAGGATGGCAATTTGCTGCTCACCAATCAGAGTTTAACACTAATACAATTTTACCCCTAGACCACATCGAATCTGTGACAAGAGAACCCACTATTCTAATCAATGAAAATAATGTGATATGTCTATCAAATATCTGTACACATAGAGGTATGCGTTTAGTTTCTGAAGCGTGTAAAAAAAAGACTTTGCTTTGTGAATATCACGGTAGAACATTCGATACGAATGGTAAGTTGAAACACATGCCAGAGTTTGAACAAGCTATAGATTTCCCTAGTGATTCTGATAATTTATTTTCATTAGGTTTGAAATCGTGGAAAGGGATGCATTTTGTTTCAAGGAAAGATTTGGATTACATACCTTGGGAAGAAGTTGCATCAAGGTTTGATTTTCTAGACATTGAATCATATTCTCACGACCCAAACAGAGACAGAGACCATTCAATTTCGGCGAATTGGATGCTATATGTTGATAATTACCTTGAGGGTTTTCACATCCCATTTGTCCATCCTGAACTAAATCAAGCCCTGGATTATTCTGGTTATATCACTGAAACATTCAATCATGGTGTCTTACAGATTGGCAAAGCAAAATCAGGAGAAGTCAAATTTAACCTACCAGAAAACCACCAGGACTACGGCCAGGATATTGCTGCTTACTATCTTTGGATTTTTCCAAATATGATGTTCAATTTTTATCCGTGGGGGCTTTCTCTAAACATCGTAGTTCCAGTTTCTCCGAATGAGACAAGGGTTCTTTACAAAGGGTATGTCAAAGATGAAAAGCTTGCAACTGAAGGCGCAGGTAGCATACTTGATACTGTGGAGATTCAAGATCAAAACATAATTGAACAGGTTCACAAATCTATGCGTTCTAAAATTTATGATAGGGGCAGATATTCTCCTACCAGAGAGCAGGGTGTTCACCATTTCCACAGAATTATCTCGAAATTAATTGAAAGGAAAGAATAAGCTTCTACTAGGATAATTTGAGGTGAAAGTTTTGGAAAAAATACCTATACTGACGATGACGAAATCACGTATTTCTGGCGAGATACCAAAAATCAGTAGCAAATCGCAATCCCTATTGGAGACTCTAACCGGCTTATGCTCATTCCACACTGCTGAAGATTTGGCCAGTTTTCTTTTCACCGATATGTTCCGTGACCTTGTAGGCGTTGATGAACCATGGATTGTATTTGAAATAGGGTCGTATAAGGACCATACGAGAACTCTAGAGTGCATACCGGTTCATGATGGTATAACGATTGCAGATGTTGCTATGACTGGAATAATAGAAAACAATGTTACCGTTGTAAAATCTGAAACAGAGTGTGGTGCGATTTTGTCAGATTGGTATGATTACACGGCAAACGGATGAAGCGATTCTTTGAAAGGGAGCCTATGGCCCGTTGACACTGGAGAGGGTGCAATGGACGATGCCGATTTTCGCGACATGCTCCCTGACCCTGACCCTGAACAAACGCTCGAATGGCAAGAAGCAATTCGTGCCGTAAGCGATGCATTAGGCCAAGAAAGAGCACATAGATTGCTGCTTCAAACCATAAAAGCCGCAAGAGAAGAAGGGTTGGATATTGACGTCGTAAACACGCCTTACCTCAATACAATTCATCCATCACAACAGCCTGTATACCCTGGCGATCTTGACATGGAAAGACGAATTCATGGTATAATCACATGGAATGCAATGATGATGGTCACCCGTGCCAATAAAGCCAACGATGGTATTGGAGGACACATTTCGACGTTCGCATCCAACTCTCACCTTTGGGAAGTTGGGCAAAATCATTACTATCGCGGGAAGGATCTTGATGGTTGGGGAGACCATGTTTATTGGCAAGGTCATGCAAGCCCTGGAATCTATTCCAGAGCATGGCTTGAAGGAAGACTGACCAGAGAAAATATTGACCACTTTAGAATGGAGTGTGATGGTGTTGGTCTCTCATCCTACCCTCACCCAAGATTGATGCCCGAGTTTTGGGAATACCCCAGTGTATCAATGGGCCTTGGCTCCATGACGGCAATTCACACGGCTCGATTCAATCGCTATCTGTCTAGCAGAGGATTGACCGATACCTCAAACTCACGTGTTTGGTATACAATGGGAGATGGCGAATCAGATGAGCCTGAATCTCTATCTCAACTCACATTAGCATCTAGAGAAAACCTAGGAAACATGATCATGATCATGAACTGTAATCTGCAAAGGTTGGACGGCCCAGTTAGAGGCAATTCAAAGATAGTTCAAGAACTAGAAGGTAGGTTTAGGGGCTCCGGCTGGAACGTTATCAAGGTTCTTTGGGGATCTTTGTGGGATGATTTGTTCGCACGCGACTCAGAAGGAGTTCTAGCAGATAGGCTGCAAGAATTAGTAGATGGTGATGAACAGCGAATATTCACAAGTGATGCTAAGACATTCAGGGAAGAGTTGTTCAACACACCCTCACTAAAGGCGATGGTTTCGCATCTAAGTGATGATGATTTGGAAGCCCTAGCATCGAATCTAGGTGGTCACGATATGGTCAAAATTAACGCAGCGTATGCTGCTGCGCAGGCTAGCACCGATAAGCCGACCATCATCTTCGCTCGGACTATCAAAGGATATGGTTTAGGACCAGCGTTCGCAGGTAGAAATTCCACACATGGAAAGAAAAAAGCCGATTTTGATAGTATTAAGTGGATGAGAGATGATTTAGGACTATCATTTACTGATAAAGAGTTAGAAGACTACCCTTTTATCGAGCCATCAAGTGTTCCCGATGTAGTAGATTACGTAAAAGGAAGAAGAAAGGAAATGGGTGGTTTTTGCCCAGAGAGGCGCTCGCCAAAAAGCGGATTAACGCCGCCAGGTGCTGATGGATATTCATCTTTTGATGAAGGTACAAAAGGAGAAATGCAAGTATCGACCACAATGGCATTTGTAAGACTACTAAGTGGATTGATGAAGGATAAGTCAATAGGAAAAAGAATCGTTCCCATAGTACCCGACGAGGCTCGAACATTCGGAATGGACCCCTTGTTTGCACAATTTGGGATTTATCATCCTGAAGGGCAATTATACACACCAGTGGACCACAAGATGTTAATGAAATACAAAGAGAGTGAAACCGGGCAACTATTCGAAGAAGGTATTTCGGAAGCGGGAGCGATGTCTACATTCATTGCAAGTGCAACATCATACTCTACACAAGGCTGTGCGACAATTCCATTCTACATATTCTACAGTATGTTTGGATTCCAACGTGTTGCTGACCTGATTTGGTCTGCAGCCGACCAAAGAGCAAGGGGGTTCATGATTGGCGCAACAAGTGGAAGGACTACCCTAAATGGGGAGGGGTTACAACATCAAGACGGTCACAGTCTGCTTATGGCTCATACAAATCCTGCTGTCAGGGGATACGATCCCGCATTCGCTTACGAACTAGCAACAATTATCCGTGCAGGTATTGATGAAATGTATGTCGATGAAAAGGATATATTATACTACATTGCAGTGTATAATGAAAATCACCCTATGCCACCTAAACCCAAAGGGTCTGAAGAAGGTATAATCAAGGGTATGTACAAGCTCCGTAGTTATCCAAAAGGAGATGGGCCTATAGTTCGTCTAATCGGTTCAGGACCAATAATGCTACAATTACTAGCCGCTGTTGAGATATTGGAGACCTATGGTGTGCGTTCAGAAATTTATTCTGCAACTTCTTATGGCGAATTGAGAAGAGAAGGATTAGAATGTGAGAGAATCAATAGATTGAATCCCTCTAAAGAAAGGAAAATTCCATACATTGAGGAATTATTAGGTGGTGGTGAATATCCAACAATTGCAGTCAGTGATAACCAAATCGCTGTACCGGATATGATACGACAGTGGGTAGGAGGAGAATACACTGTGTTAGGAACTGATGGATTTGGACGCTCCGATACGAGACAAAACCTAAGAAAATTCTTCGAAATTGATGCACAAAGTATTACCATTGCTGCATTGTCATCACTCGTTAGATCTGGAGAAATCGAAAATGATATTTTTGATAAGGCGCTAATCTCTCTAAATATAAACAAAACCAGAGAAGACATTACATCGCTTTAATTTCCTCTAAACCACCAATATTTGCCGTGATAGAAAACGGGTGGTTATTAATTGCATAGCATGGTTAGGGTCATGCTCAATCGCGCGCTAACCCGATGGTTCGACGAAGCAGATATGAAAGATACATCCACTGTTGGGGGTAAGGGCGCATCTTTGGGTGAAATGTTCCAAAAACTGGATTCTATTGGTGTAAAGGTTCCCAATGGATTCACGTTAACTACTGAGGCTTTTCAGCAATTCATCACTGCAGATATTCCCAAAGATACGTGGAAAAACGTAGGTTCTCCTGATGGCGTAGAGGTTTTGCGAAGTGCTGCTATTGGTGCGTCAAACCTAAAAGAAGCCCTAGAGATGTGTTTAAGAGATGCAGATACGAATGATCATTTGAATCTGAATAGTCGAGCTATGTTGGCTCGTTCGCTAGTAAGAGAAACGCCTGTTCCTGAAAATATCAAATTAGCAATCGCTACTGAATACGGAAAACTGTGTCAGATGTACACCCCTGGTGTCGATGTCGCTGTACGTTCCTCAGCGACAACCGAGGATTCTGCTGAGGCGTCGTTTGCGGGACAATATGAGTCCTATCTCAACGTAAGCGGGGAGCAAGATATTATCGAAAAATGGCGCCGTTGTGTCGCAAGTATGTTCACGGAACGAGCAATTGGTTACCATCTTGAGCATAACATGCACCCGTTAGACAGTGCAATTGCAGTAGTTGTAATGAAAATGGCAAGATCTGATAAAGCCTGTTCGGGTGTGATGTTTACTATCGATCCTGATTCTGGACACAGGGGTGTAATCCACATCGGATCCTCTTACGGGCTAGGTGAATTGGTGGTTCAGGGAGTAGTCTCACCAGACACGTATACAGTATGGAAAGAAGGATTGAGACGCGATAAGTTTCCCATTGTCCATCGAACTCTTGGTTCAAAAGACCAAATGATGGTTTATCACGAAGAGGCTGCAAACGAAGTACAATCGATTGCGGTGCCGTTTGAGGATCGTCGTAGTTGGTCCTTGACAAAAACTGAATGTGTCGAATTAGCACATATGGCTCTAAAGATTGAAGATTATTTTCAGAAGCCTATGGATATAGAGTGGGCCAAAGACGGTGTAACCAATGAGCTTTTCATCGTTCAAGCGCGCCCAGAAACAATCCACTCCAAAGCTAAGGACAACAAAATGTCAATTTACAAGATTGACGAAGTTCTAGCCCAGAAGTTGAAAGATTCGGGGAGAGTTATGGCAACAGGACAGGCTGTCGGCAAAAGAATAGGCACGGGTAGAGTACGCCTCTACAGAACCTATGGGGAGGTCCTTGAAGGGAAGCGTGAGCTTAGAAAAATGCTCGATAGTGGGATGTCTGAGGAAGAAATATCTCCAGAGTTGTCGGTCTTCGACAAGGGCGATGTATTAGTTACAGAGATGACTACTCCCGATTGGGAGCCTTTGATGAAACAAGCTTCGTTGATTATTACCCGAAAGGGGGGGCGGACGTCTCACGCAGCGATTATTGCTCGCGAATTTGGAATACCTGCTATAGTAGGATGCTCAGGTGCAATGGATTTGCCAAAATTCAGTCAAGTAACTGGGAGTTGTGCTGAAGGTGATGTGGGATATGTTTACTCGGGTGATGTCCCGTTTGAAATCGAAGAGGTTTCCTTTGACGATTCTTTAAAATTGAAAACAAAAATCAAATTAAACGTCGGGTTTCCTACAAAATCACTTGCAGATTCAAGACTACCTGTTGACGGAGTTGGGCTTGCTAGGATTGAGTTTATTCTGTCGTCTGAATTAGGTATTCACCCACTCGCCTTTATTCACCATTCGGCGATGAAAGAATATATCGAAACCGGAGTGATTTCAAGCGATTTAAAGCCATATCAAGAAGCGTTCAATGCTGTTGACATAAATGAAGT
>Ga0160423_10002135_pt1 | contig 16543 bp, 17 predicted proteins | sample CRUFie14St8metaG_FD_108191 | JGI IMG/M metagenome (GOLD analysis project Ga0160423, IMG submission 108191) | Marine microbial communities from the Costa Rica Dome - CRUD Field 142mm St8 metaG | ecosystem: Environmental > Aquatic > Marine > Oceanic > Photic zone | place: Costa Rica: the Eastern... | reverse complement strand
GGATAAAAAAAGAAGTGATATAGTGGGAAAAGCTTCATTTTTTCCGAATTCAAATATAAATATTGATTATATTTTCTCTTATGACAACAATTTAAAGAGTTCAAATTATGACTCGATTAATCTTGGAATAGACACAAATTTATTTTCATCAAACTTTAGTTTTACCTCTGAAGACGAAATTGCTAATAGCACCGAGACAATATCAAATACCACAACCTTAAATTTAAATAAAGAAAACTCATTAAAATTGAAGGTAGCGAAAGATCTAAAAAAAGATTTTACAGAATATCGTGATCTGATGTACCAATATCAGAACGACTGTTTTATTGCATCAGTTGAATATAATAATCAATATTATAGTGATGGAAATTTAAAACCTGAAAAAAATATTTTTTTAATGCTTAAATTTATTCCATTTGCAGAGTTTAAACAAGGATCAGATATAAAGCAGTAAATGTTGAATAAGATATTTTTAGTCTCAATATTAATATTTTTGCAAATCAATGCTCTTAAGGCTGATATTAATATAAAGATTATTTCAAAGATCAATGATGAAATAATTACTAATGTGGATTTAAAAAATGAAATAAAGTATCTTATTTTTTTTAACCCCAATTTAAAAAAGATAAACAGTAAAGAACAGCTAATTTTAGCAAAAAATTCTTTGGTGAGACAAATTATAAAAAAAGAGGAGATAGAAAAATATTTTGAGTTAGATAACGATAAAGATAGTGAAATTAAAGAAAGAATAATTAACCAATTTTTAAAAACAAAAGGTTTTAAAAATAAAAATGAGTTATTGATTTACTTAGAAGATAATAAATTAAGTTATAACACATTTAAAAAAAAATACCTGCTAATAAACTACTGGAATACTTTAATTTACGAAAAATATAAAAAAAAATTAAAGATTGATAAAAATAAATTAAAACAAAGAATAAAAACAAACTTAAATAATAAAGAGAAATTATTTGAATATAATTTATCTGAAATAGTATTAGATGTAGAAACTGATTACAAAGAAGTTAAAGATTTTATTAATGAGTTTGGCTTTGAAAGTGCTGCTAATAAATATAGTATTGCTGATACCGCTCAAATTAATGGAAAAATAGGATGGGTAAACAAAAATAATCTTTCAGAAGTTTTAAAAGATCAAATTTTGAATCTAAAGAAGGGTGAAAATACAGAGCCTATAAAAATACCTAATGGAAAAATTGTTATTAAATTAAACTCTAAAAGAGAGATTAAAAATAAGATAAATATTGATGAAGAATTAGAAAAGCTGATCAATTTTGAGAGAAATAGACAATTAAACGGTTTCTCTCTAAATTATTTTAAAAAATTAAAACAAAATACCAATATATATGACTATTAATCATGTTCTTATACTTATAAGCGAGCCAAAAAGTATTTTCTTAGAGATACTATTTAAATATTTTAATTCTTCAAAACATAGATTAGTAAACAAGAAGATTACATTAGTTGGAAACTTAAATTTAATACAAAATGAAGCTAAGACATTGAATTTTAAAAAAAAATTTACGAAAATTCTAAATTTAAAAGATGCAAAAAAAAATCAAATAAATGTAATTAATATTGAGTTAAATAAAAAAAATAGCTCCACATATATTTCAAAAGGCTTTTATCAAAGCTTATCAATCTTAAAAGAAAATAAAGACACAATTTTATTTAATGGTCCCGTAAATAAAAAAACATTTTTAAAAAAAAAATATCTCGGTGTTACTGAATATTTGGCAAATCAAACTAATTCAAAATATCCTGTAATGTTAATATACAATGATAAAATTTCCGTATCACCAATCACAACTCATTTGCCAATTAAGCATGTAGCAAAAAATATAAACAAAAAAAAAATTATTCAAAATATTGATGTAATTAATAACTTTTATCAAACTAAACTTAAAAAAAAACCTAAAATTGCAATTTTAGGATTAAATCCTCATTGTGAAACAATAGAGATTAAAAGTGAAGAGGATAAAGAGATCATTCCTGCGGTTAAAGTTTTAAAAAATAAAAAAATAGATGTTTATGGACCATTTTCTGCAGATACATTTTTTTTAAAAAAAAATATTAATAAATTTGATGTGGTAGTTGGAATGTATCATGATCAAGTTTTAACGCCTTTAAAAACATTATTTAACTTCAACGCAATTAACATAACCTTAGGTTTGCCATTTATTAGGGTATCACCTGATCATGGACCTAATGTGGAAATGTATGGCAAAAAAAAATCAGATCCATCATCTATCTTCTGTGCAATGAAATTTTTTAATATTATTTAATGTGGGTTAGACCTAAAAAGAGCTTAGGGCAAAATTTCTTAATAGATAGAAATATTATTGATAAAATTTGTGAAACTGGACTTTTAAAGGAAGGTGAAAATATTTTGGAAATTGGTCCTGGAACTGGAAATTTAACAGAAGCAATTTTAAAAAAAAAACCTGAAAAATTTTACGTAATTGAAAAAGATGAAAAACTCGCACAAAATTTAAAAGAAAAATTTTCAGATAAAATAATCGTCATTAATAAGGATGTTCTTAAATATGATTTTAAAATGCTAAATAACAAAAATTTCAAAGTTTTTGGAAATCTTCCATATAATATATCAAGTCAAATATTAACTAATTTGATTAAATGCTCTTTTAATGAATTTTCTTTTGAAAAATTAATTTTTATGTTTCAAAAAGAAGTAGCAGATAGAATTATAGCAAAATATAATACTAAAAATTATGGGAGACTCTCAATTATTTCTTCATGGAAATTAAATATAAAGAAAATTACTGATATAGCTCCTTCAAGTTTTTTTCCAAAACCAAAAATAATTAGTTCATTGTTGGAATTTACACCAAAGTCAGAATTTACAAATTTAAAAAATTCTGAAAATTTAGAAAAAATAACAAATATTTTTTTTAATCAAAGAAGAAAAATGATAAAAAAACCTCTTAATATTTTATTTCAAAATTCAAAAAATATAATTAAAGAACTTAATTTAGATACTAGTTTAAGACCTCAAAATCTTAATCCAGAAACATACTTAAAAATTTGTTTAATGTATGAAAAATTAACTTGTTAAATTTTCAACATGTTGTGCGATTAATTTTTGGTATTCTGGATTTTTTATTCTTTCTGAATCATCTTTTTCTATAAAATCTATAATTTTATTATAACAGCTATTCAAATCATCATTTATAACTACAAAATCATAATTTTTCCAATGATGAACATCCTCATTAAATTGTTTCATTCTTTCGTTGGCAATTTCTTCATCATTCTTATCCCTATTTAACAATCTTTTATAAAGTTCTTTTCTAGTAGGTGGTAAAATAAAAATTGTTAGAATCTTATAAGTTAATTTTTGATCTTTAATTTGATTTGTACCTTGCCAATCAATATCAAAAATAACATTTTCTCCATTGTTAAGCTTTTTAAATACACCATTTTTTGACGAACCATAGTAATGTTTAAAAACTTTTGCATATTCTAAAAATTGTTCTTCATCAATTAAATGTTTGAATTTAGGTTCACTTACAAAATAATAATCTTTACCGTCTGTTTCATTTAAACGGGGTTTTCTTGTTGTATGAGATATTGATATATGAAAATTATTTCTTTTTGAAATTTCTTTAACTAAGGTTGTCTTTCCTGCGCCCGAGGGAGATGATAATATTACAATTATCCCCTCCTTATTTTCGGACATCTGTAATTAAAATTTAATTAGCTTTATTTTCAATAAATTTTACAGCATCACCAACTGTAAGAATTTTTTCAGCATCGCTATCTGAAATTTCCGATCCAAATTCTTCTTCGAAAGCCATAACTAATTCTACAGTATCTAAGCTATCTGCTCCAAGATCATCAATAAAACTTGACTCTTCAGTTACCTTTGCCTCATCTATACCAAGGTGGTCTGCAACAATTTTTTTTACTTTACTTGAAATATCGTCTGACATTTTTATCCTTTAAGTTTATTCGTTAATAAATATTTTGTTGACTTTGTCAACTAAAATACATGCCACCATTAACATGTATAGTTTCGCCCGTTATATAGTCGGAAAGCTTGGAGGATAAAAAAATCACTGCATAAGCAATATCATTAGGGCTTCCAAATCTACCCATAGGTATTCTTGCTTTTAGCAATTCTTTATATTCACTACTTATTTTATCTGTCATTTCTGTAGTTATGAAGCCAGGAGAAATACAATTTACATTAATATTTTTTTTTCCATATTCTAGAGCTAAACTTTTAGACATGGCTACTACACCCGCTTTTGAAGCTGTATAATTTGCTTGACCAATATTTCCTGTATGACCTACGACTGATGTGATATTTATAATTTTTCCTTTTTTACTTTTTAACATTTTTTTAATTGTGTGTTTGCTAAGTAAAAAGGTTGAAGTTAAATTAATATCAATAACTTTTTGCCATTCTTCATCTTTCATTCTTATTGAAAGATTGTCTCTTGTTATTCCAGCATTATTGACTAGTACATCAATTTTTCCACCAAGGATCTCGGAAGATTTACTTATAAAACTTTCAATTCCAGAGTGATTTGAAATATCAAATTTTTCTGTATTTACATTTTTATACTTTTCCTTAATTAGTTTCAGTTTGTCTTCATTTGTTCCTGTTGCTAAAATATTTGCACCTGAAGAAACTAAATTGTCTAGAATTGAATTTCCTATTCCACCAGTTGCCCCCGTAAGAATAATATTTGTATTAGTTAAATCTATCATCTATTTATAATTTTTTTAAATCTTCTAAATCATTTATCTGTAAAAGTTCAGCATTTCTATTAATTCTTTTTACTAATCCAGAAAGAACTTTTCCAGGTCCAATTTCTATAAATTTATTGATGTTTTTATCCATCATATAATTTACTGTTTCTCTCCATCTTACTGGCTTCTCTATTTGATTTATTAATAATTCCTTTATTATTGCAACATCATTTGTTGGTACCGATGTAACATTAGAAATTATATCAACCTTAGGAGATTTAAATTCAGTTTTAGATAATTCTTCATTCATTACTTTTGTAGCACTTTCCATCAATTTACAATGAAATGGTGCGCTAACTTGAAGTTTAATATTTTTAATACTGTTATTCTTTAATTCTAATGAAAATTTCTCTAAATCATTATTATTGCCGCTTACTACTACTTGTCCAATAGAGTTATCGTTTGCTACATAACATATAAATTTATCTTTATTAATATTAAGCATTTCATTTATTTTATCTATTTCAGTTCCAAGTACTGCAAGCATTCCGCCCTGTCCTTTTGGAACTGCTGACTGCATAGCTTGTCCTCTTTTTTTTAATAATTTAATTGTTTGAGAAAATGTAAGTACTTCTGCACAGGATAATGCTGAATATTCGCCTAATGAATGTCCTGCAAAATATTTAGCAGAATTAATATCAAAAGATGTTTCTTTTTTAATAACCTGAAAAATACTATAACTAACTAGAAATATTGCAGGCTGAGTATTCTCTGTAAGATCAAGTTTGTCTTTTGGCCCCTCTAAAATTAACTTACTTATTTGATTTTTAAGTAAATCGTCTGCCTCTTGATATAAAGATTTTACATAGTCAAAGTTATCATAGAAAACTTTTGCCATTCCTATTGACTGCGAACCTTGGCCTGGAAATAGAACAGAAAACATCAAAAATTTAAGTATTTATTGTATTTTTTGTATTGTAATTAAAAATTTATAATAGTATATCCTCTCATTTTTAAAAGAATAAATATGAACTTATACGAACATACTATCATTGCTAGACAAGATACCAGCCCAGCTCAAATCAAACAGTTGCAACAAAAGTACACAAAAATTGTTGAGAAAAACGAAGGAGATATTGTTAAACTAGAAAACTGGGGTTTGATGAATTTATCATATTTAATTAAAAAAAATAAAAAAGGGAATTATATTCATTTTAAAATTAAAGCTGATGGAAAAACAATATCAGAATTAGAAAAAAATGAAAAAATTGATAAAAATTTACTTAGATATCTAACTGTCAAAGTCAAAGAATTTGACCTTGAGACTGATTATTTTAAAAAAAATAGTGATGATAAAGAAAAAGAAATAGATAAAAAATTTAAAAATAATGAAAAAAAGAAACAATAAAAAAAAGAGCTCCCAGAGTAATTTTTCAAAACTTAGTGTTTTCCAAAATCAAAAATACAAATTTAAAAAAAAATGTCCTCTATCTGGAAAAGGTGCCCCTATTGTAGATTATAAGAATATTAAGCTTTTGAAGAGGTATGTGTCTGAGAATGGAAAAATTCTTCCTTCACGAATTACATCTGTAAGTCAAAAGAAACAAAGAGAATTATCTTTATCAATAAAGAGAGCAAGAAACTTAGCATTAATTTAATGAAAGTAATTTTACTAGAGAACGTTAGGAAAATAGGATCAATTGGAGAAATAATTGATGTTAAAAGAGGTTATGCAAGAAATTATTTAATATCAAAAAAAAAAGCACTTTTTGCATCAAAAGAAAATATTAAAGAAGTAGAGAAAATTAAGCAAGAACTTAATAAAAAAGATCAAGATAAGAAAAAAGATGCGAAAAGTATTTTAGAAAAAATACAAAATAAATCATTTGAAATAAAAAAATTAAGCACTGAAAACAAAGAGTTATATGGCTCAGTAAAACCAACTGAAATTTCTAAAATGATAAATGAAATTGAGAAGGTTGATATTAATCCATCTAATATTCAACCCACTAAAGAAATAAAATCTCTAGGTGAATTTAAAGTTGTAGTTAATTTACATTCTGAAGTGCAAACACAAATAACTATTAAAGTTCTTCCCCAAGAAGAAATTAAATAATTATACATTTTTTTCCCCAGACCTAATAGTTTATTGTAATTAATTTCTTAAGATATAAAAATTATTTATGGTTCAATCTCTTAATATTTTAAAAAGTAAACTTGAAGAACTTCCAAACAACATTGAAGCGGAACAATCAGTTATTGGTTCAATCCTTCTATCAAATGAAATTTTTGATGAAATTAGTATGTTGATAAATAATAAAAATTTTTATGATCCGATGCATCAAAAAATTTTTGCTGCAATTGAAAAATTAATTTATGGAGGTATGTTAGCTAATCCAATTACTCTTAAAAACCATTTTGAGAATGAAAAAGACGATTTGAATGTGCCAGAGTACCTTGTTAAAATTACAAAATTTTCAACTTCTTCACGACAAACAATAGAGTATTCAAAACTAATTTACGATTTATTTGTAAAACGAGAACTAATTAAAATATCTGAAAATGTAATTGATACAGCTAAGCTAAATGATCTTGATAGTGATGGACAAAAAATAATTGAGAATTTTGAAAAATCCTTATTTGATCTAGCTGAAAAAGGATCGTTTAATAGTTCATTAATTAAGTTTGATGAGGCAATGAGACAAACTATCGAGATGGCATCAAGTGCTTACAAGAATGATGAAGGTATAGTTGGCGTTCCTACTGGTTTAACTGATCTTGATGACAGACTTGGTGGTTTGCATAAATCTGATTTAATTATTATTGCTGGGAGACCTTCTATGGGTAAAACTGCATTAGCAACAAATATTGCTTTTAATGCTGCAAAAAAATTACAAGATGATGGAAAAAAATCTTCTATTGCCTTTTTTTCACTAGAAATGTCCTCTGAACAACTATCAACTAGAATTTTAGCAGAACAATCTAGAATTAAATCAAACGATATTAGGCGAGGTAGAATTTCTGAGGAGCAATTTGATAAATTTATTGAAACTTCTAAAAATGTTTCAGAATTACCTTTGTATATTGATGAAACACCCGCAATATCAATTGCGGCTCTAAGTAATCGAGCAAGAAGAATTAAGAGATTGTATGGACTGGATATGGTTGTAATTGATTATATTCAATTGATGAGAGCTGCTAATTTTAAAGATGGAAGAGTTCAAGAAATATCCGAGATAACACAAGGGTTAAAGGCACTTGCAAAAGAACTTTCTGTTCCTGTGGTTGCATTATCGCAATTATCAAGAGCTGTTGAGTCGAGAGATGATAAAAAACCTCAATTATCAGACCTAAGAGAATCTGGATCAATAGAGCAAGACGCCGATGTAGTGATGTTTGTTTATAGAGAAGCTTATTATTTAGAAAGAAAAGAACCCCGACCAGCAACAGTAGAACATGCAGAATGGCAAGCCAAAATGAATGAAGTTTCAAACTTAGCTGAAATTATTATTGGTAAACAGCGACATGGTCCAACTGGCAACATAATGCTTGAATTTGAGGCAATGTTTACGAAATTTAAAGATATTCAAAATAATTAATTTAAAATATATAAGTTAATATTGGATGTTGGCTACTTTTTATCAAAAAAATATTATTGAAAAACCTAAACTTATTTTTTCTATATTACTAATTTGTCTTGTTTTTTTTGGGTATTACTCAAAAAATTTCAGACTTGACGCCTCATCAGAGACCCTTCTTATAGAAGGGGATCCAGACTTAAAATATTTAAACGAAATAACTGATAGATATGGTGCAAAAGAGTTTCTAGTTCTGACTTATACTCCAAAAGATGAAATGATTTCACCTTCATCTGTTGAAAACTTATTAAAATTAAAAAAAGAAATTCAAAGTTTAGATTGGGTTCATAGTGTAATCACACTTCTTGATATCCCTCTTTTAAATAGCACTGATCAACCACTTATAGACAGATTGAAAAATTTTAAAACTTTAAAAGACAATGATATTGATAAATTAAGAGGATTTAATGAAATAAAAAATAGCCCAGTTTTTAGAAACTTTGTAATAAGTGAAGATGGTACAACAAGTGGAATAATAGTTTACTTAAAAGCTAAAGAAAAAAATAAAACTTTTAAAAACAAGAAAGAACTTGAAAATTACAAAGATCAAATAAAAAAACAAAATCACGAAAACATAGTAGAAATAAGACAAGTAATTAAAAACTTTGATAATGTAGGCAAAATTCACTTGGGTGGGATACCAATGATAGCAGATGACATGATGTCTTTTATAAAAAATGACATAGTAGTATTTGGTCTTGGTGTTTTAATTTTTATTATTTTGACTTTATGGTTTGTATTTAGAAAATTAATCTGGATCATTATTCCTATAAGTAGCTGTTTTTTTTCTGTAATCATAATGATGGGTCTTCTTGGTCTAATTGGATGGAAAGTAACAGTAATCTCATCCAATTTTATTGCGATGATGCTTATTCTAACAATGGCAATGAATATTCATATGAGTACAAGATTTTTACAACTATCCCAAAAATTCCCAAAATTATCAAAGACGCAAATTATTTTAATGACAACAAACAATATGTTCTGGCCAATTCTCTATACAGTTCTTACAACCATTTGTGCATTTTTGTCATTGATATTTAGTGAAATAAAACCAATCATTGATTTCGGTTGGATGATGACTTTAGGATTAATCACATCTTTTTTAATTACATTCACATTGCTCCCAACACTATTAAACTTTGTCGAAAATTCTAAAATAACAATTAATAAAAATCAAAAATCGAAGTTCACAGCATTCCTTGGAAATTTAGCTATCAAAAATCAAAAAGGAATATTTGGAATAACATTTATAGTAATTCTTTTAAGTGTGCTTGGAATTTCAAAATTGGAAGTGGAGAATAGTTTTATAAATTACTTCAATAAAAATACTGAGATTTATAAGGGAATGAAACTTATAGATGAGAAATTGGGAGGCACTACTCCATTAGAAGTAATTATTAAATTTCCAAAAAAAGAGGAAGAAAAGTCAGATGATGATGACTGGGGAGATGACAGTGATTGGGGAGATGAAGGAGAAAACTCTGATAAGTATTGGTTTACAAAAGATAAAATAGACAGAATTAATAATGTACATAATTATTTGAATAGTCTCGAACCAATTGGAAAAGTTCTATCTTTTTCCTCAATTATTCAAGTTGCAACTCAACTGAATAACAATAAACCTCTTGGAACTTTAGAAATGGGTCTCTTGTACTCAAAAATTCCAGACACAATAAAAAAAGAAATCGTAGATCCTTATATCTCCATAAAAGACTCCGAGGCAAGAATAAACTTAAGAATAAAAGACTCTTTAGAAAACTTAAGGAGAAATGATCTTATAAATAAAATTAAATTTGATTTAGAAAATAAGTTGGGCTTAGAGAAGGAGGAATTTAAATTAGGTGGAGTTTTAATTCTTTTTAATAATTTACTTCAAAGTTTATTTAAATCCCAAATATTAACACTGGGATTTGTGATGATAGGTATATTTGTAATGTTTATAATTTTATTTAGAAATATAAAATTGTCTTTAATTGGTGTTGTTCCAAATTTTATTGCGGCATTTTTTATTTTAGGAATAATTGGTTTAGTTGAGATACCTCTTGACATGATGACAATAACAATTGCAGCAATTACAATTGGAATTGCAGTTGATAATAGCATTCATTACATTTATAGATTTAAAGAGGAATTTTCTAAGATAAAGAATTACAATAAAACACTTAAAGTTTGTCATTCAACAGTTGGTATTGCAATACTAAATACCTCTATCACAATAGTATTTGGTTTTTCTATATTGGTTTTATCTAATTTTATACCTACAATTTATTTTGGAATATTTACAGGTATTGCAATGTTGTTAGCCATGATATCTGTTTTAACCCTCCTACCTTCTCTTATATGTGTAATTAAACCATTTAAAATTAAATGATTGAAGCAATTCAAGATGTTTTAGAAAAAGTAACTTTATTTGATTACATTTATATAGTTTTAACAATTTTATTGATGATAAGAGGCGCAATAAAAGGCTTTGTTTTATCAATTTTATCTGCAGCAAAATGGATATTAGCCTATGTTTTGACAATATATATTTTTCCAAAAGTTAAGCCATACGTGGAAGATATTTTAGATAATGAATATGTTTTAGATTTAATTTTAGGTATTGGTATATTTGTAATTATAATATTTTTAATCTTAATGATAAATAAAGCCATCAGTAAAGCAGTTTCTTATTCTGGTATTGGAAATATCGATAAAGTTTTTGGATTAATTTTTGGAATCATTAAGTCATATGTATTGATTGTTTGTTTATTTACTGCTGCAAATGTTGTTTACAACTATGATAAATGGCCGTTTAACTTGAAGGATTCTTTTACATTTCCTTGGGTTGAAAAAGGAAGTAAGTACCTTATAAAAGAATTTCCTAATGAAAAAGAATATCAAGACGCTAAAGAAAAAGTTCAAGATATATAATCCTAAATTAAAAGAGGAGTGTGGGGTTTTTGGTATAAGTAATTCTCACGATGCTTCCACTTTAACTGCTCTAGGTCTTCATGCTCTCCAACACAGAGGCCAAGAAGGTTGTGGTATTGTCTCGTTTGATGGAGAACAATATCACTCAGAAAAAAGATTCGGATTAGTTGGAGACAATTTTAATAAGGAAAAAGTACTTAAAAAACTACCAGGAAAATTTGCAATTGGACATAATAGATACTCAACAACTGGGGGAACTGCATTAAGAAATGTCCAACCCTTTTTTGCTGATACAAATGCAGGAGGTATTGGGGTTGCTCACAATGGTAATCTTACTAATGCGATAACCTTAAGAAATAAACTTGTAGAGGAAGGTGCAATATTTTACACCACTTCAGATACAGAGACTATTGTACAATTAATAGCAAAATCAAAAAGAGCTAAAACTATTGATAAAATTGTTGATGCAATATTCCATATACAAGGTGGCTATGCATTAGTGATGATGACACAAAATACTTTAATTGGGGTAAGAGATCCATATGGAATTCGTCCTCTAGTGATAGGTAAATTAAAGAATTCATATGTATTCACATCTGAAACTTGTGCGCTTGATATAATTGGTGCAAAATTTGTTAGAGAAGTTGAAAATGGTGAGATTGTTTACGTAGAAAATGACGAAATTAAAAGCCTTAAACCTTTTCCTGCGCGAAAAGCGAGGCCTTGTATTTTTGAGTATATTTATTTTTCTAGACCAGACAGTATTTTAGGTGTTGAAACCGCATATGAATATAGAAAAAAATTTGGATCTCAACTTGCAAAAGAAGATAATTTTGTAGCTGATTTAGTTGTTCCAGTTCCAGACTCTGGTAATGCTGCAGCTTTGGGATATGCCCAAGAAAAAGGAATTGGTTTTGATTTAGGTCTTATTAGAAATCATTATGTTGGAAGAACATTTATTGAACCATCGCAGAAAATAAGAAGTCTTGGGGTTAAATTAAAACTGAATGCAAATTTATCAGTTATTAAAAATAAAAAAATAGTTTTGATAGACGATTCTCTTGTCAGAGGGACAACTTCCTATAAAATTGTCAAAATGTTATACGATGCTGGAGCTAAAGAAGTGCATGTTAGAATTGCAAGTCCAGAAATAAAGTATCCAGATTTTTATGGTGTAGATACCCCAACTAAAAAAGAGCTTTTGGCTGCAAATAAATCAGTCGATGAAATTAAAGATTTTATAAGTGCTCAAAGTTTGAGGTTTTTAAGTTTAGAAGGTTTGTATAAGGCAATGGGTTATGAGAAAAGAAATGACAATTATCCACAACTAACAGATCATTATTTCACTGGTGATTATCCGGTGAAAATAATTGATGAATTAGGAGAAGATAAAGTAACACAATTATCTTTATTAAGTACTGGTTCGAATAGTTAATGAAAAAAGTAAGTTTTACTCAAATGAAAAATGGGACGAAAGAAGACTACGCTCTTCTTGAAAAACATGAAAAAGAGTATGAAAGAAAAACCGCAGATAGAATTTTAAATTATCTTTCAAATCTTGATACAACTCTTGAAGGATACAAAGTTTCTAGATTAGAACATTCTTTACAAACTGCTACTAGAGCATTTAAAAATGGAGAAAATGAAGAAATGGTAGTGGCCGCGTTGTTGCACGATATAGGAGATGAGCTAGCACCAATGAACCATTCTCAATATGCGGCGGCAATTTTAAGACCATATGTTTCAGAGCGAACACACTGGATAATTGAAAAACATGGTTTATTTCAAACATACTATTCTGCTGAACATTTAGGTGGAGATAAAAATGCAAGAGATAAATATAAAGATCACAAATTTTATCAAGCAACTATTGATTTCTGTGAAAATTACGATCAGTCATCATTTGACCCTGATTATCAATCAATGACTCTTAAAGATTTTGAGCCAATGGTAAGAAATATTTTTTCAAGAGAACCATTTTATCACCACTAGAAATTAGATAATGACCAATCGACTTGCTTCAGAGAAGAGTCCATATCTTAAACAACATGAGAATAATCCTGTTGACTGGTACCCTTGGAATAGCGAAACACTTAAGTTAGCTAGAAATCAAAAAAAACCTATATTTTTGAGTGTTGGTTATGCGAGCTGTCATTGGTGCCATGTAATGGCACATGAAAGCTTTGAAGATCAAGAAACTGCTAAAATAATGAATGAAAAATTTATAAATATAAAAGTAGATAGAGAGGAAAGGCCAGATTTAGATTATGTTTTTCAAAAAAGTTTATCAATTTTAACAGGTACACAAGGTGGTTGGCCTTTATCAATGTTTTTAGATGAAAATGCAGTCCCTTTTACAGGAGGCACCTACTTTCCACCAAAAGAAATGCATGGCAGGCCTGATTTTCGTAAAGTCTTAAACAATGTTTCTGATGTTTATAGAGATAATAGAGAAAAAATAATTTCTCAAGCAACACAAATGCAAAATATTTTTACAAAAATAAATCAACGTAGTGCCGTGCTTGATCAACCTTTGCTTCCTTTTGTGGATAAAATTATTTCCTATTTAGACGAAGAAAATGGAAGTTTTAAAGGAGCGCCAAAATTTCCTCAGTTTTATCTTTTTGATGCTATGTTTTATTTTTATTTAAAAACAAAAGATAAAAAATATTTTAATCCTGTTGAAACTTTATTAAATAATATTTCATCAAAAGGAATATATGATCATTTAGCTGGTGGTATTGCAAGATATACAGTCGATGAAAAGTGGATTATTCCCCACTTTGAAAAAATGCTTTATGATAATATTCAATACATAAGCCTACTTACAAAATTTTATCAAAATACAAATTCAAATTATTTTAAAAAAAAATTAATTCAAACTATCAATTTTTTAAATAGAGATTTTATCAATGAGAGTGGGCTTTACGGTTCTGCTTATGATGCCGATAGTGAAGGAGTTGAAGGCAAGTTTTATATTTGGTCGTTTGAGGAATTAAAAAAATTATCTAAAGATAGTTTTGAGTTATTAAAAAAAAAATATTCAATAACTTCTGAAGGAAATTTTGAAGGAAAAAATATCCTTGTAGAAAATAAAAATGAACTAACTTTAAATGAAGATGAAAAATTAAATCTATTAGAGAATGAATTACTTTTGGTTAGAAATAAAAGAATAAAACCTTTATTCGATGATAAATCTCAAACAGATCAAAATGCCTTTTTAATTGATGTTTTGTTTAATGCATCAATAATTTTAAATGACAATAAAATAAAAAATATTGCAATTAGCAAATTTGAAATTTTACAGGAAAAATTAAAAAATAAATTTTACCATTGTTATCAAGATAATGAAGTTGGAGTTTTTTTAGAAGATTATGTATTTTACTCAAAGTTACTAATGACGATGTATGAAATCGAATCTGATAAAAACTATCTAGATAAATTAATTAAAATAATGAATGAAGTATGGGAAATGTTTTATGATGAAAAATCAAAATTACTTCAAAAAAATCAAATTAAAGATAACGATCTATTTGTAAGCCCAATAGATTTAAATGATAACAATATACCTAATGGAAACAGTATTTATTTAGATATATGTAATAAATTATATTCGATTACAAATGATAGGTTGTGGCTTGATAAATCTGAAGTTTTAAAAAAATCATTTCATCAAATTCTTAATTCAAATTTTTCACAAATGTTCAGTTTTATTAAAATTCTTGATATTTGTAATGACACAATCTCTTTCACTTTCTACGGAAATAAAAATGAACTACTTGATATAAAAAATAGACTACTTAAAGAATTCTTAGGAAGAGCTGTATTTATCTATAAATTTGAGGAAAATTCTAAATCAGGTGTTGTTATCTGTAAGAATCAGACGTGTTCGAATAAAATTTCTGGTATAAATGAAATTAATGCTTACTTAATTGAACAAGGATTAACAAATGATTCAAACTAAAGAGCAAATTATTGAATATTTCCACTCGGGCATCAAAGAAAATACTAATTTAAAAATTGGTATCGAGCATGAGAAATTTATATTTGATAATAAAACAAATAAAAGAATTGATTATCCTGCTATTCTTAAAATGTTTGAGCATTTATATGAATTTGGATGGAAGCCGATTTTTGAGGATAAAAATATAATTGGTTTAACCAAAAATGATAAAAGCATTACTTTAGAACCAGGCAATCAAATAGAGCTTTCTGGAGCAAAGCTGAATAATATTCATGAAGCATGCTCAGAATCACATGAATATCTATTTGAATTAAAACAAGTCTTAGAAAAGTTAGATTTTAAAATTATCAGTGCAGGTTTTGATCCTATATCAAAGTTATCTGAAATTCCTAACAATCCTAAGGCAAGGTATAAAGTAATGACAAAAGACATGCCAGAAGGTGGGTCTTTAAGTTTAGATATGATGTATAGAACAAGTGGCACTCAATTAAATATTGATTACACTTCAGAAAAAGATTTTATAAAAAAATTTAAGCTTGTAAATTACTTGGTACCTATAAATATTGCATTATTTGCAAACTCTTCTGTGGTTGAGAAAAAAAATAGTGAATATTTTTCATACAGATCTCATGTATGGCAACAAACATCTCGTGGAGGTCTTCCAAAGTCATTTTTAGATGAAATTAATTTTGAAAAATATTCTGAGTTTGTAATGAACATGCCTTTATTATTTTTACAAAAAGACAAAAATTATATTTCAGGCAAGAAATATCTATTTAAAGATTATATGGAAGGTAAAATTTTCGAAATAGATAATACTTTGCCAACTGAAAAAGAATTGGGTGTGCATCTTGGAACAATATTTACTGAAAATCGGTTGAAGAAATATATTGAATTAAGATCTATGGATGCTTGTGGTTGGGATTGTTTGTGCTCAGGTCCAGCATTTAATTCAGGCCTTCTTTATGGAAACTTAGATGAAGCTTTAGATATAGTTAGCAAGTGGGATAAATCAGAAATTTTAAATGCCTACCATGAAGCTCCAAAAAAAGGTTTATCAACTCCATTAATGGGAAAAGATTTACTTTACTGGTCCTCAGTAATTTTAAATATCTCCAAAAAAGGTTTAACTAATAGAAATATATTAAACAAAAAAGGACTAAACGAGGAAAAATTTATAGATCATTTGTTTAAAATAATTGAGAATAAAAAAACAAATGCAGATCATATGTTGTATAAATTTTCAAAAGATGAAAATTTAACTAACTTATATGACCAATAAAATTAT
>Ga0160423_10002133_pt1 | contig 16552 bp, 22 predicted proteins | sample CRUFie14St8metaG_FD_108191 | JGI IMG/M metagenome (GOLD analysis project Ga0160423, IMG submission 108191) | Marine microbial communities from the Costa Rica Dome - CRUD Field 142mm St8 metaG | ecosystem: Environmental > Aquatic > Marine > Oceanic > Photic zone | place: Costa Rica: the Eastern... | reverse complement strand
TAAATGGGGGAGGAGGTAATTCCGATGAATCCCCCACATGAAGAACCTGTACAAGCTCTTTTATGCTCCTATAGTGTAGCGGTGATCACTGAGGACTTTGAATCCTCCAACGTCAGTTCGAATCTGACTGGGAGCTTTAAATTTAGGGTAGTGTAAAGTGAAAACAACTGCGGTTTAACTGTTGGTCATGCGCCGCGCTTGATCAGAGTGTTTGCGTATGCCTTGTATAGCCAATGCATCCATCTCCTTAAGCATTTGCTTAGAGGAGCATGTCCGCTTGAACGTCTTGTTAACAGCATCGTCAGCATCAGAGTGTATATCTGCCCATAGACGATGGCATGGGTTTGTTTGCGATGGTGCGCTGCGCTTGATCAGCATTTGCGTATGCGCCGGTGATTGTACAGTGGGTACACTAGCTTTGTGATCGCTCGTCATTCTGATAATTCGGAGATTTTTTTTCGGAGATTTTTTTTCTACTAATATGGCAGGTCACATGGTCAGTCACATGGTAAGTTAACTTCGAAAAAATGTTGAAGCAGCAGAAGCCTTGGGGTGTAAAGCGTCTTCTTAAGAATACTTTTGCAAAGGATGAGAATGTAACAGAGGACAGTGATATAGATTTTTTGTGGCTCGGATTTTTTTCAAATTAGCTCATTGACCAGATTGCATAGGCCACAAAAAATGCAATAAACAAATGCATTATTATTCTGTCTCTCATGCCAAGTTGCTCATCAAGGAAATGTAAACGACCTTCATCAGCATGATTTCTGATCTCTAAAGTCTGAGCCGCCATTCTCACATAATCACCGTGATCTGAATAAAGTTGTGTCAAATCAGATCTCGTCATATCTAACCACCGAGCCTTAAGCGTCTCCCCTGGACATGGCCGTAGACGCATACGCTTCTGAATCCATCTTGGTATATAAAACAGAACTACTGTGGTTTCCATCCACGCACAGTATGTGTTTCGAGGATCATTCCAGTTTATACCAGAATAGAGAACAACACCGTCTTCTTTGAAAAAGTTTTCAATGAGATGAGCATCCACTTGCACGGCTTCTTCTTGCATCTCACGAATAGCAGTTTCGCTGGCAGATTCCCCAGGATCCACCATTCCTCCAGGCAACGCATACAACCCAGTGTCCTTTCGCTGAATAACAAGAACATATGCTCGATGATGAAACCACACACGTCTTTCCATTACTGCTACTGGATCAGCAGCATGGTTAGGTCCCCATTTGCCAAGCGTACCTCGCCCCACATTCTTAGAAGACGGATCACCAGGGTATGATGGCTTACCATCCATACAAAAAGTGACAGCAGATTCTAACGTCTTCATATGACCATCGGGAAAATATGTAGATCGCTTCCTTAGTTTCCGAACGAAACTTGAACTCAAAACAGCTGGATCAGCATAGACAGGCCGACTGTGCTCTTTAGTTTTAAGTATAGAAGGATGGTCATAACAAATAACATCCATAGCTTGCTGCTGCATTTTCTGAAAAATTATTTCTTCGACAAAATGTCGGTCGCCGATGCTGTCAAAGATCTGCCGTACCAGATGGTGCGGAACATTCTTATGGCACCTAAACCGAAAGGGCAAGGTATTGCTGCTCCTGGAAAAGGCATGAAGCAACTTGTATCGACTATATCTAAGCAGAAAGACGTGGGTGTCATTGTCAAGAAGCTGAACATACTGCGAACTCATTATTCTGCCACGCATGGAAAAGCAGTCAAAACGCCGTCGTCGAAACAACACACACCGCTTTCAAAGAAACGAAATGACGACGAGGAAGACGGGGAAGAAGATGATGCTATGAACATGCTGAAAGAAGAACTTGCTTTACGTGGCTTGACTACAACTGGAAACACGTATCCGGTCCTTGTTAAACGACTGTGTAAAGCTCTGCGCGAGGAAGACTAGAAAAGTATCATAAAAATAACTCAACTCACATACACACTCCACATGCACACTTCGTCCTAATAATGTTATTTTCCAACACGACATATAGGACATCCTTTGTTTTTGTTGTAGCCACATGCTGTACACACTTTGTGAAGATCACAGTGCTGCACATCATATCTGCTCCCAACAAAAGCTTCAAGGCAGATGGGACACTCCGTCTGGTTATCCAAAATGCGCTTGACGTTACAGCTTGTACTGTTTGAGCATTTCTCAGTGCATATATCACATGTAAAGCCGTCGGTACTAAACCAATGCGTAACAACACAAGCTACACAAAGAGTAGGCTGATTGTACGGGTGCATCACTTGCTTACAACATTTGCAATCCATGACCTCTTGCACCACTGCACAATCAGTACACAATATTTCATTGCACATCTCGCATTCTGCAACACATTCCATACATTGCATCTTCTTGCATTTTGCGCAGTGTACCAGAAAAGATCCGCATTTTCGTTCATAGCAGCCTGAACAGATAGGCGGGGTGCAGGCAGGCGAGTCACATTCAAGGCAAGCCATTTGAGAAAAAATTGTGGCGGGAAGTAAGTTGAGTAAAAACAAGTGGCATATATCTGTTAATATGAATCAACCTTCCTATTTTTTTTCAAAAAAATGAAACGCAAACATTCGACTCCTTCTTCCATTGATTGGGATGGTCTAATATGTCCTATAACGCAAGTGCTACCAACTACACCTGTTATAGCAGACGACGGTAAAATATACGAAAAGGCTGCTTGGGAACAGTATGTCAAAAGCAACAAGAAAAAAACGTTGAAATCACCATGGACACGGAAAGTCATATCGAAGAAAGCTACATTCTCTCCATTCATAAAACAAATGATCGAGCATGCTGTGCTTAATGGAAATGCACCTGAAGATATGTGCACCTCGTGGAAGCAGAAAATTTCAGAAGACAATGCTTTTACCAAACTCAAATCCGACGCAGTGAAAAAACCAAAATTGTTTATGGTTTTGGGCGATCACTACTATAACGGAACAGGTGGTGCAACCAGAGATCTTGAGAAGGCATTTCAGTGTTATCAAGATGGATGGATGGACGGAGCAAACAATGAGAACATACTCCCATTCCACAAAGGCAACGTGGATTTTTTTGTGAAGATGACTCTTGTCAACACTCTGCGTCGCAAACGCACAAATGCCGATATGATATGTGCCTGGGCAAGTCTATGTCAATGCGTAACCGCACATGACAAGATCGCAACTTTCGTTGTCAAGAAAGTATTGGAGAAACTTTGTAAGCATTCATGTTGGTTGCATATATCCATGATGTCCAAACTCACATATCATCAGATTCATCAGTTGCCTGAACACGATCTTGCTTCGAATGAACATATGGCTAAGGCATGCGCTAAAAGAATGGCAAAGTTCTTGAAAGTATCGGCTTCATTTCAACAGAATAAAAGTGAGGAAGAAAACGAAGACGATGAGGAAGATGAGAGCGAGGAGGATGTGAACGATAACGATAGCGAGGAGGGTGAGCGCGAGGAAAGCGAGGACAGTGAAAGCGAGGAAAGCGAAAGCGAGGAGAGCGAAAGCGAGGATGATGAGTCTGACGAGTAGCTATATTCACTCTAATATCTTAATATCTTTTCACTACCACATCGCTTTTCACACTACTCGCCGCTTTCTTGCACACTCTTGCATGATCATGAAGTCGCACAAGGCGAATATATCATTATAACGTCATGAAGGGTATGTAGGGAATGGACGCCAAATCTTGGCAGTCTTGTGATCTCTCTGATCAGTATCATCGTCGGCATCATTCTGCCGTCTTGTATCGACTTCTCTCATTCTCTTTCGTTCTTTGTCTTGTGCTTCTTGCAACATAGTTCGCAATCCAAGACGTTTCCACACACACGTTGTTGGAAATGATGCTTTGTACCTTGGCATGCCGTCGTTACCGTCGGTGCCTTTTATGACAAAGATATCCGAGCGTAGCGGTGCCGCCGGACACAACACATCCCGCTTGATCTTGGGGGGACTAGCGCCAGCCGACGAGTCTTGTGGCTCCATCTGGAAAAAAAAAAGCAACTTCGTTGAAATCTCCGATGGAATCTCCGACAAAATCTCCGAGTGAGGTATTGGGCACCAATATCGCACCATAGTTTTACATACGAATATATATGTAAACAGTGAATGTGGTATGGGTAACGATCCGACTTTTGTAAGCGTAGCGCAAAACCGTCAATCGATGTAATACACACATAAAGTTTTAGGGAAAACGTTTACTGTCTTGAATGTTGATACTACAACTGGGCGTTATGATTTACTGTCTTGTACACTTCTTCTTGCTTTCTACTGCCTGGCTTGTACATGCCTCACTTTCACTTGTAGAATACATACTTATTGAGGAATGTGACGTTGAACATAATTCATTCATACGTTGCGCAAACATCATCGAATGTCTGTCACAAAATTGTTGTGTAAACAATTCTCGAGGATCACGATGCTCTATTCCTGTGTATTTCTCTTCTTCTCTTAACTTTTCTGTAGTGTCGAGAGCATCTTCAGCGGATTCAGCAGGGGGGACTTCCATTTTTTTTCGAAAAAATTGACTCATGAAAATCGAGCTGTCTAGTGATTTATGGATGCTAGTCATGCTGCACCTAGGAAATGATGATGAAGGGTTCATTCATCGTGTAAGAATGCGTTTGCTGGGTCGTGACTTCAAACACATCAAGTATCCGTGCAACAATGGCAAATGGAACATACGTGAAAGTATCATATCATATTGCCTTGACGTCAACTTATACAAAACGCTGTTCTTCTTTGATATTGACGAGTGGTGTTGGAGGTTAGTGCCAGAAATACAACCAAAGGTGATGAAGACAATAGATGTAAAGAAGCAGCAATATTGGAACCCTCATCTTCATAAATACATGTGGATTGGTGGAAACTACTTTCTCCCTGATACACCTGGCATAAGCATGCATTCTACTACTGTGGGTCTTATCTCAAAACACAATGAAGAGCCTAATGTATCAGTCAAATCTCTTGGTAAGATTCCAATGGTCCCCTTACTTGTGGATACTCGTAAAAGAAGAACTCGTCGTGCATGTGACGACAGATATGACAAAATGGTGCGCTTCATTGCACATAATTTGTGCCATCAAAAAGGACTGACACAGTTGAAGCTCAAAGATACCAATCTTAGTGTGGAAGGATTCAAAACACTCGGCGACACATTACCAGCAACAATCACTGATCTAAATGTGTCTTGCCACTTATCAGGACACGAAGATAACGCATTCTTTCCTATTCTCTGGAATGGTAAACACTTAGAACGTCTCAACATTGGCTATTGCGGAATACTGAGCTTCAAAGAGAGTATGGCATTATCTGCTTTACTGTTAGCACAACGATTGAAAGTGTTGAATATGGAATTCACCTATCCTGACTGTAACTGGTATACTGCAATACAGATGTCCAACATTACATTCCTCAGCACTGCTGATACCGATCTATTGCTGCATGATAATAGCGTTTTGCATTTCGATGCAGCTTCTTCTACTGCATTTGATTTAGAGATGCACTCTTCGGCCGGTTCGTACCAATTTCGAATGTATCGATCCTTTGACGAGAATATGCCCGCTGTAAAGCTCTTATTGAAAGATGTTGAAGACTTTCGAACAGCCTTTGACAATGTGCAAGCTGAGGATGCAACAAATGATGACGATATGCAAGCTGAGAATGCAACGACTGACGACTGCAATACACCTGAACAAGAAGAACTTGCATATGTCAAACAATCTAAACGAGATAAACTACTGGAGAGATATGCAAAACGGAATGCCAGAAGAAATCAGCTTATTGATTGCGATCGAATGTGCAAATTCTGTGGCACTGTATGGCCCAAAGGATCTATCAAACTTCAAACATTCGAAGGCATTCAAAGCATGTGTAAACTTAGCACACGCAAATGCCATCATCATGCACACTACCGTCGTGTATTTCGTAGTAAGTAGCAATGTAAACATGTGTAATAATTTCAGGGTGGAGACTCATGTATTTACTCTACTTTTCGTCTCAAAAAATTATTGCCAGCAAATGTCAATGAATATACCGACTCCTCCTGTTTCCATCAGCGTCGTCCAGCTAGCTACGAACTTTCACGCTACACAGGTCGATGCACAACTCCCAACCGTCAGCTCCTACTCCACGATACATCGGTCTCTTTTCTGATGATCAGGAGCAGCTGATATTGAAGTCGATCAAGCAGCGCTTGGCATCGAATGCTGAAGACATTCTCGGACATGAAAACAGCCAGAATTGATCTCGTCAAGAGGCACAACTTCTACAGGGTCCGTGTTATATCCAAACCAAACCATGTCTTCGATATCCATGCGTCGTACAAACGTGCGCAAGGAGTCAGTGTTTGGAACACATAGCTTGATGCTTGCATCGTTGCGAAAGAAGTAGTTCGTGAAAAAATTCTCGTAAGTATAAGCATTCAGCTTATTTCTCACCGCATCCTCTAGGAGAGGCCGATGTTTCACAATGCAGTGCGCAAGGACAACCAGATCCATTGCACGATGCTCATCCATATCCATATTTTTTTCCGAAAAATCCAAGCTCCGAATATGACGGCCAGAAGCTGCAAAAGCTCAACAGCTCCTATCCATGCTGCAAAAGATTTACCTCATGAAGCTCCTTGGGGTCTTGAAGATGTATGGGAACAATATGTGGAGACCGTCAAACAAGTTGGGATATCATACGCCCGTCGTCCTTTTCCAGATCATCCATTTTGGGAACGTCTTGCAAAACAGCCAGAGTGTTTTTGGCGCTGGCATGCAGACGGACCATTTTTCGGATCCAGATGTGCTCCATGCTCCGCTAAGACATGCATCATCAATACACTAGATGCGCAACAAATTCTTCTTCGGCACTTCAAATTCAATGATCCATCTGAAATATGGGAAGTGATCTGCGAAACATGTGACAATCAGGTTCATCTGTGCTGCTCCAATCAATTGAAACATATGAAACTATCGGCAATTGCTGCCGACGACTTCAAATTCTATTGCTCGAACTGCAGACAAGACTAAGTTACTGATGATTACTGAGAATCACTTGCTGACGTCGCAGACATCAAATATGTGTCATCGAAATCATTGAGAGAAGCGTCCTCTTTAGATTCGTCCCATACAAATCCAAGCTGCATCCAATACGCACAAGCATCCTCTGTCGCAAGCACACATATAGATCTGTGTGCCGAAAGAATTCGACAAAAACTGACAAGCTTCTTTCCCAATCCAAGTCCTCTTGCTTCCGGTTTCGTATACAGGTATTCGATCACAAGCGTATCAGCATCATAAAGTAAGCGTAAACAAGATGCACACTCGCAACTGTCTGTTCCTGTCACAACGTAATAGTTCTGCTTGTTACGTATCGTATTCTTCTTCCAGTCTTTGTTTGGATTGATCGTGCGCAAATTCGATTCTAGTAAGCATTCTCTGACAGTCATCATCAGCCACAGCGATGTTCCATGTATGATTAGATTGTCGTCCATTATGTCGAATCTGTGACATCCTTTCTCACTAAACATTTTTCGGAAAAAATCGCAAACGCAAACATGCCACTAGGACGCATTGTATGCTTTGACACACACTCTTCTTGGGGTATAATACAACCTGACATACAGCCCGACAAGAACACCTGGTTGATATACGGTCGGATCACATGCGAAGTACCTCCGCATCTTCATCTTTGTCCTAGCATAAGACTGCTAATTTCAGGAGAATTTGATGATCTTCCGTATCAGTTTGCTACTTCCTACGATCCATCAAACGAATCGAGTGACACATACGACACAATACAGTGTTTCGATGCAACTAACAATATTGCGGTCGTATCTAACGGTGTTGGACGTCTTATGCTATGTCACTACAGCAACACAAACAACACGATTCCACCTTCTCTCATCTTGCCACCACATTGCCAGCTTTTTTGCGATGTTCTCGAGTAGTGTCCTTATTCAAAGTCCACTTTATGAAGCACGAGAATATTGCCGTAAAGGCTCCCACCAGAAACTTGGTCACCCACATTCTGTTGAGCACTGTTATTGACAGTCTTGTTGTACATACCTTCTTCGTCCATAATCAGAACGGCGACTTTATTCAAGTTTCCCTTAGTACATGGAACCATTTGAATCATATTGCATTTAAGTAACTCGTAAAGATAGTCAAGCTTGTCAAAAGGCCCATCCACTATTTTCACGTCTCCGTTCATGTCGTACAGTTTCCCTTTACCTTTGGGCACATCAGCTAAAACAGAAGTCGCGACAGAAGTAGCCGTCGTCATCGATCCACCACCACCGGGCCGGCGGAAAGCAGGTGATCCGTTCTCATACTCATCAATGGTGTTGCACATGTGCATGTCGTTGATTTTTTGGAAAAAATATTTTTGCGAAAATGTCGCAATCGCAATGGATTCAGCATGATGCTATTCTCTTACCTCTCGTCGCAAAGTACGGCACCAAATGGAGTGTTATCATGCAACACATGCCAGATCATGTTTCTTCATCAGCAGCAAGAAATCGTTGGAATCGCATATGCAAAACAAATAGCAAGTCACGCAATAAATGCAAAAGATGTGGCAAGCCTAAAGCGGGACACAACTGGGTCGCGTGCAATTTGATTGTGGAAGAAATGAAGAATATGCAAGCTCTGGAATCGAAGCAATCAGATGTGGATGTTCAAGAAGAACAACCGGAAGAAGAAGACAAGCTTGCAGAAGAAGTGTCACTCAAGAAACAAGGGCAGATTAGCACAGAAGACATGGATGACAAGACACACATCATCACAGATTCTCTGATGTCGGATCCCGAAGATATGAACGATATGACATATTCTATGCTGTTCACTGATCTGGATTATGTTCCTGTCACACCCAGATTAGAATGGTCATACAATTTTGATTTCAATTGTGTTCCAAATCCGCAATGTGATATTAGGATGCTCTATCATCAAGAACCTAGACTCCAACTGCCTTCGCATCATACTCGAACGATTCGAAAATTGATGATGAAATAGAAACAGTAAAATTGTATAGTAAACTGCAAAATAGTGTTGGTATTCTGCTAAATTCATTCTACTTTTCACATTTACTTTGGAGAGAGAGGGAGAGAAGGGGGAGACGGAGAAAGAGGTGTCGACTCCCTAGCTCGTCGCATACATGTCAATCGTTAGCAATGTATATGTATATTATATGCTTCAAGTCCCCTAGTTCTATATACAATCCCATTAGCTCAGTTGGTTAGAGCGTTGGTCTTATGAGCCGAAAGTCGCCGGTTCGAGCCCGGCATGGGATACGCCCTCGTAGCTCAATTGGACAGAGCGCGGGACTTCTAATCCCGAGGCTGCGGGTTCGACCCCCGCCGAGGGCTTTTAGCTTTTTATGCTTTTACGCGCATGAAAACTAATGTCCGAACACGAACACTACAGTCACACGTCACACTATACCTTCCATCCGTGATCATTTGCGACACGATTGAAAGCTTCTTCAGCTTCTTTCTCTGTGTAATCATAAGCTGCATGTAGATCAAGACGACCGTTGCTCTCAATAAGACTCTTGAGATGTAACAAAAGAGCGACTGGCGTCATTTTAGGTTCCCATCCTGATTTTGTCAGTGTTTCCGTGCACATGGACCCACCAATCGTCACATGCCCAGTCCATTGCTGAAATCGAGGATAGACAACTCGAACAAAAGGCGGAGATGCAGGAAAGTTAGGAGGAAATCTCAGTTTAAGACGAATCCCCGGAACACGCCCCTTGCCGTGATTTTGAAACCATGTCACAATATCGGAATGCAGCACGCTGTTGTTCATCTTACGAATAGTACGCATGGCGTCTGTAGACAAATTCTTCTGCGTTAACTCGCCATCTTTTAAGAATACTTCATACCAATAATCTCCTTTTTGATAGCATGATTGCCCATCACCAAAGACATTTCCTCCTAACAGAAGCCGACGAATTACCTCATTTTGATCCTCTTGAAGCGGAATCCAACCAGCATCGCCTCGTACTTCAAATCGAGAGGAAATATTGTCTGCTTCAAACATTTCTAATTTGAACGTCACATCCCACAAATCCATTTGATCTTCAGATATTTCAAGCAGTATATTCGAGTCAGTCACATCCTTAGTTGCGTTAATCCATGATAAAAGACTGGCATCACGAGGTTGCTTTCTAGAAGTAGACGACGAAGGAACGCCCTTGCGCTTAGTATCTGACATATTTTTTTCGAAAAAATGCTCTCTCGCAGAATCGCAAGATGCGAACAGGATTTTCACACACGCAGAGCTCGTGTGCTAGATGACTATATAATTGAAGTAAACCGAGCAGTGGCAGACCACATGGATCAGATCTGCTATGATTATCCATTCAATCAGGGTATGCACGCAAAACTGACCAAAGTGATCTTAAAGCAATTGGACCACGTCATCGCCTCCCGTGACTTTCAACACAAGGCTTTCGAAGAACTCCGACAGGGAAGAATCGATTGGCTAGCGGAACCATTTTTTGAAGGGCAAAAACTAGTGCTCTCGTCGCTCATGATAGAATACGACAAACATCGACGTGACCCAAAATACAATCCGACGCCGCAGTGCAAGTGGCTTTTCTATGTTGGGAATCGCTATGCTGAACATCATGATGCAGAACACGAGGAACACGACGAACCGCCCAAGAGGAAAAGAGAGGAAGAGCAGAGTGAGTGGGATTAGCTTATAATCTTACTGTAATCTTACTCTGTAATCATCATCATTTTTTCAAAAAAAAATATCAAGCAAGGCTTCTTCTCTCGATGTGGAGCGTACATTCACCTCCATCTACGCCGACGCGTAGCTCACCAGCTCCTGAATTTAACAAGACGCCAGATAAGGCCAGCGAAATCGCGACACATCGAAAACTGCCTACATATGAACAAGATGATGCACCACCTCTACGTACCGATGTCAACCCCGATATCAACATGCTTTGTCTATGTGCTGCTGCAAACAAAGTCGGCCCTCCAAGTCCTTCGCTATTCGATCCATCGTCACCGCAACGAACAAAGCGCACTAAACTTACCCACCGGGACGATGAACAAGATCAAGAAGACGTTATTAGATACTCAACAACTACGTTCGATTCTACGGATAAAGCTCTGCTATTCTGCTGGAAGAACCCACCGAATCCACTGAATCACGATATAAAGCACATCGGCATCGATACCAAAGGAGAAGTCATCACAACTGCCAACATGGAGAAGATTCCTTTCATCTTTGATAAACTTTCTACAGTCGAGTGGGCATGGTTGAAGGCCTTCGATCCTTCACTTCTTTCGCATCCTACGAAGAAGAAGAACCCATACACCATGTGCAACATCGCACAGAAGGGTGTGAAGGTCAGCATTCATAGAAGAGGTATTTGCAGAAGAATGTATACCATGCCAGATCACAGATTTATCAGGATCTGTCATCACAGCTGCGAGTACCTGAGATCTACTAATCCGTCACGCGCAGTGTGCAAAAATTGCAGCAACAAGAACTGGAATGCAAAATGCACTGGAGGTGAAGATTTTATCCAGCTGTTTAACAAGTAGTGTCATAAGATCCATTTGTGTGTAGTGGTGATGATTTTGTGTTCCGTTTGCTTCGATTCATGTACATTCTTTATAAACAAAGCATTGCACCACACACACATCCACATCACCACAAACTCGAAAAGCTTCTTCTCACGTCTTCCTCGTGATTGAAGATAACTTTGCGTACAGTTCACACAGCGCCGGCTTGGAAAACGATGACGCTTGCAACACGAGCTTGCAACACGAGCTCAGTGTCTTACGCATTCACCCACCGAGGCTCAGGACCAGACTGCCCTTGGACAATCCGAATTTTCTTGAGTTTATATGTGCCATTTGGCTGACGAATAAACTGCGGCTCGCACTTAGATAATTTGCCAGCACACGCATGGTTGTAGTACCACGATGCACTCAGTCGCACCCCGCCATTCTTCACATTCTTGCAGGGTTTCAGTTTATTCATCTGAGATGGTGTAGCAGTACAACGTGAAAACTTCTTGCAAAGCTTACCCACGCAAGCCTTTTTCGCCTGCTTCTTGTTTGCCTCACGCTTAGCAGCACGAGCCTTCTTCTTCTTCATCTGCTCCCAGATCTCTCTGCCCTTGCGCGAAGTCGCCTCATACTTGCGTCCCGTCTTTGGATCAGTGCGCTTCACCATTGAGCTTGCTTTTCTGGAAAAATTTTTCGGGGAGGTAAAGTCGTGTAAGATATAAAGGACGGTTGCTTTCCTTCCTAATCGTCTTTGCTACATTAAAATGAAGCAACACACCTCTAACGCCCGCAACACTACCCAACACACGAACACACTACTCAATTTCTTCGACTTCTTCATCTTCGCCAACCGTGATTCGAAGCAACGCCGACATTCTAGGAACAACCTCAGGATGAATATCCATTTGCTTCATAGCAAGATAGCCCTTCTCAAAGGCACTCTTAGGAATATTCTTGGAATTGTTCTGCCCCATCGCGATAGCAGACTTCAAAGACTTTGGAATGAACTGCACAATAATAAAGTCCTCCTTCATCTTGTTGTACATGTTGATGTGATCAGTGTAAAGATTGGTGTTGGCTACCACAACCACCTTCTTGTTCATTAAGGCAGTGCAAACTTTGCCCTGGCACTGCTGGTGAGCCCACTTCAAATTTGTCGAGACGAAATTGTACTTGCCATCCTTCATGAAATAGTCGTCCGCCGAACAGACTTGAAGCTTGCCAATCTTCTTCACGAGATTGGACACCCATGTATCACGTTCCCAGTCACCAAACCCAACGGTTAAAATGAGTCGGCTTGCATATAGGCGAGTACCACACATCTCCTGAACAATACTTAACGCTTCTTCCGCCGTCACATCAGATTGAAACGGTGCCGGTTTCTGCACAGTCTTCGTAGACTGATTGACCTGTGCAAAGATAGCCGAGAGAGACGACATTGTTTTCCGAAAAAATATTTTCTGAAAAAATTTCTTTCGAAACAATGAGTTCTCAAGCTTCTGCTGCTACAGCTCCACCTCCGCCTCTTTACAGCGGCAAAGGCAAAGGCAAAGGCAAAGGAGGTGGCAAAGGTGGCAAAATATTCGCAGCACGACACCGCCAAACAAAAGCGCCTATCATGGGTCTTACCAAACCTTCAGTACGTAGATTGTGCAGACGTGGAGGTGTCAAAAGAATTTCTGGAGGCATATACGACGAATCGAGAGGTATCCTTGAGGCTTTCATAGACAATGTTGTCAAGGACGCACTGACTTATGCTGAACACGCACGACGCAAAACAGTCACCGCCATGGATGTCATATATGCACTGAAACGTCAAGGGAGGACCCTTTACGGGTTTGGCGGATAGATCGCTTGTGATCGGTAGATCGTTTGTGATCTCAAGGCCTATTTAGTAATGGGTAGATCGTTTGATCTCAAGACTAAAGCTTTACTACACCCCTACACACAAACACACCACTACACAAAGCCGCTCTCCGCAAGATAACCAATACACATATGCTCTAACTCTTCAGGATTGTTGCTATGGTGTAGAAACTCAAGAAACTTGCGATGAATCCGTAGCTTAGTCCCTTCATCAGCTTGTATAAAAGTAGAAGTGTCTAACCATTTTGGACGCTCTTCATTAGAATCAGATGGAGAAGCAGCTGGAGAAGCAGCTGCAAATCGAATACCCCTGTATACGGGGGTTTGAGTTTTTAGCGTATAGTAAGCACAAAAATTTACTGCATGTTGTAAAACGTTGCCATATCGATTGCCACCATTCAAAGACGATGCACCTGTCTTCCCCTCGTTTCCGGGAATTGCTTGATAAGCACGAAAAGCTTTAAGATTGCTCTCCTCGTTCTTTTCAAGCAACTCCTTACCACACATTGCAAAGCGCTGATAATCAGTGCATCCAGTTGTGCCGTCGTCTTGCATGACCAACTAATTTTTTTGAAAAAATTTATTTTCGAAACCATGAGTACACTCGGATCTTTCCTTTTGAACAAAGACGCATTGGATGCGTTTGGCTTGACGCAAGAAGAATCTGATCATTTCGAACTATGTGTTCTTCCTTGGGGGTATCAGATGACAGCAGAAAATAAATGTGTAGGAGTCGTCCAGAATCATAGTTTCCGATCTATCCATACACTTACGTTGGTGAAATGCAAAGACGGAGATAGCAGCTTACTACCCGCTGAAACCGAGATGACATCGGTCGAATTTAAACCTATGGATGATTTGTTGCATATGAAGAAGCACGAAACTCATGTTGTGCTCATCGCAGATGTGTGCGAAAATGCATATGGCGTTTCTGTGAACATGGATCAATTTTTGACTTTCGTATCCACGGAGAACACGGGAGTCAGTTCTTCTGCAGCAGACGACGGTCCAGGATCCAAAATTTGTGATTCTGATGATGAACTCAACGATGAAGTCGTTCAATATCTGAAATCAGTGGCTGAAGAAGCTGATACTTCAGTGCCTAAGCGTCAGAAGCGTCGCAAGATTGCAGATGTAATGATTGGTACACAGGGCATACTTAAGCCAAGAGCGGCAGCAGATGCTGCACAGCTCTGGATGGAGAAGCACGCCGGTTCATTTGTGCAGATTGATTGGGTTCCACAGCGTGGAGAAAATGATCAAGACAAAAAGCTTCGTCGATATCAAGTTCACGATGTGGTCAAAGATAAGATGGTTACAGTTCGTACACTGCCTGAATGCTTAGACATGGTCATGTCCAAGGTCGGCAGAAATTTCTGGGATGACATGAAGAACCAACCCGACCAATATAATTTGAGCTTCCAGAACAAGGATTTCGCTAGCGGAGTTGCTAGCGGAATCACTAACGGAGGAGTGGGTCAGTAGATTCGTTTGTACATGCAAACTTGACTTCTAAAATGAGGACTGCATCCCTCGCATCTCAATCAAGGGTGCCCCAAAAAAATAAAAAAAATCTTTAGCAAATCTCAAGAATCCAAGCTCCTAAAAACCCGAGCTCCGAAAAATTTTCTCTGAGACTCCCCCTCTCCTCTAGATGCTTGCCGATCTCGGGCTTCCTGGCGACGCCGACGGACTCAGCGCTATCCTGCATCTCGCTGGCTCGAGTTGCCTAGGCGGCGACGACGAGGACCCCGAGGCGCTCCTCTCGCCCGATGACTTCTCAAGCACGTTCCCCCAGCAAATGACGTCAACGTCAACATTTGAGCATGCTTCCTACTTCAACGGCGGGGACGACGACGACGATGACGGGGGCGTGAACAGCTTCGCTACGGCCGTACAGAACTACAGAGGCCCGCAGAAGAAGGGTCCCTCGGGTCACATACCGGCCTGTCAGAGACCGATGGATGTCACACGCCCTCATGGACCAGATCCAAATGGCTTACTTTGCGACAACGATCTGGTGCACTGCAAGGGTATGGTCAAGCCCCTGCCTGGCGGTTCAGGCGGCAAGAATCTCGACGGCTCTTACGACCCCGTGTACAAATGCGGAGGCTGTGGATACGCTTTCACCGTACATCCACACAAGATCATCAACAAGTGTTCTGTCTGCCTCGAACCTGATGCAGAATCGTGCACTTGCGGCTCCTACAAGCCCTACGGTCTCAACCCCCGCGCTAACAACCGAACGCATACACAAGGCACCGTTGTTCGACCTCTTAAAGGAGCACCAATCGGAGTCAATGGTCACAAAGGCTACAAATGCGGCACATGTGGTCTTCTGAAGCGAGAGTGCCACCTGATACCGGGAGGATGCCAGAAGAAGACCAAGAGAGGCGTGAACGACGAAGCAGACGAACCGAGTTCGAAGCACGCAAAGCACGGAGAGCAAGGACAGCTCTCGCCTTTGCAAAACGCTTTAGCAGCTATGGCAACTCAACAGACGCCAGCTCTGCCGATGCCATCTCTGCCGATGCCAGCTCCGCCAACGATGGCAGCTCTGCCGATGCCAGCTCCGCCAACGATGGCAGCTCTGCCGATGCCAGCTCCGCCGACGATGGCAGCTCCGTCTGGAACGCCGCGACCTCCATCACAGAAGCAGCAGTGCGCAACTCGCGGCGGTCGTGGCGGACGCGGACGCGGGCGCGGGCGCGGCAGTCGTGGAGTGCGCGGCGGCCGCCGCAAGCAGGAGTCAGAATCTGAGGAGAGCGATGAGGAGAGCGACTCCTCCAATGACGCATACGAAAGCGATAATGACGACGACGATGACGACGATGACATGGATGAAGATGCTGTCAAAGAGCTGTGTGCTTCTCTATACAAGCCGGATAACCACATTATGCAGAACCGCTCGATCATGCGTGCCCGGACAAAGCAGAAGTTCAAGATCAATCCGGACACAGACCAGACTCGATCTGATATCATCAACGATTGGGTTGAGGAGTATCTCGCCACTGTTATGGTATCTGCTTCCGCTCCGGCGCCTGCTTCCGCTCCGGCGCCTGCTTCCGCTCCGGCGCCTGCTTCCGCTCCGGCGCCTGCTTCCGCTCCGGCACCTGCTTCCGCTCCGGCGCCTGCTTCCGCTCCGGC
>Ga0160423_10002132_pt1 | contig 16563 bp, 14 predicted proteins | sample CRUFie14St8metaG_FD_108191 | JGI IMG/M metagenome (GOLD analysis project Ga0160423, IMG submission 108191) | Marine microbial communities from the Costa Rica Dome - CRUD Field 142mm St8 metaG | ecosystem: Environmental > Aquatic > Marine > Oceanic > Photic zone | place: Costa Rica: the Eastern... | reverse complement strand
TGCCGGCTGAAAAAGGCGCCGTCATGGCGGACGACCCGATGAGCCACCAGCTCAAGACGACGTGCAACTTCGGCACGAGGAGCCGCCTCCTGAACTGGTACAGCGGTGGCCTCACCCACCAGATCGAGCACCACCTCTTCCCGCACATCTGCCACGTGCACTACCCGAAGATTTCGCACATCGTGCGCCAGACGGCGGAAGAATTCGGATTGCCCTACCGGGCCGACACGTCCTTCTGGGGTGCACTCAAACTGCACACCGCCCAGCTGCGGGAATTGGGGCGGGCCTGAAGGTCAACCCCGGCGCGACAGCCACTTCGTGACTTCCAGCCCGAACATCCGGGCAAACTCGGGTCCGTTCTGGACCCTGCGGGAGAGTTGGGGATCAAACCCCTCACCTGCCGTGCCCGAATGGCCCACACCGGCGAGCAAGGTCAGGGCCCACCCTGATGGAGACACCCATTCGGCACCGGCAATCAGGCGGACATCGCGCCGGCTCCACTTCATGAGGCCCAACGTGCCCCATTCGGCAGCGGCATTCTTCACGAAGGTCTCCGCCGCCCATTCCATGCCGATCACCCCCCGAAAGGGCCGGCCATCGACCAAGCCGGGATTGGCCCGAACACCCAGTGTGACCAATCCAGCGCGGTCGAAAGCACCAGGACGTGGACGAAGCAAGGCGGACACGGGGGAATCGGCTGACCGCAGCATCCCCGCCCCCATTTGAATCCGGAGCTCTCGGGTGAGCGGCACGCTGACTTGAGCGTGCGTCCAACCCGATGCCCACAGGACCCCGTCCGCGCCTACACCAATCCCCGCGTCCTGCGCGGAAACGGGAGCAGACAGCAGGGCCACGAGAAGGGCCATCAGACCGCAGCGGCATCGGGTTGCCCGTAACATTAACTGTAAGTTAAGCAAATGTTACCAGACTCAAGCAAGAAAGCACCCGTCGGCTATTAAAAGCCGTTTGTTTGTTATATTAAAGAGATGGTCGAAAACGGTCGACACCCCGGAAATGACCCTTTGCCGTGGATCACGCAAGGCGTTCTCGATGCCGAGTACAAGGAGTACCTCCTCCTGGCCTGGCTCCAGAAACTGAAGGCGGAATTCAAGGAAAGCCGACTCTATCCCGCCCTGTCCGACCTCATCCGAAAACACAAGGAACTCGGCCAATTGCACGCTGAACTGTTGGCCGGCAAGGAGCGGGGATCCGCCGTGGGCCTCGACCTCAAACGGCTTCGCATCCTGCGCCAGACGGCCGGCAATCACGATGGACTGGACGAGTACCTCGAAACGCTCATCCAACGGGCCCTGCCCCACCTGACGCTCGCCATCGAAGAAGGAAAGTCCCTCTACGACCTGATCGAGAGCCAACTCGAATTCACCCCGGTGGGCATTCAGCCCCTTCGCATGGACGAGGGCTACCTCATCCTGACCGTCGGCCGGAACCAGAGGCGCTCCTTGCGGGCGTACCGGTTTCAGAAATCGCGCATCCTCCACGGTGGGGAGGCCTACCTGCAGCTGCAGCTCGAATGCGTAGAGGAACGCAGGACATCGCGGTTTGAGCCGGCGGAATCCGTGAAATGGGGACTCATTTCAAAGCACCGCGACCTGCCCCAGCCTGCCACATTCCACGCGCACGCCGATTGGGCCGTGCCCCTTCAGCACAGCCTGCTTCCCATCGCCCGGCGCAAACTCCTCAGGGAGCTGACGCGGGCATGAGCGTCACTTGACGATGGTGACCTTGATGGCGGAGGGGCCCTTGTGGCTCTGCTCCACCTCGAAGGTGACCTTGTCGCCCTGCTCGACCTCCTCCTTCATGTTGGTGACGTGCGCAAAAATGCTCTCACCACTGTCGAGGTCGCGGATGAAGCCGAATCCCTTGTCGGGATTGAACATGGTGACCTTGCCGCGGCGGGTCTTGTCCTCCGGCGTCATGTCTTCATCCTTGGGCACACTGATCTGGATGTCTTCCAGCTCGATCTCCTGGCGATCGGCCGGATCGGGCGGCTCGTCAACGATGCGGCCGAACTCATCCACGTAGGCAATCATGTCCGGGCTGTCCAAGGTCCGCTTGTTGGCCTTGGCTTCCTGCTTCTTCAGCTCCTTCTCCTTCTTCTTCTTGGCGCGCTTTGCTTCCCGCTCACGCTTGCCGAACGTTTCTTGTGATCGTCCCAAATCAGTGAATTTTGGGGCGAAGGTAGCGGTTCAAAGGCGGTACGGAACCCCTGTTCCGCGTGACTTTGTTCACGAAGGGCATGGGGTTGACCCGGACGCGATGGCGAGCGTGGTCAATCCACGGACTCGATGACCCATGGGCGCCCCCTGAATTCCCGCCGCTCTCCCGCCTGGCCGCCAGCTAGGGCCACAGCAATGGGAGCATTGGCTGAAATGGCCTGAACACGGCCCACATCCGGCACCTCAAACGGTCCCAGCCCCACTCCGATGAGGAGCCGCGCATCCCCACTGACCACAATGGCTCCCGGGCCGACAGCGGTCCTGGGCCTGTCCAACTCCAAGCGGGACGCCACCGTCTGCAAGGCCTCACATCGCGCCAAGCGATCTCCGGCCTGTTCCATTTCACGCTGGACCATGGCGCGTCCCGTTTCGTGCTTGTCTCCAGCGGTGCTCTTGGTCTCCTTGCCCAGACTCGAGGACAGCTCATCCATCGCGGCCCGGGCTTCGTGCATCGCCGCCATCAAGGCCGCTTCCAATGCGGCCACCACTGCACTGCGGTCCATGCTCATCGCATCACCACGCGCCAGCCGTCGCCCACTTCCACCATCTCGCAGGACAGCGAAGGCAGGCTTTGGAATTCAGCGTGCACCACCAAGATGCCATCCGTCTGGTGTTCAGCCCACAGCATCGCGTCGGGCCATTCACCAGCGCGAGCTGCCGCCTGTTCGGCCCTCGACTCACGCAGGAAATCACTGCCCTTGAGAAAGGTCTCCACCTCGAGCATGTACCCTTCAAATCGTGGCAAGGCGGACGCCGCAACCCAGGCCCGAGCCAGCTCCCACTCCCGTTCCTCCACAGCCCGCATGAACGCCGTGGCGGACCTCGCCTGCTCTCCATTGAGCATCACATGGCGGGTTTGAACGCGCCACCCCCTGTCTGCGGAATGGACCATGTTGATGAACCGGAAGGAGCGGCCATCGGGGTCGACCCGAACGCGGAAGTTCCCTTCCCCCTCGCCGGCGCGCGACTCACAGGTACAATGGCTCACGTACAACCGGTCTCGCTCCCGTTGCAAATCCTCAGCGTGGCGCTCCTGAAGTTCCGGGGCCATGCCGCCCAGGGTCCGCATCAGCTTCTCCTCCTTCCACAACTGCCATTCCAACCATGCTTGTTGTTCGACCTCCAGCAGGTGCGACGCCGCCACCTCGAAATCGCGATCCAGCTTCGCCTCGAGGTGCGCCCGAACCACATCCTCCCACCCCGACGGGCAGGCGTCCACATCCTGTGCGCGAAGCGAGGCGGCCTGCACCAACAGCAGCCAACCGGAGAGGACCATGGAAATCGAAGGCATGTGCATGATTCAAACTTCGGGCAATTCAGGCAATCGCTCCTCCATCCGACCCACAACGGTTCCCAATCCGGTCGATTGCGCCATGTCATGCTGAGCGTTGACGTCCATCATTCCAGCACCCGATGGCGCTCAGCACCTTGGTCCCATCCACTTGCTTTCCCCATGAGTCAACCCTTGTCCACCGTCACCCCCGCGGTCCCCCTGAGCCCTGAGCTTGGATTCCTTCACACCCGACTTGGCCGCAGAATGATCCCCGCCTTCATCAGTCCGGATACAGTCTCTGCGCTTCAAGCGAGCTGGGACACCACTCCGGAGGACATCCTGATCTGCACACACCAGAAAGTCGGGACCCACCTCACCAAAAAGTTCATCGTCGAGATCCTGCGCGAGGCTGGCGCTCTCGAGGCCCGTCATCCTGCGGCGAACGGGGACATCGGGAAAGGGGCTGTGCCCTGGCCGGAAGTGACGGCGTCCCAACGTAGAATCGACGCCTTTCTCGAGTTTCTCGAACGGACGAAAGGCCAGCCCCGGGTCTTCTACACGCACGCCAACGTGGACGAATTGCCTGTTCGTCACCTTCACCCAAAGACACGACTGGTCATGACCTACCGAGACCCGAAGGGCGCGGCCGTCTCCCAGTTCCACTTCTACAAGAAGCATCCCACCTTGGGCGTCTCACCCGACCTCACCCTCGACCAGTTCGTCGGCCTCTTTCTCGAGGGCGATCTCTACTTCGGGGACTACCACCAACACGTGAAAGGCTACTTCGATTCCGCCTCCTACGGCATCGCCCCGGAGCAGCTGTGCATCCTGCGGTATGAAGACCTCGTGGAGAACAAGGTCGCCGCCATCCAACGGCTGGAACAGGCCCTGTTTGGCGGGTCCGTGTTGACACCAGACCAGCGAGACCGCGTCGCCGCCAGCACCGAGTTCAACACCATGAAGCAGTCCATCCTGAAGAATCCCGGGACCTTCCATTTCAATGCCGAGCGGTTTTTCCGGTCCGGACGGACGGACGATTGGAAAGAACAGCTGACTCCCCAGCACATCGCCGCCATCGACCGCAAAACCCGACGCGCTTGGGGCAACCTCTCTGCTCCGCTCGTCGACCACACTGCATCAACCGCACGCCAGAAACACACGAACTTGGCCGCATGACCTCATCGACGCCCCCTGAACTCGACCACCTGCGCCACATCCTCACCCGCGATCTGGCCCACGTAGCATCCGAGGTAGAAGCGACGCCCGATGAGCAACTCTGGTCCGTCGTGCCCGGCGTGACCAATTCCGTCGGCACGCTCGCTGTCCACTTGTGCGGCAATCTGCGGCATTTCATTGGCCATCACCTCGGCCACGACGGGTACACCCGCCAGCGGGAACGCGAATTCGCAGGAGATCCGTTGCCCAAGGAAGACGTCCTGGCCGAACTCCAACGCACCATCCGTGCTGTGGACGCAGCCTTGTCGAAACTGGACCCCATCACTTTGGATACACTCATGCCCTCGCCGCCTCCCCACCACGCGGGACGGTCCGTCCGGTTCTTCCTCCTTCAATTGAGCTGCCACCTTTCGCGCCACACAGGGCAAGCCAACTATCTGAGGCGCATCCTCACCGCCGACTGACGCCAATGCGTTCTGTCACACGCGCCCTTCGAGGGGTGTTTTGAAGACAAAGCAACTTTGTGGAGCCTCTGCGGTTCTGTTTTCGACAGAGAATCATGAAACGCCTTTTTCTTTTTGCCCTCCTCGTGCTGGGCCTGTCCGCGCAGTCTCAAGATGACTGCCTGATGGAAGCGGAAATTTCCACCACCGTGGCCCTTTGGGGCAGCGAAGTGAGTTGGACCCTCTCCTCCCTCGACGGGACATTGGTGGCCGCAGGCAGCGATTTTGGAAACGATGACGCCTACGTCACGACCGCCTGCCTCGAAGATTCCTGCTACGTGCTCGAGATGTTCGACACCTTCGGCGACGGATGGAACGGGGCCGAAGTCACCATCAGCTACCCCGCCTTTGGATTGATGTACGGTCCCTTCACCCTCGAAGCAGGCGACTACGGCGCCCTGTCGATCGGGTTCGGCGGGTGCGAAGACAGCGACTGGACCGGCTCAGGCGATGGCAACGGCGGTGGCGCCGTGGACACCTATGGTTGCCTTGACCCCGCAGCCATCAACTACGACCCAACAGCCACCATCCACTGCTGCTGCGAATACGACACGGACTGCAGCAATTCCAACACGCTCACCCTGTCGCATGACGCCTTCGGTCCGGATTCCCTCTGGGCGGGCTTCTGGGTCTCCTATGTGGTCACCGGCACCAACGGGTTCAATTGGACGCCGACGCTGAGCACCGTCAACGACGCCGGCGACTGGATCACCGAGGGATGCATCGCCGACGGATGTTACACGGTCACCATCCACAACAGCTTCGCCGTCGACGCCACTGACGTCGAGATCCTGCTCAATGGGGACGTCGTCGAGACAGTGGTCATGGACGCCGGAGTCAGCCAACTCGTCACCTCCGTCGGAGTCAACGTGGACGACTGCGAACCCTTCGTGCTCGGGTGCACGGATGTGGAAGCGCCCAACTACAACCCCGCCGCCACCCTCGACGACGGGACCTGCCTCCCCCCCTGTGATTGTCCTGACGTCTACGCCCCCGTGTGCGGCTACGATTACTATTCGGGTCAGACCCTCACCTTCAACAACCTCTGCGAACTCGAATGCGCCGGCGCCTACCTGCAGTGGGAAGGCGATTGCAACACGCCCCCCGTCTACGGATGCATGGACCCGGAGGCCCTGAACTACGACCCGACCGCCACGGTGGACAACAACTACTGCCTGTACATCCCCGACTGTGGCGAGGACCACATCATCACCCTGTCCTCCGCGCCCAGCGCCTTGGACTCCCTGACCGGCAACATCTTCGGCGCCAGCACGTCCGGTTACTTCACCGGCATCAACGGATACGTGAACGGCTTCGTGGCCGATTACGCGGCCGATGGCAGCTACACATCTTACGGGTGCCTTGCCGACGGATGCTACAACTTCTACGTGCAATCGAACACGTGGACCATCGGGGGCGCCATCGAGGTAACCGTCGACGGAGGCGACCCTGAGACCTTCGTGCTGGGGCCGGACGAATACGGCGCGGTCTTCCCGTTCGGCCTGGGCGTCGACGATTGCGAAGTCTACCTCCCGGGCTGCACCGACCCGGCCGCCTCCAACTACCACCCGGACGCGACGGTGGACGACGGATCCTGCGTCTACCCCTTCTTCTGCGAGGACGGGCTGATTCCCGCCGAACTGTATGTCTGCACGTTCTCCGGCGGCAACGAGGTGGCCTTGACCATCACCGACAGCCAGGGCAACGTCATCTACGACCAACAGGGCTACCCGGACCTCACGATTGATTTCATCGACATCTGCCTCGACCCGGAAGAGTGCTACACGGCGACCATGTCCAACATCGCCGGGGGCGATTCCTGGAATGGCGGCTACTTCTGGATTCACGCTGCAGGTGGCGAGTGGGCCAACGGCTCGCTCATTGGGGCGACGTCGGAAGACATCGAGTTCGGCACGGGCGAGGATTGCGCCGGCATCAGCGATCCGGATGGCGGCAATGGCAACACCGGAGGCTGCACCGATCCGGCCGCCCTCAACTACAACCCCTTCGCCACGTTCGACGACGGCACGTGTGTCTATGAGGACACCGATGGAGACACCACGAGCACCCTCGATTGCGGCGACGACTTGAACCTTGTGGCGGGTGTCTACCTCGGTGGGGACGCGTTCTTCAGCGAAGTGTCCTGGGCGTTGATCGACGAGGATGGTGAGACGGTCCTCAGCGGCGACGGCACTTCAGGAGGCAATGCCGGCGGTGTGACCGCGGCCCAGGCCTGCCTGCCCGACGGGTGCTACACCCTGGAGCTCTACGATTCCTTTGGAGACGGTTGGGGCGGAGGATTGCTCATCCTCTCCACCCCGGATGCCGCCTTGACGTTCACCTTGGATGCCGAGTTTGCCTCCTACGCTTTTGATGTGGGCGAAGGCTGCGGCGAGATCCTGACAGTCACAGGCTGCACCGATGCCGGCGCGACCAACTACAACCCCGAGGCCACCGAAGACGACGGGTCGTGCGAATTCCTGTTCTGCCCCCTCGTCGAAGTGACGTTCGTGACCGTCACCTTCGGCGATGGCGACGAGGTCTCTTGGACCATGGACGGGGATTCCCTCTCCATGACGTCGGATGGATTCGGCGACAATGGCGTACACACGCACACCACCTGCATGGCCACCGGTTGCTACGGCATGACCCTGCACGACGCTGGCGCCGACGGATGGGACGGCGGCTGGCTGGAGATCTGGGTGGACGGAACCCTGCTGACCACCGCTTCCTATGAGGCAAATGGCGTCAACGCCATGGATTTCGGGGTGGGCATGACCTGCGGTGGAGACGACCCTGAAGTTGGAGGGGACATCACCAATGCCGGCATGAGCGGCTGGGGTGACCCCGTCGACTTCGCGCCCTACCCGTCCCCCACCACGGGAGAAATCGTCAACGTGCTCGGCTCCGGTTTCGACAACGAATCCCCTGTGGTCGTTCGCATCCGCGACGGCATCGGACGCATCGTCAAGACCCGGACGGTCCTCCCCAGCGCTGGACCCCAAGGCTGGATATTCAAGGTGGGCGATTGGCCAGCCGGCATGTACACCGTGGAAGGCACCCAAGGGAAACGGCACGCCAGCGCACGGTTCATGGTGGCCCGCTGACCTCCTTTTTGTAGACGTTCGCACTCCCCCGCTCTGGACCTTTGTTCGGGGCGGGGGAGTGTCTATTTTCGCCGCGCGAGGCAGGCCATCGCTTTCAACAGTTGTTGAAAACGCCTGTGCGTACAGTGTTGAACACTAAAGGCTTGCAGATGCAGGCCCATTCAAATTTCTTCCCCACCCTTGTGGTGTCAGCAACGACAACCCAACGCTTCGGCAGAGGGTCCTCCTCGGAGGTTCAGGCAACTGGATGGCGTTGATCCCAAGGGGCAACCCGAACGGATGTGATCGAAAGACCACCTGACCGGGGTCGCGAAGGCGACACCGAGCCGTCCTCGGACGAAAAGGCACCCTGAGAATGGGTGGGGCCCGGCGCCCAGAAGGACTTGTCCTGATCCGGATCGAAAGAGGCACCCCCACCACCGACTTCGGTCGGCGTTGCTTCGGCAACACGGGAGCGTCCGTGCGAGCGGTCGCCCTCTCCCCGGAGAGTGGACGGTGTCGGAACCGGTCAAACGGAACCGAACGGAAGGCCTCCAGCTGACAGGCACAGGAGGCCGGCATTCCCCAGCCTTCGGGATAGGGGAATGTGGCCGCAGGATCGAGGGAACGGCTGCCGCAAGGCAAGCGTCCCCGACAGCTTGAGGCGGACAGTTCGCTGTTCGTCTGACCCACACGGGAGACCGGGTGGACCGAGACAGCTTCGGCTGGCCGGGCGCTGGCGGGATACACGCTGGTCATCGACCAAGCCGGGATCGACATCCTGAGGTTCGGGGCGCCCTTGGTTGGGCGCAGCGCAGGGACCCCCCGTACCCTGTGAGCAGAACACCTTCGGGTGGTTCTTGCCCGGAAGAATCCGCACAAGAAGGAAAGGGCCTCGCCCGGACTGGACGGTGCGGATTTCTTTTTTGCCCTAAACGTGGGCCGTCTCGCGCAGAATGGGGAACTGGAGTCTGTCCGGGAGTCAGTCGAAGACGACCGTCCTGTTGCCGTGGACGAACACCCTGTCCTCGAGGTGGAGACGCAGGCCCCGTGCCAGGGCCTCCCGTTCGCAGATGCGGCCCTTGCGCCGCAGGTCCGCCGGCGTGTCCCGGTGCGAAATCCGCACCACCTCCTGGTCGATGATGGGCCCCTCGTCCAATTCAGGCGTCACATAGTGACAGGTGGCGCCCACCAGCTTCACGCCTCGGGCGTGGGCCTGCTCGTAGGGACGGGCTCCGATGAAGGACGGCAGGAAACTGTGGTGGATGTTGATCATCCGGCCCACATGGGCTTCGGCAAAGGCATCGGGGATGATCTGCATGAACCTCGCCAGCACCGTCACATCGATTGCGTATTCCTTCAGCAGGGCCTCCACCCGGTCAAACGATGCGGCCTTGTCACCCGGCGGGAAAGGCACGTGGTGGAAAGGCACCTTGAACCAACCAGCGAACTCTTCGATGTGCGGGTGATTGGCCACGACACACACGATGTCGCAGGGCAACTCCCCTGTTCGCCAGCGCTGGAGGACCTCCACCAGGCAGTGGCTCGCCTTGGACGCGAGCAAGGCCACCCGAGGCCGGTGATCCGCCCGGCGCACGGTCAACTGTGCGTCGGGCTGTGACAGCAGATCGGACAATCCTTCGGCCAGCCCTCGCTCCAGCGACTCGGCCGACGCCTCCCCCGCCGCCGTCTCGACCTCGTACCGCACGAAGAAGTGCCGCAAAGCGGGGTCGCTGAATTGGGCAGCAGCGGTCACATTGGCCCCTTGCCGTGCAAGCAGTCCGCTGACCTCGGCCACGATGCCCTTGCGGTCGGGACAGGACAGCATGACGCGGAAACGGTCAGCATTCAAGGATTCCATCTCAGAGGCAAATTGTATCAAAGACCGACCGGAAGGGTGCGCTTGGCAATGCGCCCCAGCGGGCCTGGGCACGAGCGCATGTGACAGGCTTCACAACCTCCCACGACGGCTTCGTACTTGGCGGCATCCGGCGCAGCATTGAACTCCGCCACATGGCGCTCAAAGGCCATGGTAAAAGCCTGGAATCCTTCGATCAACATGGAACTGTCGGTCGGGGCCAGCTCCAGGAACTTGTGCTCGGTGAACCGCGCGTCGGAAATGTCTTCGCCGGCGACCAGACGCTCCCGGATGCTGACCAATTCCGCATCCAGATCGCGCATGCTGAGGGCCAATTCCGAAGACACATTGGGCTGGGCTGGGGCCAAACGGGGGTCCGACTGAGGCGCTTGTCCGCCACCAGCGCATTGCACCAGCGACAGGGCCAACGTCATGAGGAACACATCCGACAACAGCGCTGCCCGCATCAGTTCTCGATCATCACGCCCGTGGCCATGAAGGCCAGCTCGAACTCAGGTTCGGTGATGGCGGCAATCTCCTCCTCGGTAGCGCCCGCATCCGCGGCATAGTGCCGCAAGTCGGCCACACTGAGCGTGTCATAGAAGGCTTCCCCCTCGACAATGGTGCGCTTGCCCTCCACCCCTTCGGTCGGGACGAAGAATCCGTAGTCCTGGAACCGGACAAACACGGTGTCGCGTCCGGAGGCCACGTTCATCCAGCACCCCTTCTTGGGGCAGGTCGCCGTGATTTCGCCCTCGAAACGAACCTGCGTCCGTCCTTCGAACAAGCTCAAGGCCGTCTTCAGCGCTTCGCCGTTGAGCCCGCCAACGGTGTCAATAACCTCTCCATAGAAGGTCAAGTTTTCAGCACCAGGCGCGGTCTGCTCTGCAGCGTCATCGCCGTTTGCGCATCCAGCCAACATCAGGGTCAAAGCGACCACAGTGGCGCTCATCAAGGTCTTCACGTTCATGGCCGCAAAGTACATCCGGCGCCCGTGAACCACTGCCATTCAACACAATGAGATTCATGCCCTTTAGCCTGCGTTGCCTAAGTGTATTTCGTACACTTGCAACTTCGTTTCAAACGACATGACACCTACGATGCGCTCCTTCACGCTGTTGGCGGGCCTTTCCGGCCTGTTTGCTGCAGGATGCGCGGGTCCTGTCACCACCACTCCGGTGTCCTCCAAGGACGCCTTCATCGACAGCGTGCTGAACACGTTGACCCTCGAGGACAAAGCGGGAGAAATGACCCAACTGACCCTCGACATGGTCTGCGTGAAGGAGGGCAAGAACGTGGACGAACCCCATCGACTCGACCCTGAGAAACTGAAACACATCCTCGTTGACCTGCGTGTGGGCAGCATCCTGAACTGCGCTGGACATGCATACACTGCGGAGAAATGGCATGAGCTCATCGGTGGCATCCAGGCCATAGCGGCAGAAAAGCCGTCCGGCATCCCTGTCCTTTATGGCATTGATGCCATTCATGGTACGACGTACACCACCGGTGGCGTACTGGGCCCCCAACAGTTGGGGTTGGCCGCCACGTGGGACACCTCACTGGTCCGAAAATTTGCTGAGAACGCAGCCCAAGAGGTCTTGGCCTCTGGCATTCCGTGGAATTTCTCCCCGGTTCTGGACGTCGCCCGCGATGCACGCTGGCCCAGGTTTTGGGAAACCTTCGGCGAATCCCCGCGGCTTGTAGCCGACATGGGCGTCGCGATGGTCAAGGGATATCAGGAAGGCCCCTCTCCCATAGCCGCCTGCCTGAAGCACTACATGGGCTACAGTCGTCCGCTGTCCGGCAAAGACCGTACGCCGGCCTGGATCCCCGAGCGCCAGCTGAGGGAAATCTTCCTGCCGCCGTTCGCCGCTGCGGTAGACGCCGGGGCCGCCACCGTCATGGTCAACAGTGGCGAGACCAACGGCATTCCCGTCCACGCCGACCACCACATCCTCACCGACATCCTGAGGGATGAACTGGGATTTGAGGGATTGGTCGTGACGGACTGGGAGGACATCCGATACCTCTTCAAACGCCACATGGTGGCCGATAATTACAAGGACGCCATCGACATGGCCATTCATGCCGGCATTGACATGAGCATGGTGCCGTCCGACACGCTGTTCCCGGTATTGCTTGCTGAGCTCGTTCACGAGGGGCGCATCACTGAGTCTCGCCTCGACGAAAGCGTCCGCCGCATCCTCAGCGTCAAGTACGACCGCGGTCTGTTCGATACCGGTGGGATGCCGCCCTCCATCGAGGATTACCCAGAGAAGGCCAGCCTTGAAGGGGCCGCAGCACGGGCCGCCTTGGAAAGCATCACGCTCCTCAAGAATGAGGGGCAACATGCGATCTACCCCGACCAACCCGTCCTGCCCATCGGCGGCACGGGCCGCATTCTGGTGACTGGCCCCACCGCCAACAGCTTGAATGCCCTCAACGGGGGATGGTCGGGCACATGGCAAGGCCGAAACCCGAAGTACAACACGCCGGGACGCCCCACCGCGGTCGAGTCCATGCGCGAGGTGTTCGGCGCGGACCGTATCGCCCTCGCAGAGCTGGACATGGAGTTCGGGCAAGACGACATTGATGCCGTCGTCCGAAACCTGAAATCACGCACCACACAGTGTGCCGTGGTGTTCCTCGGGGAGATGCCCTACACGGAATTCAAGGGTAACGTCGAAACGATCGAGCTCTTCCAGAACCAACAGGACCTCGTCAAGGCCATCCACGCCACCGGCGTTCCTGTCATCGGCGTGTATGTCGGAGGCCGGCCCCGCACCCACTCTGCAATCGAGCCACTCCTCGACGCTTTCGTCATGGCCTACCTGCCCGGAGATTATGGTGCGCGAGCCATTGCTGACGTGTTGAGCGGAGACTTCAACCCCTCAGGCCGTCTGCCCTTCTCCTGGCCACGCCATCCTTCCTCGCACCTCACGCACGACTGCAAGCACACCGAACTGACCGAAAGCGGATTCAACCCCCAATACACCTTCGGTTCCGGCCTGTCCTACTCCCCAGTCCAAACGACCAAACTGGAAATCCTGACAGGCGATGCAGCCTCAATTGGAGACACCGTCACACTCGAAGTCACACTCGAAAACACCGGAGACCGCAGCACCACCGAAACCGTCATCGTCTATTCGCAGGACCGCGTGGCCAGCATCACCCCTTCCGTGGATGAACTCGCGGCCTACAAGCAAGTGGTCGTGCCGGCCGGTGCAACCTCCAAGGTCACCCTCGACGTCCATACTGAAGACCTTGGGTTCATTGGACTGGACAACACCTACATCGTGGAGCCCGGCGCCTTTGGTCTCCGGGTCAAGGACCAGACCGTCGAATTTGAACTCATGGCACCCTGACGACAACACAACTGAAGCAGAGAACTGAAATCAACACCATACCATGAAACACCTTACCCTCTTTACAGTGGCCTTGATGGCCAGCCTGGTCGGATTCGCACAGGATCACGACGTCACCTTCAATGTCAACACCGCGACCATCACGGTCGGACCCAACGGCATGTTCATCGGCGGTGGCGCCTTCTTCGGCGACGCCATGGGCCACGCCATGTCCGATACGGACGGCGACGGCATCTACACCGTGACCGTGTCCGTCCCGGACGGGTTCACCGGCAACTACACCATCCTCAACAGCCCCACCAACGGAGGTGATTGGGGTGCCAAGGAGAACATCGCCGGCCAGCCCTGTGCCGATGCGTCCAACTGGAACGACCGCATTCTCGGCCCGATTACCGGTGATTTCGAAGTCAACACCTGCTTCGGCCAGTGCACGACAGACGGCACCTGCGGAACGGTGACCGGTCCGGTGGCCGTGACCTTCCAGGTCGACATGTCCAACGAAACGGTTGGCGCGGCCGTGACCATGGCCGGCACCTTCAACGGTTGGAACGAAGCCAGCAATCCCATGGAGGACGCCGACGGCGACGGCATCTATACGCTCACCCTCGACTGCGATCCTGGCGGGTTCGAGTGGAAGTACCTGGCCGGTGGCGCCTGGGGAACCGAAGAGCAGTTCGACGGCAGCGAGTCCTGCACGATGCCCCCGGGCGAGTTCGTGAACCGGATCATCCTCGTCGAAGGCACCGACCCCATCGTCCTCGACCCGGTGTGCTTCAACAGCTGTGACCCCTGCGGCGGCGGCACGCCTTGCGTCGACCCCGAGCAGATTGACTCCACCATGATGTGCACCGAGGAGTGGGCGCCCGTCTGCGGTTGCGACGGCGTGACCTACTCGAACGACTGCCACGCCCAGTTCTACGGCGGTGTGACCTCCTGGACCGAAGGCGAATGCTCCACCAACGCCATGGTGACCTTCAAGGTGGACATGAGCGAGCAGGATGTGGCCGGCCCCATCTACGTGACCGGAAACACCGTCGACGGATGGTGCGGAACCTGCGTGGAGATGCTCGACGGCGACGGCGACAACGTGTACGAAGTGACCGTCGAACTCGAATCCGGCGACCACGAATACAAGTTCAACAACGGTGGCTGGGACGGCACCGAGACCCTCGAAAGCGAAGGAGACAGCCTCTGCACGTTGACCACCGTCGACGGGGAAAACACCTTCGTGAACCGCTTCCTTTCCATCCTCCCCGGAGCCGGTGAGGTCGTGCTCGACGCCGTGTGCTTCGAAAGCTGCGAAGAATGTGAGGAGGTCGTGGTGCCCGACACCGAAGTGACCTTCAACGTCGACATGAGCGAACAGACCGTCAGCGGTGCCGTGTACATCAGCGGCGAAACCATCGACGGCTGGGCCGGCGCCTCCGTGGAGCTGACCGACGCCGACGGCGACAACGTCTACAGCGTGACCCTCGCGTTGCCGCAGGGTGACCACGAGTACAAGTACATGATCGGCAGCTGGGACACCAGCGAGCAACTCGACGAGACCGAAGACGCCGCGTGCACCATCACCACGGGTGGGTTCACCAACCGCCTGCTGACGATCTCCTCCGAGGACGCCATTGACTTGGCCACCGTGTGCTACGAGTCCTGTGACGCCTGCGCCACCATTGGCGTGGACGAGACCAACCCCCTCGCCTTCAACGTCTTCCCAAGCGTGACCGACGGTGTGCTGACCGTGGCCTTCCCGGCTGCACTTGAAGCCGGCGCCAACCTCGTGGTTCGCGACCTCTCCGGCCGCACCGTCCGTACCGAGAACCTCGGCACGGGCACCCTCCGCACGGTCGTTGACCTCGGTCAGCAAGCCGACGGCTTCTACGTGATCCGCGTCGAGAACGGCCAGTTCGCCGCCACCGAGACGGTGATCGTCCAACACTGATTCAATTTTTGACCTCCACCATGAGATTCTTGCTCCTCCTGGCTTGGTTCGTGCCGCTTGCGGCGTGGGGCCAATCCACGGCCATCACCGGCAAGGTGACCGACGCAGACGACGGCATGGGACTCCCCGGAGTCTCCGTCGTCGAGAAAGGCACCTACAACGGCACGGTCACTGACCTCGATGGAAACTACACGTTGATGGTGTCCTCCCCGGAGGCGACCCTGACGTTCACCTTCATCGGGTACAAGACCACGGACATCGCCCTCGCGGGCCGGTCCACTGTCGACCACGCCCTGGCCGCCGACATCGCCGGTCTGGAGGAAGCCATCGTCATCGGCTATGGCAACCAGCAGAGGAGCAAGATCTCCGGTGCGGTGGGCACCATTGACGTCAAGGACGCCACCTCGGTTCCGGTGCTCCGGACCGAGCAGGCCCTGCAAGGCCGTGCGGCCGGCGTCCAGGTGACCCAGAACTCCGGACAACCCGGTGCGACCCAGTCCATTCGGATCCGAGGAACGGGCTCGCTCAACAACGCCGAGCCCCTGTGGGTCGTCGACGGCATCCCGACCGGGGGCATCGACTTCCTCAACCCGGCCGACATCGAGAGCATCTCCGTCCTGAAGGACGCCGCCTCCGCCGCCATCTACGGTGCGCGAGGTGGAAACGGAGTCATCCTCGTGACGACCAAGAAGGGCGCCAAGGGCCAGCCGGCCCAGGTGACCTACGACGCCTATTACGGCTTCCAGGAGCCGTGGAAGAAGGTTGGCCTCCTCAACGCCGAGGAGTACGCCATCCTCATGAACGAGAGCCGCGCCTCCGCCGGCCTCGTCCCCTACGCCCAGCTCGCCGACCCGGCCAGCCTGGGAGAAGGCACCGACTGGCAGGACGCCCTGTTCCAGCGGGCCCCGATCATGAACCACAGCTTCAACTTCACGAAGGGAACCGCCACGTCCTCGACGGCCATCGGCGGAAGCCACTTCGTGCAGGACGGCATCATCGGTGGCGAGAAGGGCCGCTTCGAGCGGACCACCTTCCGCATCAGCTCCCAGCAGGAGGCCGGCGACCGGTTCCGCATCGGACAGACGGTGAACTTCACCCACCTCAACCGGAACGCCCTCGCCGA
>Ga0160423_10002131_pt1 | contig 16564 bp, 5 predicted proteins | sample CRUFie14St8metaG_FD_108191 | JGI IMG/M metagenome (GOLD analysis project Ga0160423, IMG submission 108191) | Marine microbial communities from the Costa Rica Dome - CRUD Field 142mm St8 metaG | ecosystem: Environmental > Aquatic > Marine > Oceanic > Photic zone | place: Costa Rica: the Eastern... | reverse complement strand
GATATTGTTACCCACCCAGTCTACGGCCCTGAGATGGAGGAAGCGCTGAAGACCTTCCCCACTCTTTCCATTGCGATCGACCCTGCCCACATGTTTGGAAGAGCCGGGATCTATCAGAACCCCCAGAGCGAGGGCCGCTCATGGGAACGTCCTGTTTCAGCGGAGCTCATCAGCGCTGACGGATCCGAACCAGGTTTTCAAATCGATGCCGGGATGAGGCTTCAGGGAGGAAGCAGCCGTAATCCTGACATTCCCAAACATAGCCTCAGCCTTCGCTTCCGCAGGGACTACGGTGCCGGAAAATTACAATATCCACTCTTTCGCGATGCACCCTTCGGAGACACCGCCGTGGAGGAATTTGATTTCCTGCAGCTAAGAGCAGGATTCAATTTTGCCTGGACGCATCGCCACTACTATCAGGCGCGACATGCTCAGTACAATCGTGATCAGTGGGTGAATGACCTCTATCTCGCCATGGGGCAACCAGGTAGTCATGGGCGCTGGGTTCACCTCTATCTTAATGGTCTTTACTGGGGCCTCTATCATGTCCATGAGCGACCAGATGGGGATTTCATGGCCTCATATTTCGGGGGCGAGAGTGACGACTATGACGCCCTGAGTTCCGGGCAAGCTAAAAGCGGAGACACCACTGCGTGGAATACCATGATGTCCATCGCGAGGGGCAATATCACGAGCCCCTCACAATATGCCGCGATCCAGGAGTATCTCGATATCGACTCGCTCATCGATTACATGCTCCTTAATTTTTTTGTGGGAAATACCGACTGGGATGGACACAACTGGCGCGCAGCCCGAAAGCGGGAAGCTGGTGCCGGCTACCTGATGCTCCCATGGGATTCTGAATTTGCTCTTTCTCCAAATGGCCCCGGGGTCATTAACAATCCCCAACCACTCTCCAACGCCCTGAACATCAATGTCACCGGCAGAGATGGCACCGGCCGCCCCAGCGGCCTCCACCAGGATCTCTCCGCCAATGCTGAATACAGGATGCGCTTTGCCGACAGAGTACATCGCCATCTTTTCAATGATGGAGCCCTCTCCCCGACAATCGCAGGAGCCCTCTGGCGGGCGCGCTCGGATCTCATGGATCAGGCCGTCGTAGCTGAGTCCGCCCGCTGGGGGGACTTCCGCTATGATACCGATTCCGGTCGCTGGCAACCTGGCGATTTTGCCCGTTACACCCGCAACCAGCATTATCGTCAAGATCAGGCATGGATTCTTCGTAGCTATATTCCTCAGCGGGGCGCAGTCCTTCTGGAGCAACTTCGAAGCCGTAACCTCTATCCCATCACTGAGGCCCCTCGTTTCCGCCAGCATGGAGGAAGCGTCGCGGTAGGTCAGGCTCTAGCGATCAGCAATCCGAACCCGGCGGGTATTGTTTATTATACCATGGACGGGTCCGACCCTCGTGACCCTGCCGCGGGACAGAATGGTATATCGGCAAGCGCAATTCGATATACCCGGCCGCCGGTATTCAATGAAAGCGCTCTGCTTCGGGCCCGCGTCCTTAGTGGGGGGGACTGGTCAGCCATGAACGAAGCGACCTTCTTCGCAGGAGAGCTCGCAGAACCTTCTAATCTGACCGTTTCGGAATTGATGTACAATCCACCAGGATCCTCCGAGGACCTTGAATTTATCGAACTGGTCAATCTCTCCGGAACTGACACCATTGAGCTTGGAGGTGCGAAATTCACCGAGGGCGTGCAATTTGCCTTTCCTATCAACACCCGCCTGGCTCCAGGCGGCCGCCTTCTTCTGGTTTCTGATGAGGAGGCTTTCGTCTCTCATTACGGACTGGGGTTGCCCATTGTCGGACAATACGACGGGCTACTCGATAACAGTGGAGAGCAGCTTGTAATCGAGAATTCCACCGGAAATGTAATCCTCAATTTCACCTATAATGACGGATCCGAATGGCCATCTGGATCTGACGGGGAGGGATACAGTCTTGTCAGTCGAGATTCAAATCTGAGTGATGCTCTGAGCTGGCGCGATAGCGACGAGCGTATGGGTAACCCCGGAGAAAGTGATAACACACGTTTCTCTGGCATACCCTCTACAGATGAAGATGGAGACGGGGTTGAAGCCCTCCTTGAGTATGCAACCGGGGGTGACGATCGCTCACCGGGAAATGATCTAGCTACCCCAGTTCTATCCGTATCTCACGATGGGCATCTTGAGATCGCCATAAAACTTAACCTCAGCGCATCCGACATCGACATCAGTCTCGAGCAAACATCTGACCTTGTCACTTGGGAACCTCTTGTGGGATTCGAACGCATTGCAATTATCCGCGACCAAGCGAAAGGCACCGCACGCGTCGTCTACAGGGCTCTAACCCCGCAGGAATCCTCCACAAAATTCCTTCGGTTGCGGGCCATTCTCCGCTAGGAGCGGCAGCATGGCCGATCCATGGGAAAGAGCGCCTACTAAAATGATTCCCATGATCTGACCGAGAGCCCCCTCTTCCTGTCAGGCCCGCTAGCGGGCCTGACAGGCTCAACAAGAAGGATTACTCCGCAGCAGGCACCGTGACCTGCAGACGGTAGATCTTTCGTGCGGCATCAGCCGTGACATCAACCACTACATTCGTAGCACCGTCTTGGACGGCAGTGAAGCTATCTGCAGCGGGGGCTTCAGGAAGCCCGCTGCTCGAGGAGAGAACGTCATAAGTCCGCCCCGCCAGAATCGGTCCGTAAGTTATTTCGACCTGGCCAACGCCGACAGGAACAATCTCGAAGAGGGGTCGCTCCGCACCATCGTTGGCACTTGTGCCCATGAGATACTCGGAAAGAGCGTCCCAACTGTCATTGTCGTTGTCACTTCCAGAATCTGCCGGGTCATTGGGGTCAAGCCCGTTGGCCAGCTCGTAGCTGTCAGGAATCCCATCGCCATCAGTATCGCCAACGATCACTACCCCGGCAGCAAGTGTGATCGAGCCTGTGAGCGGGCCACCACCATCTTCATCACCATCGTCTACTGTCACCGCAATGGTCACCGGCGAACTGCCGTTGGGGAGGAACTCGACGGCTGCGAGGGCTGCATTTACCTCCCGCACTGCTCCGGTGATACTCCAGACTCCGGTCACCGCGTCATAAACCACTCCTGTTGGCTCGGTGAGGTCTCCCTCCCCGGGAGTCAGGCTCAGGGTAGCTGTAACCTCTTCAGGAGAGCTGGAAGCAAGAATCGCGAACGGGCTGGCATCGGGTGCATGCCAGAGTAGGGCACGGCTCACGGTTCCCTCCATCGGGAAGGAGCCAACGTCATCAAAGATTCCCTCGGGATCCGTTCCCAGTCCCCCGCGGCCTCCATCAATGTTTTGTCCGACTCTGATTGAGTCGTCTCCACTCCAGTTCCCTCGCGTTCCTCGACCGGTGAGTTCGACCGTTGTCTGGCCAAACCCATTCACGGAAAACGTGACCGTATCGAGACTGGATATCAGCGCTAGCTGGACAGGTTCATCAAGGCTCACCGGGGCACCGGTCAGGGGCACCGAGATGTTCCCGTCCGTCCAGTCCGTGTCACTAAGGCTGGAAGGGACATCGTTCGGGGTGGACTCCATCTTGCTGACAAAGTGAGGGATTCCGTCGATCAGATAGATCCCGCTTCCATTCGAGGTTCCTCCGATCTCGGCGACACGCACTGTTCCAAAATCATCAAATCCTGAAGGCTGGAACGTGAGATCAATCGCAAATCCAGCATCGGTGTCCGGGTCTGGGGCCAGAAGCAGCGAATCTTCATGAACCGCCGGATAATCATACTGAGCTACCTGGGCGGTTGTTACTACCGAATCGTTCGGGTCGGTAATCTGGATGTCTCCAAGAGCAACTGGGCCCACCTCGTATTGAATATTCTGCACGAGGTTCGTTGCCGTTGGCGCCAGCTGAGGAATATACAGGACAGATGAGTCTACCGCGATACTAGCCTCGGTCAGCGCTCCACCTGCGGCTGCATTTGCAGCGCCCTGAGCGACCGAAACAATGACCAGCCCTCCACTGCTCATTCCGGTAACCGAGACGATGTAAGTTTCGCCAGTCCCGCTTACACTGGCAACAAGGTTACCCGTATCCGTGCTTCCAGAGAGGTCAATGTCGTCTTCCGCGAAACCTGTGACCGCTTCGCTGAAGGAGACTTCGAATTCTATCGTAGAGCTTCCAGTGGGGTCGTCCTGCCCTGCGGCCTGATTGATCGTCACCGTAGGTCCCTCGTTTACATAAAATACAAGATCATGGGTAGCCGCCTTGGGCCCTCCCGGCCCACTACTTCCCCCATCGTCAATGGTGAAGGAAATCGCCGCATTTCCGCCCGTCACCCCATCCGTTGTTGAGACCACTCCGGCCGCGAGACTCGCGTTAATCTCGTCAAGAGTTCCCACGAGGGCAAGGGAGGCTGATCCGCTACCGGTAACAACCGCAGGACCACCTGCCGCAAAAGTCACAGGCGCGTCGCCCGCGCTCTGGAAGGTCGCAGTCAGCTGACCCTGTCCAGCATCGGCATCAGCAACCTGTAGACCGGTGAGATTGATATCGGTGGCGATGAAGCTTGCAGCAAGGGAGGTGGATTCTCCATCCCTTAACGTTTCTCCATTAAGGCTGATACTTGGGGCCCCATTCCCGGGCACTCCGCCCACTGTCAGATCGTCAACGATGATTCCGCTACTTTCTACATCGTTCAGACTCGCACTAAGGCTGAAGAGAATCGCACTGATCTGGGTGGCGTTTCCTGCATAAGGCAGAACATCACTGACCGAATCAATGATGCCCTCGATAGGCCAGCGATCAATCGCGACCTGATAACCCTCCGAGGTCAGGGAGAGAATCAAACGGCTTTGCTCGGACTCCTCCTCAATGGAACCCGTGTTGTCGAAGTCTGCAGGGCGACCGAGAGGAGTGAGCTCACCTTCGGAGCTGACGTGATGCAGCTGCTCGTTGTTAGGTCCGCTGTTGTTCCCGCTGACGTAGAGCTCGAAGGACTTCTCGCCAGCATCATCAAGACCAATAATTCTCCAACTCTTGGCCTCGCTAGTATTCTGGGTCCGACGATTTCCAAGATCCATCGAGATGAAGGCCGCGTTGGTTCCCGAGATGTCGGCGGGAGCCGCGAGACGGGCGGTAATGTCACCCTCACCCGGCAAGACCCGGTCCAGCACCAGAGCCTCATCAACTCCGTCTCCCTTCGAATCATCAACCTCGAGATAAATTCCTGGGATATCCCCGGAGACATTCTGCTCCGGGATATCCTCCCATGAGCCCACCGCAGTGCCTAAATTTGCAGCGAATGGGGCATCAGATCCTACTTTCGTCAAATTTGGCGTTCCGGGGTCCCCAAAGGGGTCCACGTTCTCAAAGTCGGCAAAGAAGAGGAGCGTACCTTCACCATCCGTAATCTCACTGGATGCCGAGGAGTTTCCCCCGATGGTTCCTGTGTCAACCGCCTCTAACCCTACTGTCACGGTTTCAGAAATTTCTGGAAGCCCATCGTCGAAGGGAAGAAGACTAATGCTCACAGACTGATTGCCGCCCAGAATTACCAGAGAGGTCTCACCGAAAAAGTCTTCCCCGTTAACTGCAGTCCCTGAGTAATTCAAGGTCACCGAACGATCGGCCTGAGAGACCACATCTGGCGACACTGTGAATTCAAAAGTGGTTCCTTCCGCTCCCTCGACCTGATTGGCCGCGATGGAAAACTCAGGCTCCGGGTCACCGTCATTGAGGAGAACCTCGGTGACTGATGAGGCCCCAACGACAGCATTCCCACTCACACTCTCAACAGAAACGATGATATTCTCAAGATCCTCGTAGAGATTATCAGTCAAGGTGTTGATCGTCACTTCCGCAGAGTTTGCTCCATCAGGGATTTCAACTGTGGTTGTCGCTGAAAAGTCAGCATCCACGGTAGACAGGCCACTAAAACTAAGCTCCACGCTGACAGGACCGACAACCGCCGCACTTGATTCAAGGGAAAGCGTAATAGCGTCTCCCTCTCCCACTGTATCTGGGCCTCCCGAGATCGAAATTTGAGGATCGGGGTTCGTTCCCTCTACATCAATATTTACGGTGACGACTCCGTTAGTCGTAGTGTTGAGGGTGTAGGTGAAAGAGTCACGGGCTGAAAGCCCAACCCCGACATATCCAAAAGCTCCGTTCGGATCATAAGTGAGGCTTCCATCAGACTCGAGGGTCACGGTGGCGCCCGAAGGCAGGGCTACAGCACTACCCACCACAGGAGCGCCAGATCCTGCCAGATCTACCAGATCGGCAGAAGTAGCGGGAATTCCGGCTCCGAAGATCGCCTCATAGTTGGCGTTGATCTGGCTTGCAGAAAGGACGCTCGAATAGACCCGGACAATGGCTAGCTCCCCATCGTAACGGTCATTGGCATCATTAAAGTCGGGAATATCGACTGTCCCATTAGAGCCAAGGTAGGGTGCTATGTTGATGTCCCCCCCGGTGGTTCCAGCCGAGCGGCCGATTCCTTCATCGTCCGTGCCGGACCAGTCGACAATATTGGCTGCGTTCCCTGTCGTGATATTGATCGCATTCCCCTGCGAAACCAAAACCCCGTTCACGTAAAGCGAAGCGACATCCGAGACTATGTCAAACGTTCCAATCACCTGGGCGTAATCTCCGCCAGCAATCGCATTCGAGGGGATGGCGGCAACCGCCTGCGCCACCAGCTCATTGTTTCCGATGGTGAAAATCAGCTGATCGTCAATCAGGATGAGAGAGGATCCAGTTCCATTTCCTCCTGCACCCCAGATCGGCTCTGGTCCAACGTGATCATCGGGACGAATAGCGACTTCCACCGAGAAGGAGCCCGTACTGATGTTCCCCCCATAAAGATTGTTTGCGTCATCGGGGGCAAGAATCTGGTCGCCACTACCACTCCCGGAGAGATCATAAGCCGCTGTAATTCCTACCGGAGCATTCTGCGGAGAGATCAGCACAGAGGCTGTTCCAGCTCCCTCCATGGTAAGAGCACCCCCACCGGAACCCGTGTTCGCCCAATTCGAGTTCGTGTTGGCAGCACCAGCCGCGTTCAAATTAAGGGCGGCACCTGGGGTTGCGGTCCCTGCGGCTCCCCCCACTGAATCGTTTTCGAGTATATCGATGTTGATACTACTCTCCGCGCTGGTGGAGCCATAGTCCACGGTGGGCAGGCTGGCACCACCGGAAGTAATCGTCACAACTCCCGAAACCGTGCCAGTTCCATCGAAGACGTCGTAGATAAAACTTTCGGAGAGGATGACCCCTGGAGCCAGGCTCAGGAGGATAGCTGAGGTACTGGGGTCGTAGTCAAAGGTTCCATCCGAGGAAAGACTGACCGTAGCACCAAACTGGGACGTAAACACCAGAGGCACGAGACTGAAATCAAAGATGTCATCGGTTACCGCCCCTCCCCCGCCAAAGACCTGCTGGGTTGCCCCGCTGATGGAAAGAAGATCGGAAGAATCTACATCAGACTCGTTGGAAAGCAGGTTGAGACTACTCCCAAAACCGTTAATGCTGACAACACTCTCGTTCGTTACGAGGGAATTATCGTTGGTTCCCGTGACAAGCACTGTAACCGTCCCGACGAAGGTCGCGCCCTGGAAATCCGCTGCCGTGTAGCTGAAACTGTCGCTCAAGGTCTCCCCGATCGCGAGAGCCTGAAGAGCTGCAGCAGCTCCCGGAGTATAAGTAAAGGTCCCATCCTGGCTCACGGTAACCGTAGCCCCCTGCGCACTCAGGAAGTCGTGGCCCACTACCGTAAGATTCGTTCCCACATCGTTGGCAAGCACGCTGGTAGCGCCCTGATCAAGGGCAGATATTGCCGTATCCTCGTCTGTGCTTGCGGAGTCTGCAGCGAGGGCAGTCGAAATACCGACATTAACCACGAAGGTTCCTGCGTCGGGTCTTACTCCTCCGTCTGCCACGCTGAATTCAAACCCACCGGTCTGCGCCGAGGCTGCCGCATCGAATGTCAGCAAACCACTATTAACATCGTCCTGAGTGAAGGAGGCCCCTTGGGAAATCGGGACTCCTCCAAGCTGGAGCGTTCCACCTGTCACTGCCCCCGTGACGGTGTAAACCAGCGCCTCTGGGCCGGTGTTTGCATCGGAGGTCAGGAGATCACTCTCTCCGCTGATCACATTCCCCACCGATTCCACAAGAATGTTGAAAGGTCCGTTCAGGCTGATCTGTGGATCAAGAGGAGGCGAAGATATACTTCCGATATTGAGCGCCTGAAGACCAACTGTAGTCGCATTAAAAGTCGCGGGATTTCCCCCGTAGCGGGCCGAAGTGGTCTCCACTATATCACCGGCGCTCAGGGGAAGGATGGCCCCCGCCCAGCTTCCAGAGTCCCGAGCCCGATCTCCACCGGCATCATCATCACGGTTGTAGGCACCGCCGTTTCCGTAAGGAATTTTTCCCGCCAGCCCACCGCTGGGAATGGTTTGGAATCCCTGCCGGAAGATCGTTCTGACGTTCGCCCCGGCCGTGTTGAAGTTATCGGCAAAGTGTGAAGCGAGGAAAAGATAGTCGCCATCAAGGTTTACGGTGACTTGAGAACTGTTGATAGCAGGATCGTAGGCAAAGGAAGGGTTCGAAACCGGTAGCCCTCCTGCCAGACTGAGTGGAGTCTCAGGATTACCTTGGTTGAAATTGATATTCTGAGAAGGGCCAGAAAGAGAGAGGTAATCTCCATAGGCCGGCAGTTTGAGAATCGTTATTCCGCTGCGAGCAGCCTCGAGTGCCACAGCCGTGTTGGTGGAACCAACATCGTTATCCCGAAGAAGCTCAACCTCCAGAACGGAATTGGCAGACTCGGTCTCAACGATCATACCCAATGAGGCGGAACCGTATTCCAACAGCCCGCCCAGGCTATCACCGCTTCCCGCATAGCGTATGTAGACAACAGTTGAAGAATCCTCTACTGGGCTTCCGTCCAGAGTCAGTCGCTGTGTGATCGCCTGCCGGTGACGGTTACCACCACTGATACGCACACCTGTGTTCGCGAAGACGAGGTAACGCCCGGGAGTGTTCAGAGTAATCTGACTCTCGCCCTCGTTGTGGCCGAAGCCCGGATCCAGCTCATCCTGAATGTCGTAGGGCACCGCAGCTGGCCCCGCAGAGGCGCTACTCATGAAGTTCTGAAAATCAAAGAGAACTCCAAGCCGCGCATAACTGAGATTATCGTCGAGCTTTACCAATTGGAGATCCGCATCTTGCTGAATGATAGTCTGTGCATTGTTATCCGTTCTCTGCGACTGGATCTCAAGCGTATCACCCTGCGCCACTTCCACGATGGCGCCACCCCTGACGAAGTGATTATTATTCGTTCCGTCTCTCGTGTAGGTAGAGCTCGATCCGTAAACGAGAGTGTCGGTGCCATTAATGACAATCGTATTGTCGAGTCCAGATCTGGCGCCGCCCGCTCCGTTGATGTAGCGGGTCCCATAAAGCACGAGGTGATGGCCCTCGGTCAGGCCGACCAAGCCTCCTGCCTGCAGTTCGAAACTGTCCGCAGTGTCATCAACTGTCACCGCGTCAAATCCATGGATGACGCTGGTCCCGATACCGGAGGCCAAGGTAGCTCCAGTGCCCAGAGTGTAGACTGCTCGATCTCCCGGCGTACCGGAGTCTGCTAGTTGGGCGTTCAGGGATGCCAAAGATAACACGAGCAAGAAAGTTGCGATCAGTATATTCAGTGCCTGACGAAGGCTTTGATTCAGCTGCATTGTATTGGTAGTTTTGAGTAGAGATCCGCGCCGGAGGGTCGATTTTCGAAAGATCAACAAGCGGCACGCGTATCGTTATGCTTGGAGTCTTTTAGGACACAAGAAAAGCGATTCTACTGCAAGCAAAGGTTCCGCGCCGCAACGAACCTCTCCAAGAGTTTTTGAAAGTCACTAACTACTAACTTTCAACTGGTTGCATTAAGGCTCAACTCAATGGGCCGATTCCTTCAGAAATCCATGACCCCGACTATACCTCTTCGGCAGCAAGCCAACGGAATTGGACAACTCGGAAGCGGCGCCCGAAATTACGGTTTGCTTCATTTGTCAGCTCTGCCTGCTTAAGGTGGGCAGGATCTGCTCTTTCTCCAGCAGCCTCGAGATATTCTGGAACCCGCTGCACTACCGCCTCACACCAGGCCCGCGCACGCACCGCACCATTCTGATCAAGGGAATCGCCATACGCCCGAACCACGAACGTGTCCCCACGAGGAGTCAGCTGAGCCCCAAGACTACGCAGAATGTCTGCCTGATCCACATAGGCCGAGCTACCATACGCCACCGGACCCTCTAGTGCCTCAGGAAATGCAGGGTCCATTCGGCTCACCTCTTCCTGAGAGAAGCTTCTGACTGGCCCGCGAAATCCCTCATTGATACTGACGTCCGGGTCATCGATGGCAGCCTGGAGAGCCCCCTTCACACTTAGCTGGCGGTCACCTCCATCCAATCTTCGATTCACGAACTCAGACAGTGACAGGAATGGCCCCCGAGCTTTCACCTGCCTGACCATGGCCTCTGCGAGAGAATCCACTTCTTCATCCGTTAGAGACCTCCACGAAGTCCACTGCTCAACCTCGATCGGATCGGCCGGACTTCCTTGGAATGCCTCACCATTGGCCAAGCTAGTGGCCGCAACCATCGAGCCATCAGACCTCTCCGACGTGATTGGAGCATTGGGTTCGAGGGACTCTTCCAGCCCGAGAGTTGCCACCGCTTTGCCCCTCAAACTCGAAAACAACGCACGCCAGGCATCGACCGAAGTAGAATTGACATTGAAGGGGCCTTTGACCAGCAGATGAGAGGCCATCGTTTCCGCCCGCTCCAATGCGGCGTCATCATCCCCAAAGAGATCCCCAAGCGAATTTTCCGTAAGTCCATCACGAAATGGCACGATGCGACGGTTCGGAAATTGTCCGGATCCGAAGAATACCCTCTGGGCGAGTTGTTCAGCCGTGATCTTCTGATCCCGACCGTAGACGTCGACGAGGCGGGGTGCGATTGACGAGAAAAAGTAATCATCCCAGAGCGCCTTGTTTGCGAGATAGGAGTGGTCGACCATCGGTATGTTTTTGGGTCCGGCTGATTGGCTGTATTGGCGAGTCCACGATCCTACAGCATCGGCCGGTCCGAGATACGGGTGGGCATAGGAATTTCCAATCGCCTGAACCACGTGCGGAAACAGCCCATTGGCTCCAGTAGCAGTGGTAAACTGGTAACTGACTCGGGTCTCTCCTGCCCCCGGACCCAGATGTTCGTTCGCAAGACTGTATCCGCCAAGACGCGCGTGACTCAGGGCTCCAATCGAGTGGAGCGGGGTTAGAGGCACCTCCTGCTGCACAATGTGGGTGGTGCCGTATTCCGCCGAATAGCCCCCGCCGTAATATGAGTTCACATTGTTGGGATCGACCTGCACTGCCGCCTCAAGCACCGAGTTGATATCCTGCACCCACCAGTTCCATCCATGATGGTAAAAGGAATCATAGTCTTCACGGTCGACGAACGGGCACGCCACTATCGGCGTAGAGTGAAGAAATGGTCGGGATGCGAAACGACGCCCGTGAGCATCGCCTGCAGTACTATGATACACCTCACATCCGGCGGTGAGACTCACAAGAAGGAAGGGGCGAGTCTGCCCAACGATCTCACGGCCCGAGATCGGTGGGAAATCAATTTCATCCACTTGTCCGGGGAAGCCTTTCCGCATCAATTCACGATGAAAATCAATTGCGGCCTGACTCTCTCTTCCTCCTGGGCCGCGCTCGTGCATCCGAGAGATCATCTGGAATTGCCGACGCATCCACTTATTATCACCCGCACCACCTTCGCCCTGTCTCACGACGCTGGATTGCCGGAAGAAAAACTGTAATGCAGCCCCATTCGCAAGATCGACGTTTTCAGCAGCGGAGACACTGAAGGAAATCTGATCGTTCGCATCAAAGCTGAGCGCTCCACCTATTCCATCATCGTTGTTCCCCAATGGGCTATCTCTTTCCTGCTCTACATGGACAGGATCCTGATTCCGATCGGAACGAGGAAGCTCGAGCCAGTTGGTCGGGTCCCACCCCGGATCCACTTCACGGATCGGACGATACTGATTTGTATCTTCGATCTGAGCTCCGCCCTCAGGTCCACTTGTTTGGCGAAGGGAGAATACACGTACTTCTCCCGGAGAAAATACGATAGGCTTCTGCCCTCCTACGAACAATTCGAACCCGGTATGCCGGTCCCCGTTACCCGCACGAAACACTCCGCCACCATAGCGATCCCGGTTCGTAATCCACGAGAGGGAAGTAGGCCGGGCGGACTCATATGATCCATTCGCTCCAACCTTCTTCCAGCGGAGAGCAATGGGCAGATTGAAAAACCGAATCTGGGTCGAGCGATCCGGACCGTGATTCAGAACGAGAGGCACGTTGTAGGGATTCCAGAGGGTCACCGCCGGAGTAATCCCAATGTGCACTTTGTATCGGCTCTGATTGGGATCGTTACGCGCGGGGCGTTGGCGTTGCGACCCAATATAACTCAGCAGAAACTGAACCTTTACCGGTACCGGCATCCGGTAGAGATTAGTATATTCCCTCTTGAACTTGGACCCTGGGGTAAAATCTGGATTGTTGATCTGTAGCAGGTTACGCCCGAGAGGGTTTCGCGCCCTGCTTCCATCGTAATCAACCTGTTCGCGGTAAAGCTGATAATACGCAGCAAGATCCTGCAGCGGAACCCGGTCCGAATTTCTCCCGAAGCGATACAACATGAAGTCGTCACGCTGCTCTCGAAGCAGGATCGGCCTTTCAAGGAGGGCATTCAAATCCCGCTTCAAGCCGCCTTCTCTGACGTCGGCAAGCACTCCATGGGAGTAGGGTGTGACATCATGGAATGCTCTTCTCACCCCTCGTAAATCCTCGGTGGGCAACTCAAGAGAGCGTCGGGTGTGAATGCGCCGTAGGTCAGCCTGATCCGTGAGGTCCTCAAGCACATCGATCGAGTCATGCCCTGTCGACCCGGCGCTCATCGACCTTGCTATCCAATCAGCCTTTTGGAGCTCCCCTCCAGCATCGAATGCATCGGGCAGAATTCTCGCCTTTGTCGACTCATCAGCAATCCACCACCCGTAGCGCCCGTCGGGACTTGAGCCACTGCCAGCCTGCGAACGAATTCCGAGTAATCCCCCCGAAACGAGATCCGTGTCAGGAGAGTCCTCACCAGCACTACCTCGGCCCATCAAGATCACTCCATTGCTATCTGCATCGGGAATCGCTTCACCGCGAAGAGGTAACGTACGAGCCGTTGCGAGTGCCTCCCTCTGTTCCCGACTCAGTGAAACAAGCCATGAGCGAAAGTGGTCTCTGCGGTTTTCTTCATACGAGGGAGCCAACCCGCTATTCGACGCACCTGCGATGGTCCGGTGCTCGCTTGGTTCATCACTCCCAAAACTTTCTGATCCCGCAGACCACGCATCCCATACGCCCGTCCAGTATGGATGGGTCACCCCCTCAGCATCCGCCGAACCCGATGAAGCATCGAGAATCGAGGCCGAAGCTGAAATCCGCTGATCGGGACCCATTTGACGCTGAAGCTCTCCGACCGCCAGCATCAGGGCAAGTCGGGCGTTAGCCTGCGCCTCGGACTGAGCGTCAAGAGCACCGGTGGAACGCAATGTCACAGAGGATAAGCTTAGGAGACCTATCGCAATCACCGCCAGGAGGGCGAGCACCGCCACCGTCGCCACGAGGGAAAATCCCTTTTTTCCTGCGGTCATCCTCAGTGGAGGCCGCGATGTGGTGCTCAGATTCATAAGGAGAGGGCTTCTGCGTTTATGCCTAAATCCGCTCACTCATCAGGATGATCCATGGTAAACACATTGTCAATGCGCATCTCGTCACGCCTGCGACAAATCAGGCACATTTCAAGGAGCTCCAGAGATTCTGTGACCGGCATTGACGAAGTGGGACAGACCGGGCGATATAGGCATTCATGTTCGCGAAGCGACTCCCTTTCCTATCAGGCTTTCTTAGCGCCGCCGCCGGTTGGTGCCTCGTCATCTCCCCCTCCGGGGCCGAGGAAATCTCGGTCAGCTGTCTCTCTTTCCCCAAGAAGGCCCCTACGTCGATCGAGTTGCTCGTCGGGCCGGGCAAGACGATCCCCATCACCCTCCAGAGCCACACCCTTACCGAGCCGGCTAAAGTTCCCAGACTCCAATCATGGAGATTCGGTAAAAGCGGAACAAATGCAGCGGGTGAATTCGCCTTCAAGACTTACGGACAAGTTAAACCCGGAGCAGCAAGGAACCAGCTTCTCGTGATTGTCGTCAAAGGATCCAGTCCAGCCGCTGGGCTTAATATTTTGTCCTTGGACGGAAGTCAGAAGTCATTCGGTCCCTCTCAGATGCTGTTTGTCAATCTCGCCCGGGAGCAGGTGGCAGGATTGGTAGGCGGGAAACAGTTTCGGCTGAACTCCGGCAAACATACGATCATCAAGCCGAAGGCTGACCGCGGAAACAATCTTTGCTTTGCGTCGTTGAAGTATAAACGGGCCACTAAATGGCGCACGTTCTTCTCCACTAACTGGCCAACTCTCGAGAAAGCTCGTGGTCTCGTATTCCTCTATAACGACCCCAGGTCACAGTCCGTCAAAATGCACTCCGTTGTTGACTCTCTGATAAGAGTCCCGGTCCCCGAGCCGTAACCACCCATGTGGTTTTCAACAAACTCGGGCGATTCACCACGTATTCCATTACTTTGACAATGAACCCGCTCCTCTACTGCCTCGCTGCCGGACTCCTCTTTTTGATCCCCTTTTCCCCGCTCTACGCCGATGAGCATGAGAAGCTCAAGGTCCTTTATATGGGGGGCCGGGGGCATGACTCTCCCGGCTACGAGAAATTCCTGACCGCCTTCCTGGCCGATCAAGGGGGATTTGACCTTGTGATTAGCAATAAGCTGGATGACCTCAGAACCGGGACCATCGAAAAGTATGATGTGGTCCTCTTTTTCGGGTCCGGCGGCGATTTCACCGATCCCGCTCAGGAAAAGGGATTTGAGAATTACCTGAAGAACGGAGGAGGGGTCGTGGGCATCCATGCTACTGACGCCTTCAAGAAGTCCGATGTCTACTGGAAGATCTTTGGGGGTCAGTTTATTGGCCATGGAGGTGGCACCTTCCCTATCGAGTTCACTGACACCACACACCCCATCACGAAGGGGATGAAAGGCTTCGAAATCACTGATGAGTCGTATCGGGACAAATTTCACCCTGCAACAATTGACAAACTACACCACCTCGGCCGCATCAACCGAGGCAACGAGAAGCATTCCATGATCTGGGTCCACGAATACGGCAAAGGCCGACTCTTTAGCACTGGCCTGGGGCACGACGAGAAAGCCTGGTCCAATCCGGCCTTACAGAAACTGACGCTTCGGGCCCTGCGCTGGGTAGCCCGTAAGCCGATCAAGGATCCAAAGTGAGGACCTCTCCCGCTAATCCCGGGCCTTCCTTCGTTCCTGGCGCCACTTTGGATACTCCGCAGCGAGAAGTCCCGCGGGCCAGCGACCCCCGATCCACCCATGGCCTATCCGGTGTGAATGACTCAATTCTGCGAGAGAGTACTTCACGACCCCCTGCTCAATAAACATCGGCCTGTTAGTTCCGATTTCATAGTACCGCGCCCACACTGGGTCGGCCTCCAAGTCCGTGACGAGCCTTCGATCCTTCCCCCCAGGCAGTGAGGCATCCGCTACCGTAACAACCCGCACTCCGTTGACGGCGGCCTGCCGAAACCAGTGCACTGCACCTTCCACAGCTTCGATGACCTCCGGAGAAGGACTCTCGATCGACATGAGGTAACGAACAACGCCGACACTCTCCGCGCCAGAAATCGAAGGCAACTCGGAAATTCTGCCCTGAGCCGGGGCCAGAGTGAGCTCGTCATGCTGCTGACACCATGCGGTCAGCTGCTTTCCATCCCTGATTTGGCACCGGAGGATACAGCTGATTCCCCGCTCCACAGCCCCCATGCATTCCTTACGAAGCGGCAGGTCGATGATATCGAAGGGAGCCCTCCCCCTGGCGGCCCCATCAAGCACCGAAAGCGCTCCGATCATAGCTCCGTCGTTGAAGGTAATGAGACTCGAGTACCCGGGCCTGAGCGGATAGAACTGAGGCCATCCTCCGCTCGGATACTGGGCCTTAAGGAGATAGCGCACACCTTTGGCGAACCCCTCTCTGAAACGGGCTTCTCCGGTCGCCTTACAGACTGCCGCAAGGTAACGCATCTCGGAGTGAGTCGCCCCGTTATCAAGGGTGCAGGGAAATTTCATGGCGCGCAGCACGTCCCGATGAGCCCGACGCTGTTGCTCCGTCAAATCCTCAGTGGCCGCATGCCCTGAAGGATGAACGCGATTATCGTTCTTATACCAGCCCCCAACCTCTGATTGGTAGAAGAGAACATTATCCGCAATGCGCTGCGCCTCCACCGAACCATACCAATCAGGATTCTCCCTAAGACAGTCCCGCCAACTACGATCCTGGGCCATAACTCCAGCACAG
>Ga0160423_10002130_pt1 | contig 16565 bp, 7 predicted proteins | sample CRUFie14St8metaG_FD_108191 | JGI IMG/M metagenome (GOLD analysis project Ga0160423, IMG submission 108191) | Marine microbial communities from the Costa Rica Dome - CRUD Field 142mm St8 metaG | ecosystem: Environmental > Aquatic > Marine > Oceanic > Photic zone | place: Costa Rica: the Eastern... | reverse complement strand
TGGCGTCCCTGACCTCTCGCCCCGTCGGCCTCGACCCTCAATTCCCTGCTGTTGCACCCAATGAATGCTTTTTTCCACACTGCTAGGAAAGCTGGTTGTACAGGTCGCTTCGTGTGGAGGCCCCAAACACAAAAATAGAAAAGGAAAAGGAGGCGTCTTACGGTAGCCGGGGGTCGCCTCTTCCGTCGCCTGCTCTCGTTCGGGAACCGCGAGCTCTCGTTCGGGAACCGCGAGCTCTGCTCGAGTCACACTTCTGCACCAGAACGAAGCTGCACTTTTAGCCTGTCTGGATTGTCGAACGTTGGGACAACAAAATTCTTCATTCTTTTTTTTCTGCAGAGTTTTCTGGATTTTCGAAGACATTCCCGAAGCGCTTCGGGCGGGGAGGGCAGCGTCAGAGAAGGAGAAGGCGCAGCAGCGCGATGGAACCGAGGACGTGGCGTCGGGGGGTCCGCGTCGCCCCTCTCTTCGTGATGGCGTCCGGCCTGATTCTCTCCGCCATTTTGTCGCTCGGATGCCTCGAGGTGGCCGCGGCGAAGCCTAGCCAAGGGAACTCCGCCCCCGGAGTCGGAAAGGTGGTCGAAATAACCGACTTGAACTTCGACGCAATGATGAAACAGGGTCCCTGGATGGTCGTAGTGAGCGCATCCTGGTGCCCGCACTGCAAGCAGCTGGAGCCAACGTGGACCAGACTGGCGGAAAAGTTGCGCGGGAAAGTTCGCGTGGGCAAGATTGACGGCCCCGAGAACAAGATACTCGCAAAGCGACTTCATATTACGGGATACCCGACTATATTTCACGTGGACCGGCAGGGGAAGATTCGAGACTACGGGGACAGGCAGAGGGACTTGGAGCATCTGTCTCAGTTCGCGGTGTCGGGATACAGGCAGTACGAGCCGCTGCCTTGGTACTACACCCCGACCTCTCCCTACGGGCAGCTCATCAAAGCGATACTAGAGATGCCGCGGGACCTTCAGGAGGTCTACTCCTTCCTGTCGATCGACCTCGGTGAGTTCTCGTCCCTCCCACCTGCCTGACCTCTCGAGAGCCAAGAGCGCCTTCGCCTGCCTCAGACTTCCTGGTCCTGACTCGTTTTTTCCTTCTCCCCTTGCGACCAAGGTTTCTCGGACGTCTTCATCATTTTCTCGGGCCTGGTGCTCCCGTTGGTAGGGGGAATCTTCGTGATCGGCGCGATGGACCTCTTCTTCGTGCGGTTCCACTGCAGGACCCCGCAGGCCACGGCCGCGCCACCCCCCGTGAGGAACGATAACCAAAGGCCGCCGCAATGAGGGCTGACCTCCTCGGCAAAAAATCGTGTACGTTGCATGTAAAGTAGAAATGACGAAAAGGACTTCACCCCGCCCTTGTTCTCGCCCCCTCTCGCAATCGGTGGACGTTCTGGTATATTGCAATTTGGCTGCACCCTTGGGAGAGCAGCGGAGTCGGTTTCGCCCATTCATTTTTTCCCTTATCCCGTCTCCCCCACCCCCCCGAAAGCCTTGTTGTCGAACTCGCCCTCGCCCAGGTGGTCGCAGACGGCATAGCTCTCGATGCGCCAGTCCCCGCCCTTCCCGACGGACTTGGTGATGGTGCTGATGCTCGTGTTGGGAATCTTGCCCGGAAACTTCTCGCCCGTCAGAATCCTGTGCACTATGTTCAGGATCCCACCGTGGGTGACGACCACGACCCTCTTCCCCGAGAAGTTCCTCTCGATGTCGGCCAGGCCGCTGCGCACCCTGTCCATCACCGCGCCCTTGTCCTCCGCCCCCGGGCAGCCCTTCCCCCTCCGCCACTTCTCGTATGCCTCAGGCTCCTTCACCCTTGCCTCCTCCACCGTCATGCCCTCGATCACCCCGAGGCACTTCTCCCGGAACTCCTTTCTCGTCACCACCTTCGCGCTCAGCCTCCTCGAGATCTCCTGCGCGGTCGCACCCGCGCGCTGCAGGTCGCTAGTGAAGACTGCCTCCGTTCTCCTTCCGCTCGTTTCGCCAATCTCTCGCCCCTCCCTCTCCGCGAGGTATGCCGCGACCCGCGCGGCTTGGGACTTCCCGCGGTCGTTCAGCGGGATGTCGATCACCCCCTGAAGGCGTCCCTCCGTGTTCCACGCCGTCTCCCCATGCCGGATCAACAACACCTCCGTCAACCCGGTGGCCCCCTCCCGCGCCATGGCCATGGCCTAGTTTCGATTGCGATTCTCGATTCTTGGAGACCATCGTTCCCCCACAAAACCACGCAGCACCCCCAAAAGAGTAAGAGCCAACGGGCAGACGTAAAGCAGACGGAGAGCGAGACGAGAAAGAGAAGAGCGAGATTGAGTTGGAGAGAGGGTGAACACAATTAGCGCGCAGGTGAAGGCATCGATTTTCGCTTCGGCATCTTTTGCGCGAGCTGCTGTGGCACGAACCGTACATCGCGTTGCTCGGGGACAAAGACCACCACTTTCACTTTCACTTTCTAGTCGAAGAAGAAGAAGACTCAGTAGCAAGCCCTTGTCGAAACGAGTGGCTGGGACGACGACGAGACCGATGTCGAGCTTCCAGAATTTGGGTTTCTCTTCCTGCTTCGACAGCGGGAATGGCAAGCTCGTTACAATCAGTGACGTGGGAGGTCTGCCAATAATGAGGGTCAACATAACAAACGATCCGTACACTGAGGTGGACGGACGGGCGCACAAGATGTGGTTTCACTTCAAGGTTTCCAACTTACGGGGGCTGCAAGGCAAGCCCCTGACGGTGGTGCTGCCGAACGCTGGCGATTGCTCTTACCCTGGTGGGTGGGGAGGCGAGGCCCTGAAGGGAACTCCGGAGGGGGCCGCCCCCTACCGTGCGTGCTTCTCGGTCGACCGCCAGAACTGGCTCCGACTGAACGACACCTCGTACGAGGACGGCGAGCTCCGCATGACGCTGGACGCGAAGGCCGAGCCCGCCCTCGAGGGCGCGGACTTCGTTTACCTCGCTTACTTTGCTCCCTACTCCCAGGAGCAACACATGGACTTGATGGCAACGGTGGTGGCCTCCTCCGCCAAGGCCACCGTTAGGACGATTGGCCACACCCTCGACGGGGCAGATATGGAGCTCGTCACCGTCAGGGGAAGCGCCAAGGACGAGGACGCCAAGAAGGTCTGGTTCATCGCGAGGCAGCACCCGGGGGAGAGCCAGGCCAGCTGGTGGATCGACGGCTTCCTCAGGAGGCTTCTCGACCCGAGCGACCCCATTGCGAACGCCCTGCTTGCCAAGGCCGTCGTCCACGTGGTGCCGATGATGAACCCGGACGGCGCAAGGAGGGGTTACCTAAGAACCAACGCCGCGGGTGCAAACCTCAACAGGGAGTGGCAGACCCCCAAGCTGGACTACTCCCCCGAGGTCTTCCATGTTCTGAGAGAGATGCACGAAGAGGGCCTTGACTTCTGCCTGGATGTCCACGGCGATGAGGCCCTGCCCTACAACTTCATCGCGGGAGGAGAGGGCTGCCATTGCTGGTCGGACAGGCTGGCGGCCTTGCAGAAGGAGTGGTGCGACGCGTACGAGAGGACAAATCCGGATTTCCAGCAAGTGGAGGGCTACCCGGTGGATAAGCCGAACGAGGCCAACTTGGCGATCGGGTCGAACGGGATGTGCCAGGCCTTCGACGCCCTTGTGATGACAATGGAGATGCCCTTCAAGGACAATGCCAACGCACCAGACATGAAGGTCGGCTGGAGCGCTGACAGATGCAGGAGGCTTGGGGAGGCAGCGCTGGACCCTACCTTGGCGATTGTGGACAAGCTCCGCTGAGTGAGGCCACCCGCACGGGAGAGAGGAGCGAGCAGGAAAAGGTTGCTTGCTTTCCAACCCCCACACCCCTAAGAAAAAATAAAATAGGAAGGTCGAGTCTTTCACGTCTTTATACACAAATACGCGCTTTAGCGGACGACGATCTTCCTACTTGGAAAGGTTCTCTATCTGAGACACAAGAAACTTGTTCTCCTCCACGACCTCCTCGTACTCCTTTAGGAGCATCTGGTTCTCCTCCTCGCTCGCCAGGCACTTGTCCAGGGCGGCCTTGAGCTCGCCCTCGAGCTTCTTCCTAATCTCCTTCTCCGTCTGCAGCTTGTTCTCCAGCTGCATGAAGGAGGTGCTCTGCTTACCAGAGTCGGCGTCGTCATATTGCATCGCTAGCTTGAGCGAGTCCAGCCTCTCCTCCAGCTCACTCCTCTTGGTCTCGTCCACTTCGGACTCGAGCTGCTGCCTCAGCCTGGCAAAATCGGAGATCAGCGCCGCGGTCTGACCCCTGCCTTCCATGTGGAGCTGCTGGGACACGACCTGGACCACACCCTCTACCCTCTTCTTCTCGTACTCGACCCGGGACTCCATATCGTACAGCTTGCTGATCGCAGTGGCGGTGCGCTCCTCGGCTGCCTGCTTCTGGGCGTTCGCATTCCTGAGCTGCTCCCTCAGACCCTCAGTCTCCTCGCGGCCCTGGTCCGCTGCAGCCTCCGCAACCACAAGTCGCTCCTCAGCCTCCCTGTACCGCCCCTCGGCCTCCTCAGCCCTCCTCTGGATGGTCTCCAAGTTCGCCGTGTACGCCTCCACCTCGTTGTGCTCCATCTCGACCTGCTTTTCGAGCTCCTCCACCCTGGTAGCGTGCTGCATGACCTGATCTTGGAGGTCCTTGTTCTCCACCTCAAGATTCTCAGCGAGCTCTTTCATCTCCTTCTCCTGGGACTGCTTGAGCTCCACGATCACCTTGGAGGCCTCCTCACACGAGGTCTCCGCCTCCTGGAGCCTTGACGAGGTCTCCTCCAGCTCCTTGGAGACCGTCTCCCTCTCCTCCACCGCCTTCTCGGCCTCTTCCCTGGCCTCTCTCGCGCTCTCCCTGGCGTCGTCGACCTCCTTCTCCTTCTCCTCGACCCGGCTGGTGAGCTCCTTGACCTCTACCACCATCGCCTCGGCCTTGGCCTCTGCGTCCTTCAGTGACGCGTCCCGCTCCTTCAGAGTCTTCTCGGCCTCCTCCCTGGCCGCCGTGGCGCCATCCGCATTGGCCTGGATCGCCACCACCTCCTTCTCCTTCTCCACGATCCTCTCCGTCAGCTCGTCCACCTCCTGCAGAAGAAGGGAGGCCTCCTCCATCGTGTTCTGCAGCTTCTCCTCCTTCTCCTTGAGGTCCTTGGCCGCCTGCTCCTCCCTTGAGGCGTGCTCTGACTTGAGCTCCTCGAGCTCCTCCGCCGCCTTCTCCGCCCTCTCCCTGTAGGACTCCGCCTCCTCCACCTTGGCCGCCATCGCCTCCACCTCCTTCTTTCCGGCCTCGAGCTCCCCGCCCAGGCGGTCCCTCTCTCTCACCGCCTCCTTAAGCTTGGCGGCCACCTCCTGGGCGCCCGCCTTTGCCTCTTCTGCAATCCTCCGCCCGGATTCCTCGAGCCTGCCAAGCTCGGCCTCCACACCTTCCGCGATGGACTTCAGGGCGTCCTCGAGGCCCCTCTCCCCCAGGATATCATCAAAGGCGTTGGTCTTCTTGTCCGCTTCCACGAAGACCCTTGCCGCCTTGATGCTGATCTCGCTGAGCTTCTGCTGGAACGAGTCCAGAGCCTGGTTTGCCGAGGCCTGAACCCCCACGACCTCCTTCTTGTACCTCGCCCGCAGGGTCCTCCTCTCCTCTGCTATCTCGGCCCTCAGCGTCCTGGACCGCTCGAGGTCCTCGGCCACTGCCTCCTTCTCCTCGCGGTGGCGCTCCTCCATCCCCCGCATCTCGGCCCTTGCCTCCTCCAGGGCGCTCCCCCTCGCCTCGAGCTCAGCGGTGGCCTCCTCCAGCTCGGCCTTGTCCCGCCTGTACGACCGGTTCAGACCCTCCACGCACGAGGAGAGCTGCCTCACCCTCTTCTCAGCAGCCTCGAGCTTGTTCAGCACGCTCCCCTTGCATCTGGACTCCATGGCCCCCTGGGCGTCGTCCACAACCTTTCGGATGCTGCTGTCCAGGCCGGAGATCACCTCGAAGGTCTTGACCTTCCAGGTGATCAGATCCTGCTCCTGGTTGTTCGTAGTGGACTTGAACTGCTCGTTCTCCAGCCTGGTCACCCTGAGCTTCTCTCGCATGTCCTCGAGCTCTTCCACGGCCGCCTTGTGCTGAATCTCCGCCTTCTCCTTGCCCACCTTGAGCTGGTGGTTCTCGTTCACCAGAGCGGAGAGCTTCTTCTCTGAGGCGTTCACGTTGTCGCTCGTCTGAAACCTCCTGTACTTTGAGAACTGCGCAAATGCCGCGTGGGTGTCCTTCACCGTCTGGTCAATGAGGGGGCTGGGGGGGGCGTTCCGCTTGGACGCGAACTGGGCCTGGTGGATGGTCGCGGCCTTGTGGACGTCGGTCCCGCCGCCCCTCCTCGACCTGTGGCCCTCAGAGCTAAAAGCCTTGAAGGTGAGGTAGTCCATGTGAGCACCAACGGTGGGGTCGAGCTTGTGCGGATCCACCAAAATGGTCCTGGCCTCCGACATGTGAAGGTCGCCATCGTTCTCCACCATCCCGGGCACCGCGAAGGTTGCTCCCTGCCTCCCCTCCCGGCCCAGGTCGCCCGCGATGTCAACGTTCTGCAGAACTTGGCTTCTGAGTGCGGCCCTCTTGTCAGGGTCGGTGTAGGAAGCAAACTTGGACGCAGACCTCGGCACCGCCGATGCTGCCGCCGTCGCGCCCTCCGCCTTGGACGCCGAGGTCGTGGGGCCGCCCGGGTGCCTCGGGGGGACCCTGTTCTCCGCTCCCGCGCCCTCCCCCTCCCGCATCATGTCCTTCCTGTCAAGGTAAGCGATACGCTCCTCAAGCTTGTCCATCAGGGACTGGGCGCTCGCGCTCTGGTACTCCGCAGACGCCAACCTGTTCTCCGACAGGGCCTCCCTGGCCCTGACCCGCTTGTCGTAGCTCGACGAACGCAGCATAACGTCGTGCTTTGCCCTCTCCGTGTCGCTCAGCCGTTGCTTGGTCTGCCTCAGCTCTTCCTCCAAGCCACGCATGGTGTTGTTCATCTGGATGAGCTCCTGGGCGGCAATGGCGCTGCGACGGGACTCCTCGGCGAGGGAGTGCGTGGACTCCGTGAGCTCGTTGCGCGTCACCTCGATCTGCTTCTTCATGTCGGAGATGACCTCCACGCTCGAGGGCTCTTGCTCTTGTTTCCTACTCTTCTCCCTCTCCTCCCGCTCCATCTTGATCTTCATCGACAGCATCTTTCGCACCAGCTCGGTCTTGCTGACCTCCAGAACCCTCGTGCTCCTGGCGTGGGTGTCCGCAACCCTCTCCGCGTGCTTTCTCGCCGCCCTCTCCTGAGACAGGAGCCTCGCGAATTCGTCACCCTCGCTATACGGGACCCCAGCTCTGCTGGAGGACGGCACCTCGCTCCGAGCCTCGAAGGCCCCACGGCTCACCTCGCCCGTCGTCGGCGTGAAAGTTTCCATCTTTGTGCGTGCGTGTGTACGGGGGGGTTAGGAACACAAAAACAATGTGTTTGCTGTGCAACGCAATGCGGTGCACCGGGAAGGCCAATTTCGAAAAAGAATTTTGAACCCGCGCGGCGCCTCGAGGTCCTTTTTCAGTCCAGTTGGAGCCCTCCAGTCACACGACAGTGTCCTCGGGGGAAGACCGAGGCGACCGAGCTTGCCCTCCGGCTGGCCAGCCTGTCCGCTTAAGCAACACACTGGCTTCTGTCCCTGGGAGGACTAAACTCGAGCACTCGAGCACTCCTGGAAAGTCTGGAAAGTCATTGTTCTTGGGACGAGTTCGTGAATTCGGATTCGGATCCTTCCCACTCGGATCATTCCTCCAATTCTTCCCCAATTCTTCCAGTTTTCAGTTTTCATCATTGACTGAAGATGTAGTGTGCAACACGTGCAACCCGTGAAAAACTCGTGGAAAACGCGTGGAAAACCAAGGGCTGCAGCTCGTGCACGCCACAATACAATCAAGGTCCTAAGGTGGCACTGATCTTCTGTTGCGGTGAGCTGGCGAATCAGTAATTGTTTCCTGCTACGAAACAGGATCATCGTAATTCCGAGACATGACTTGACGAAGTATAAACTAAGTATCGTCATCCTCATCCCTCATCTCTTGGCCAAGGCTTTGCCAAGACGAGAAACCCACAACGCCCGATTGTGTGGGGCGCCCCACACTCTTGGAAAGTACGTCGATGCGTTGAAATTCCCATGCAAAAAAAGGAATTTCGCGCCTTGGAAGAATTGCGAGCAAACCCAAACTACCCATCGAAAACAGACTTGTGGGGATGGTTGTGGTGAGTAGACCTCTCTAAAGCGCGGGAGCGGGGAGACGAAGAGCGCTCTGGACGAGCACACCTTCTTCAACAACCCGCCCGTCCTTGAAACCGAGGCGCTCGGTGGCGCTTGCCCCAACCTTCCTTTAAAGTTGGTTTGTTTTGAAAGAGGGGTTACCTCGTCGGCAAGCTCTGGGGCCGACGGTCCGAAACACGACACAAACGAAGTGAAGCGTCTGTCCAACACCAACAGAACAGTCGGGAGCGGGGCCTTCAGGGGTGCGGTCACAGTTAACGCGATTGCGCAGTGCATGCTTTGGTAGTTAGGAGAGGCGAGGCTAGGAACGTTGCGGACTTTCGCGGAGAACGACGGGCGGAAGGCCCGCGGGGAGGTGGAGGAGGAGGAGACACGTCCTGGCCCAAGCGTGGAAGGGATGGCGCAAGAGCTCAAGGACCCCGAGCCCGCGCTCGTTGGGCGGGGGGAGCTGAAACGTCCCGGGACCTCAGGCGCGGAGCCGTTGGAGGGCAAGAAGAGGAGGGCACTGAGCAACGACGCGTCAAGCAGTAGCAAGAGCGAGAGCGTGAACTGGAACGGCCATGCCGTGGTGTACCCCATGTCGAACCGCGGGGACTACACCACAGCTACCTCCCAGCCCCTCTTCCTTCAGGCGCTGACGGAGGCCTTCACCTCGGACGACATCGTGCGGAGGCTCAGGGACACCGTCCCCAGGCAGACCCTGGAGCAGTGGTCCCACTTTCTCGCGCGGTGCTACTTGCAGGACACCAGGAAGTTCCACTCTTTGGGACACGTCATGAAGCTCTGTGAGAAGTCCACGCCGGTGCAGAAGATCGCCACCCTGTTTCACGACGTGGCGTACTTTCAAGTGGACAACGGTCCGCCCCCTGACTCTTCAGCTTTCTTGAGGGACGTCATGAAGCTCGACAAGTCCGAGGTCAAGGAGCATATTTACATCATCGACACGAGGGCGGCGCGGGATCCCACGGTCAAGGTCGTCATGACCATCTTCGCCGTCAAAGAGGGTCAGAAGCTCGACCCTACGATCGGCCTGAACGAGTTTGCCAGCGCTGTGATCGGGGCGCGGCTGCTGCTGGAGGGGGGTTGTGTGCCGCTGGACTTGGTGGCCGAGATCTGCGCGTGCGTGGAGGGAACCATCCCGTTCAGGACGAACCAGTGGGCCGAGAACCTGTACTCGAACCTGTTGCACTGCAACAAGGAGTTCTCGATGTGCAGGACGGCTGAGGAGGTCGCCGCGGCGGTGGAGGCGGCAGTGGAGCTTGGAAACAGGGACGTCGGCGACTTTTCCGAGCCGGAGGTTCTGCACTTCTTGGACGGCACCTGGGACCTTCTAGTGGAGAACAACCCGAGGATCTGGGTCGAGGGCAAGAGGTGCCCCGTCCTGGTCTTCAGATCGGGCCTGCAGAAGACCCACGGGTTCCTCAGCACCGTGGCGACCGAACTCATCTTTTCCAACTTCAGGGGTTTCCCTTCGCAGGAAGTCTACTCCACCTTGTCCAACAACGCCATCAGGAACGTGGACCTGAGCCGGATATACAGCGGCCTGAAGCTGGTGCTTTGCCTGGTGGCGGAGTCGCTCGAGGTGGTACAGGGAAAGCACGCACAGTGCGACCCCTCAAAGATTGACGCGGGCAAGGACAAGATCTGGATCAAGGGTGGCGCCATGGTGTATACCTTGCCAGAGAAGAGGGGAAAGGACGGAAAGGCCATGACGACCATCGTCAGTGGCTCCTCGTGCAGCGACGTGGCGAGGCTCCTGGTGATGCACAGGACGGTCAAGTTTAGCTGTGTGGACGGGGCGCTCAGCTTCTTGGGCAAGATACTGCTTGAGATCCTGGAGGGGGATTTGGACAGGCTAGAGGGCCTGATCGCGAACCTCAAGGAGGAGTCCAGGCACTTCCCGCCCTACCGGGCCCTCAGCGAGGAAGTCGCGAAGGCAATCATTAGGAGGTGCCCGCAGAAGCTTGTCGACCAGGTTGGCACCGTCTTTGGCATGTAAACTATCTGCGCGTATCTGTTGTATCTAAAGGAGACTTTTTTATTATTACCAAGTGTTTGGAAGGAGTAGCAAAAGGCTATCACGCCTTCCGCTCGAAGAGACACATGTATGCCAAGTCAAGGGGTGGCTTCTCAGACACCGCAACCTTTTCGTCGTTCATGATGTACCACTTGTTGCCCCTGCAGACGTGGGCGACGTAGTGGCCAGCACCCGTGTTTTTCCCGATATGGCTCAAAATTCCCGCCAGCCGGTACTGGCCAGGGCCGTCCTCACACTTGGACCCACCAACCGACGCGCCCCCCTCCTCTGCCGACCCTCCTTTCCTGCCCTCCGCCTCCGCAATTGCCGCGTCGAGGTCGTCGGCGTGGCTGAAGAGCCAGTCTGCCGCCCTCTCCACTGACCCACCGCAGGCGTCCAAAGCGGCCCCACACTGCCTCTCCGTGAAGCCCATTGATTGCAGCATCACGATGGACTCCGGATTGTGGGCCTTTGTGGCCACCGCCTCGGCCCGTGACTCCTGGATGATCGGGTCATTGAAGTTTGCGTCCTCCATGTGTTGGAAGATCCACTCCATGCAAACTTCCGCTGAGGCGTTCTGCATCGCGATTGCGGCCCTCTTGCACCCGTTCTCGCTGAAGCCCATGGCCATGAGCTGCGATACGATCTCCTGGCTGGGCTCCACGCTCTCCGAGGCGGCCCCTCGGCCGGCCCCTACTCCCTCCTCCTCCTCGGGGAGCTCCTCCTCATCTGCCGCAAGGCCCGAACCCCTGAGATGCTCCAGGTCGATCTCACTGGGCACGTCCACCGAGACCTCGAGCTTGCAGGGCCTCCAGGCCGCGTCCACGTAGTACCTGCGCAGGTAGACCACAAGGTAGGGCGGGAATGTCTTAAAGCGAACGCGCCTAGCGGCCACAGACTTCCTTCGCAGGGCGGTCGAGTAGAAGTCGTCCACATTATCGTCCTGGGCAAAAGCGTTCAGGCACGCCGAGAAGGGAACCTTGGGAACGACCTTCGGCTCCTCTGCCGCCATCCCGCCGTCGCCCTTCTGCCTCTTCCTCTGCCTCTCCTCATACTCCTCGACGTCCTTGGCGTTTGTGGCTTGGCCCACCGGCACGCTGAGCGCCAAAACGTTGTCCGCCCTGGCCTTGTACATCACCTTCCTCGTCTCGGCGCACTGAAATCGGTCCTCAAACTCAAACGTGAAGGAGGAGGACACCTCGGCGTGAGATTCCGGAAGGAGCGATGCCTCCGTCCTCTCCGCCCGGGCAGCCTGCTCCAGAAAGTACTGGAAGAACTCGACCGAGTCCTGCTGCCTCGAAGACCCGAACTCTGGGTGTCCACGACCGATGAGGGCCTTGAACATGTCAGGAGACACACTCATCGTCTCGCCGGCGTCATTTTTTCCCTCTGCACACCCCTCGCCAATGTCAGAGCGGAGCAGAGCTTCGCGAGCTGAACCACCAGGCTGGACTGGGGCTTCCTGCTGCTGCCGTCGAACGAGGCGGCGAACTTGCTGAAGATCTGCTGGGCCCCCTCTCCAAACGCTTTCCTTACCCCCGCGCAGCCACACACCAGCTGCATCACGGAGTTCATGTAGCAGCTATTGCCGAGATTCTTCATTCCGACAAGCCCCGGGCCCCCCGCCGGCACCAGTACGCTCCCCTCCTCCGTGATGGAATCGAACTCGTGCTTGGCGTTCAAATCGATCTGTAGCTCCGCCATGCTCTTGTCGGTCTTCTCCATCTCGAGCATGTTGATTCCCCAGTGCTGCAGGTGCCTCGAAAGGGCTGGGTCCAGCACCATGTCGTTCTCATCCGCGGCGTAGCAGAACACGTCGGCGCCCTTTGGGGTGATCGTGCCGAGCTTGACCGCCAGCGGATAGATGGAGCCGGTTGCCTCAAAGTGGGTTAGGGCAGCGCCGCAACCACCGCTGCCGTCGAAGTTTCTCCTTCCACAGCCAACATAGCCGTCCGAGAGGTTGAGCCAGAGGTTGGTCTTCGCGCCGCAATTGGCGCATCGCCACTTTGAGGGGTCGCTGGAGACCGGCTTCGGGTCGGGCAGCTGGATGAGAGCGTCCGCGTACTTGGAAGTCACGAGCTCTTCCTTCCACTCCGAGATCAGGCTCTCCGTGTGCCCATCCTTATGCTCCAGGACGGCCTTTACGCACTCGCCCACCACGAGCGGAAGGTCGCCGCAAGGCAGGTCCACCTCCGCGTTCTCGGGGACCGCGAGCAGCGAGAGCTGTTCCCGCACCTCATATTTTTGTTCGTCAAGTTTGAAGCCGTTCTCCGTTCCCAGGGCGAACTCGGTTACCGGTGCCTCGTCGTCGGCCTTGCCCTTGCTCCCCTCGGGCTCCCTCTCGACCTTTGTCTTCCTGATGCGGAGGAAGAGGCCTCCCGCGGACTGGCAAGGGCTCTCGAGCGCCAACTGGAGCGTTTCCGGAGAATAAGCGACCCACGTCTTGAGGGACACGAGGACTCCACCCTCCCCAAACGCATTCGAAAAAGTATACGCGCACTCGTCCTTCCACACCTCGTCTGCGTCTCCAGGAACGACCACCGCCCCTCTCGCAATGTGCGCCCTCGCCACCTCCACGAAGTCCGTCACCGAGTCCCCCATATCTCCCCTGTGCCCTCGCGAGGCCCCAGATCCAACCCGATCGCCAAGGGGCTGCCTCTCTTTGCCTCCTCCTGTTGTTGTTGTTGGTTTCGTGCGGCGAAGGGGAAGGTCGAGGATCGATCGACCCGCGAGGTGGACGGGAACTCGCGATGCAACACCGTTTCCACCCGCCGTTCACACTACACCCAACACACACACGGGCACAGGCGTCGGTCGCCCTCCCTTACGGTCGTTTCAGTTGGCTCGTTTTTTTGCGAAAAGATTTCTGGAAATCTTGCCCACAAAAAAAAAAAAACCGTTGAAAACAACGACAGATGAGAAAGGGGGAAGAACGTGCCAGGGCGATTGATTGGATTGATCGAGGCGAGGGCGAGGCGCAGTCCCGACTCAGCCGGAGAGGTCAAGGCAGTCGTGCGTTGGCGCGGCGAGGCGTGGTATCGACCAGGCCGACCAGGAGACGACCTGCGTGGCGCGCGGCGGTCGAGGCGGAGCGAGGATCTTCAGTTTCGGACTAAACCTTGAACCTCGAGGACGAGGAGAAGATGGTAACTAGCTTGGTCGTTTCGCCTCTAGGCGCGAATAACGGGCGCAGGGCGACGACGTACCGGGAGGTCAAGGAGCGGATGCAGAGGGCGAAGGGTAACCTTCTCGTCGATGAGCTCGAGAGCGGGGCCGACGAGAAGGAGAACGCGGGCGCGGTCAGGAGGAGGACACCAACCAAGCTCACTGCAAAGTGTGAAACGCGAAACCTGGAAGGTGACGACGCGGCAAAGATACAGTCTCACCCCATCGCGCAAGAGTTCGCGGACGGGGACTTTGTCGAGAATGTCGAGATCGCCCGCGGGGGGGCATCCTCCGACCAGGTCCTGCGCTTGCACGACCTAACGAGCGCAGCGCCCTACCTGGACTTCGGCGCGGTCCACACCGGAGGGAGCAAGACCGTGCTGCTCGAGGTCTTGAATGACTCGAGCGAGGCGCACAAGCTACAGCTCGACCAGATGCCGACGGAGAGAGGTTTCTCGCTGACGGAGGTCTCTTGCGGGGTCGGCCATCCTGCGGCGGGGGACGACGACGAGGATGATGACTACGACGGCACCTACCGCGTGGCCCCCGGTGGAAGAATCCAGATAGGGCTGAGGTGGTGCCCAGATCAGGAGGGCTCCGCCAGAGAAATCGTCCACTTTAAGGTCAAGGGAGAGGGCAGGACGGTGCGCTGCATCGTTTTCGGCGAGTGCATCGCTCGGGGTGGGAAGGAGGCCGCCGCCTCGGGCGCCCCCCAGGGCAGGAAGAGATTTCTCGGCGGTGGCGGCAGGAGACTGGCGTTCTCGGCGGCCGCGGACAACCCCAAAAAGGCCAAGACCGAGAGACCCGCCCCAAGATCTGCGAGGCCTGGGTTCGCAGCCTTCCACACAAACCTCTGGATGCAGAAGCGGGAGAGAGCCTTCGCGGCTTGGCTGAACAGGGCTTTGCTCGCGGACGGCCACCGGGGGTGCCGTGCCAGCGCCTGGAAGGACTGCAGGCTCGGATCGAGGGTCTCTGCGAAGCTCTGGGACCTGTACTCCAAGGACGACGACCTGAAGAGGGCGGTGCTCAAAGTGGAGGCCCTCGTGGACTCTGGTAAGCTCGCCCTCAAGGAGAGGGGGTCCTCCCTTTTCACTGACTTGAGACTACAGAAGGAGGCCGTGTCGGCCATCATGTCCTACGGCCAGTTCTGGCTCGCCCACGGTCTGGAGGCCGTCCTCGGCGGGGGGCTCCCCGCAGGGGCGGCCGACATGTCGGCCGAGGAGCTCCGCCGGTCGGTCGTGGATCTCCTTGTCGAGGACCGGGATGCCGCCGAGAGGCTATCAACCGCGGGCACCGCGAACGGCAGCCGCAAGCCGGAGTACGCCAAGGCGAGGCCAAGGGCGTTCTTGAAGAAGTTTCTGCTGCTTGTGAAGCTTCTGGACAGGGCGATGGCTGAAGAGGACGCCTATGAGGTCCCACTGCTGTTCAGGAGGAAGGGCAAGGTCAAGTCCTCCGCGGAGATGGTCCAGGCTGTGCTCGGTAGCAGCCTCCACGGCGAGGGTAACGTTCTGAGGCACCTCAAGTTCCATGGCTACGCCGTTTCTTACGAGCAGGCCCCTGTCCTCGAGTACGACTTTAAGGTGGACAACCTGGCCGTTGACCTGAGAGATGGCGTAAGGCTCAGCAAGCTCGTGGATTACATGAGCAACAGGAGGGAGGGCCTTGTGGCGGGAGCCAAGGTCTCCTCGAGGGCCAGAGCGGCCAGGATGGCGAACACTGAGAGGGTCTTCGCGGAGGTGAAGAGGCTTGGAGTCAGCCTGAACGGGGTGTTGTCGAGGTTCGGCCTGCTTGATCTGAAGCCCAAGGACATCGTGGAGGGAGACCAGGAGCTTACCTTGCAGTTCCTGTGGAGGGTGATGAGGGACTGGCAGATCCCCAACTTGGTCAAGGCGTCCCGGCTGGAGGTCGAGATCGATAGGGTCAGGGGGGAGGCAGAGCTTGACGCCTCCGTCTTTGAGGCCGATGAGTCCATGGCCGCCCACGCCGGCGAGCCCGTCATTGGGCTGCTGCTCAGGTGGGCCCAGACCATCTGTGCGAAGAGGGGCGTCCCGGTCAAGAACTTCACATCCTCCTTCGCGGATGGGTACGCCCTTTGCGTCATCGCCAACCACTACGCCCCAGACCTTGTCGACTTGGCGAAGGCCACGAGGGTGGATGGCTCAGACGAGGAGAGGGCGAGGGCCGTACCGAGGTCGGAGGCTGAGATCGGTCAGGTGAAGGCGAACTTTACGATGATGCATGAGTGCATGAGACAGATCGGGGGCTTGCCCAGGATGCTGTCCTCCTCTGATTTCGACTCGTATGGCCCTGACGAGATCGCTGTGATCTCGTTCTTGTCCTTTGTGGCGTCGAGTCTGATGCAGCTGTCCAGGGAGGACAGGTCCGCCACCATCATCCAAAGGAAGTGGAGGAAATCCAGAGCGCCTCCGGAGAGGCCCATCGATACCTTGAGGTCGTGGATCAGCAGTGCCAGCGTCATCCAGAGAGAGTGGAGAGCACACCTGGAGAGGAAGTTCTCCTCTGCCGAGTGGCTCATGAAGGTTGAGGCGGCCACAAAGATTCAAAGGGCGTACAGAGACGCCACCTTGGTCCGGGAGGCAAAGTGTCTCGTGAGCCACAAGTTGGAGTGCATCACTACAATTCAGGCCCAGTGGAGGATGAGAAACGAGAGAAGGGACTACAACGCATTACGGAGGAGCGTTCAGACAATTCAGGTCAGCTTTAGGGCGTGGAGTGCCCGCAGGTACTTCAGGGAGTCGTTCATCATACCAAGGATTTTGTCATCCGGCCTCGAAAGAAAGATTGAGATTGAACAAACGCGGCTGGCTGAGAGACAGAAACACTCTGCAACAATAATTCAGAAAAACTTCAGAGCTATGCTGGTTAGGAGAGAGAGTGGACGCCAGAAGGCTGCAGTTGTCACTATTCAAAAGCACCTCAGGCAGCAAAGAGTTCTGAGCCAGATGAAACAACTTCATATGTCTGCAACACGAATCCAGTCTGTGTACAGGAGCTATGTGATCAGGACGCAGTACAAGCACGCGCATAGTGCTGCCACCAAGATTCAGGCCTCCTACAAGATGCATGTGCAGGTTGCCCAGTTCAAGAAAGATATGTGCGGCATTGTG
>Ga0160423_10002128_pt1 | contig 16581 bp, 7 predicted proteins | sample CRUFie14St8metaG_FD_108191 | JGI IMG/M metagenome (GOLD analysis project Ga0160423, IMG submission 108191) | Marine microbial communities from the Costa Rica Dome - CRUD Field 142mm St8 metaG | ecosystem: Environmental > Aquatic > Marine > Oceanic > Photic zone | place: Costa Rica: the Eastern... | reverse complement strand
CTCGGTTCTGCTCTCTCGGTTCTGCTCGCGAGCAGCTGCTCGGCTGGAAAAAGAGCCGGGAAATTTCCGCGTAGAGAAGGAATAACGGCTCCCATTTATCTTTGGTGATCTCGGCGGACCCAAGAAGCTCCGGGTTGGAGATTGGCAGGGGAAGAAGGGTCCGCCCCACCTTCCGAGAAAGAGATCGAGCGCGCGCTCACGCAGACGCACACTGATCGGCGCGCGCTCACACCCGAGTGAGTCGCGGGGACTGCGAACGGCCGGCGCGCGAAGGGGAAGAAGAGAGAACTTGGTAGAGTAGAACGCCCGCCTGGTCAACGATCGCCCACAATCCTTGAACGATGGCCGGCGGTGCAGACAAGAGGCAGTCCTCCGTGATCGGCGACGGGTCGCACTCCACCACCTACAAGAACCCGCTCAAGCAAGCCAGGAAGAGCGGATTCCTCTCGTCGATCGAAGAAGAGTCCCTCAGCGATAGCGTGCGCGTGCTCGAGGAAGTCGATCGGCGTTCCGTCGGGGACGCTCACGTGGGGGAGGACAGGTCGCTGCGCAGGGCATGCGCCATGGCCAAGTCCTCGACGGATCCCTTCAACCAGCCTCCGGCCTGCAGGCGGGGAAGGCGCGAGGCCTACGAGTACGCCGGTGCTCACCTAGGCGCGTCCGTGCCTGGCTGGCTGGGTGTTGATCTGAGGCAGTCCTGCAGGACCCTGGGCAGGCAGAAGACCAGGTTCTTCGACAGGGTCGACTCCAAGGGCTCCTCCAACGCCTCGTCCTACGCCTCGGGGGATGACATTTTGCGGTGCGCCAGCGGGGGCCGCCTCAGGGCGCCGCAGGGCTGCGCGTGGCTTGCTACCGCCAACAAGATCCTGCAGTTCGTCCTCATGGTCCTGTGCGTCGTGCTGATCGTTGCCGTCCTCGTGGCCCTCGCGACGGTGGCACAGCCCGCGAAGAACGTGTTGATCCGCGCGGGCCGCATTTTGGGGGAGAACTCTATCGTGTTCTCGAACGTCACCATAGACAGCACCAAGATGAACGGCCTGGAGCTGAAGAACATCCCGAAGATTGGGGACGTGCTCGGCGAGATGTTCGCGCCGGCAAACCCCGTGGAGTCCATGTCCAAGAGCCTGGAAGGGGCAGACTGGCTTAGGATGCCGTGGGATACCTCCGCGCGGGGGAGGGAGGGTGCAGCGGACGAGACTCTCGTCATGAAGGACGCCCCTGAGGAGGAGAAAGACCCCTTCTTGGAGTGGTGCACCGCCGCTCCTTGCGCCCAGGGGGTGCTCAAGGGAAAGTGCGCGGAGATCGGACGGTCGATCGCCAAGGGGTCCAGGAACGGCATTCCCGTGCTGCCCTTCCCCAGGGACTTTTGCCGGGCGTTCAGGCAGCTCAACAGGTCAGACTGCCTGTGCGACAAGAACATCACGTCCATTCCGGACGGAGAGAGGCTCTTTCAGACCAAGTCCCTCATCACGACGATGTGCGGCTTCAGGGAAGAGCTCAAGACTTGCGGCTGAGACGGCGCGTTACACAAGAACACTTATCTCTGTCATATTTCTTTTCTTTTCTTTGGATCGGCCGCTCCACTCTTCACGTGTCGTTGAACCGGATGGCTCCGCTGTTCAGCACCACCGAGAAGGTCGCCAGCATCAGGACCACGAGCAGGGAGAAGCTCAGCGCGATGACGACCTGCGTGATCGTGATCTGGGGCTGCCACCATGGCCGGTCGTTGTCCTCGTAGTCCCCCTGCACGTCCATGTCCTGGGCGTCCTGCTTGAACGGGCTCATCAGCTTTTGGCTGCTTATGGATCCCAGACTGCTGCCGCCCGACGCGGGCTTTCCTCCGGCGGCGGCGGCCCCGGTCCCAGCGAAGGGGCTCTTCGCGGCCTTTGGCGCAGCCGCGGACGGCGCGCCGCCCCCAGTTCCCGCGAAAGGGCTCTTCGCGGCGGGCGAGGACGAGGACGCAAAGGGGGAGGCCGGTGATGCCGAAGGCGAAGTCGAAGGTGCGGACCCGTCTTCGTCTCCCGCCGAGGTGCTCGGCTGGAAGGACTGCGCGCTCTCCCCGAGCTCCTCCACCCCCCTGAGCTCCTTTGAGTCCCTCTTGAGCAGCGAGCGGACCTTCTCGGTGCTGTAGTCGTACAACTCGTCTTCGTCCTCCTTTGCAAAGGTGCGCACGCGCCCGCCGCCGCGCGTCTGTCGCCAAGACACATGGAGGCCACCGCGGCGCGGCCGGGGCGAGAGGCTGAGCGGGGCCGCGGCGCGCGCGCCCGACCTCGCCCTCATCGAGGTCGTGGACATCCTCATCAGCTTCGCCATGTCGCGGATTGTGATGGTTGTGATGGGGTGGTGGCCTCCCGCTGCTCGATCGCGGGCCGAGAGACTTTTCCGAAACTTTGGCAATTGATTGCCTTGATTGGTAGAACGCGTTTCCTACTCTCGTTCAAACCCACCTCTCGTTCCCGCGCCAGCCATCAAAGATCTTTGCGCAAATCTACTCTCTCTCTCTTTTCGCGCCCAGCAAAACTAAACTGCGGGGGGAGGGGGGGAGGGAGCACCGCCCGAACCCGACAAGCACGTGACGCGCGCGCGCCGACCAATGGCCGGAGCCCGCCTCCACTTGAAGACGCCGCGCGCGGCCGCGCGCTCCCGGGCGCCGGGGAGCACCAGGAGGATCCCAGGCCCAGGGTCGTCGTCCACTTCGCCGTCCGCATCGTCGACACCGTCGTCGTCGTTGTCGTCGTCGCGCCAACGCCATTCGTTGGGTACGAGGCGGCAGGCGGCGTTCGGGGCCGCGGGGGTGGGATCGAGCGGGGTTGGCCAGCGGGAGCCCCCAAGGACCTCGAACCCCCTCGTGGGCTCAAAGAGCTCCAAGCGATACCGCGGGAAAAGGCCAAAAATTGCCGTGGACGTCGACGAGGTTCTCGCTCAGTTTCTCTTGTCCCTCAACAAGTATTACGACGACAGGTTCAGCAAGCAGTTTGAACTGGCGCACTACGACGAGTACTACTTCTGCAAGGTTTGGGACTGCACGCCGGAGCTGTCGAACGACATCGTGCACCAGTTCTTCGACTCGCATCACTTTCGAGACGGGATCGTTCCCGTGCCCGGGGCGCTAGGCGCGCTGAGGAGGCTGCAGCATAAGTGTGACCTTGTTGTCATCACTTCCAGGCAGAACGCCATCCGCGAGGCCACGGAGAGGTGGGTCGCGAAGCACTACCCCGACGTGTTCGGGGACCTGTACTTTTGCAACCACTTTGCGCTCGACGGGGAGAGCGTCAGCAAGGCCGACATGTGCGCGAGGGTGGGAGCGGACCTCCTGATCGACGACAACCCAGGGTACGCCTTGGACTGCGCCGAAAGCGGGCTGGACGTCATCCTGTTCGACTACCAGGGCACCTACCCGTGGAGCAAGGCCTGCGCGGACCACGAGAGGATCAGCAAGTGCGCCGACTGGGAGGGCATCCTGGCCAAGGTGGACGACCTGTACTTTCTGCCTACTCTGCCCCCGATCGAGGGCTGAGGCCGACGCAAGGCAACCTGCGAACCTGTGAATACTAAATCTCTTGTGACCTTAGAAGCGAAAAGACTGACGGAGAGGACCCCCAAAACAAAAACAAAACTGCTGAACATTAAAAAACGTGTGTGAAATTACATCAGGGTCTCTTCTCAAAGCAGGGACTCCAGCGCCTCGGCGGCGAAGAGGGAGAGGTACAGCGTCGCGGCCACGTTGCCGTCCGGGGTGAGCATGGGGATCTCCTCCTCCGAGAGGTCCCTTGCGTCCTTCAGGATGTCCATCAGGCTCACCTCGCAGTACGCGATGTCCTGGAACTTGGACTCTCCCTCGCCTGGCTGGGAGCCCTCCCCCTTCCCCTCCGCGACAAGGCAGAACGGGATGCTGCTCTCCACCTCGTTGCCGTCCGCGACGAGGGTCAGCAGGTGCTCCCTGATGCCGACCTGCGCCTCGCCCTCGAGGCTGAAGACCTGGGTGTGGGAGAAGTCAACAGTCTTGCTGATCTTTGGCCGCATCGGCGTGCACTGGCTCTTGGCGTCCACATAAGTAGTCATGAAGTCGAAGACCACGCAGAGCTGCTCGACGGCAGAGTCCGCCATCATGTTCTCGGCCAGGACGACCTTGGACACGTGGATCACGATGTTGGAACTGAGATCCGGGAGCTTCATCTGGGCGGAGGGCACGTCCACGAACGAGCTCTTCTCCTGTCCTAGGGCCGGCATCGGCAAATCCAAGGCCAGATCCGGCTCGGCCGTTCTCGCCTCCATCGCCAGCTGGGCCTCCAGCTCCTGCAAGTCCTCCTCCTCGTCCACGCCGACGATCTCACTCTCGTGGACGATCTCAACATTGCCACCATCCTCCTCTGGCGCGGTCTTCGCTGGCTCCGCCATACTCGTCTCCGCCGGCCGCTGAGCCTCCAGCTCCGAGGTCTCTAGCTTCACCATCTCGGAGAGCGCGGTGTACTCCTCGATCTGCCTCTCCTGGGCCTCCTGCTGGCTCGGCTCCGGCTCGTCGGCCGCCGCCAGCTCCGGCTCCGGCTCTGGCTCCGGGAATGCTGGGGCGTCCTTCTTGGATGCCATCTTGTCCACCCACTGCATGGAGACCGTGACCTGGCCGACGTCTCTGTCCATCGTGGAGCGCAGGGAGAAGGAGCCGCTGATCGGAATGCCGTCCGCCAGGGACCTCATGTCGATCCTACAGTCGCCTATCAGGCTGCCCTCGAGGGACTCGCCGTCGTGGAAGCACTTGAGCTCCAGAGTCGCAGAGTGCAGGGCGTCCCTGAGCTCCGGGGTCCACTTGGCCTTGATGAAGTTCTTGTCCTTGAATACGGGGTCCCTTCCCGTCCCGAACACCGTGTCGTGCTCCGGGAAGTCCAACAGCTTGTAATTGAAGTAAGGCACGATGTCCTCGCCCTTGGTATTGGACATCTCAAGCCCAGCGCAGCTCTCCACAACGATCTCGATGCCGGTCGCCACATACCCTGGGCTGTCCAAGTTCATGTCAGGCAGGGACGACCTCGAGTCCACCTTGATCTCCCTCACAAGGTTGTTCTGGAACTCGATGCTGTAGAAAAGCTTTCCGAGCAGCTTGCCACCGTCCCCAAAGACGTCACAGGCCCTCAAGTCTCCTGTGTACTTCTCAGAGAGCATCTGCCTGAGAGGACTTTCTGCAGCGCCGATCACCTGGTAGTCCAGTCCGCTCACCTTGTTCACCTCCACAACGACATTCCTGGAGTTCATGTACCCAATGAAGAAGTTGTCCACCGCCACGACGAACTGGAAGCTCGTGTCCAGCCTTGGCTTAAGCCCCTGCACCACGTCGCTGGTCTGCGGCTCGTGCTCGTAAAAGTCGACCACCAAGAAAGACGAGGTGGAGGCATCAAAGCCCGAGTTCTCGACGTAGGACACGCTGTGGACGGACAGGATCAAGAGGTCCTCGTTCTCCTTGAGCTCGATGTCCTGAAGGATATCCTCGTCCTTTCCTGGCTTGTTGGACTTTTCGACGATTTCCCCACTCAGGCACAGCTTGGCCTCCAGCTTGCTGATCCTCTCCTGCTTCATGGTGAGCTCGTTCTGGTACGCGCCTAGCCTCTTGTCGTACGAGGCCTTGGCGCTCTCGAGCTGGTTCTTCAGGGATTCGTTCTCCGCGACCAGGTTGGTGCACCTCTGCTCCTCGTGTCTAAGGACGAGGTTGAGTTTCTCCAGCTCCAGGGTCTGCTTTGCGTACGCCTCTTGCAAGTGCTTCAGCTCGTAGTTCATCTCCTTGTCCGATCCCGTGACCGCCACACCCATCATCGCGGACTCGATGGGGTCGTTTGGGTCCAGCTCGGCCAGCTTGGCCTCATCGTTCTTGAGGGCCTGGTACACCTTGAGCTTCTCATTCGCGGCATCCAGCTCGATCTTGATCCTGGCAACCTCCTTCACCGCGTTGTCCCTCTCCACCCTCACGGAAAGCATGTCGGACCCGGAGTACGACCCCGCACTCGCCATCTCCTTTTTCATGCTCGCTAGCTCCCTCCTGAGCTCGGTCTCCCTGAGCTCCGCGGCGTTCCTCTGCTTCTGGTGCTCGATAGCGTCCCACCTAGCGTTCTTGAGCTCGTTAAGAGCGGCCTGCGGGGCCTTGATGGCGCTGCTCATCAGCTGATGGTTCTCCTTCTCCAGCTCCAGGATGTCCTTCTGGGCCTGCTCGAGCATGGGCTTCAGGTCCCTGCTGCCTTGGATGTCAAACACTAGCTTTTTCTGCTCGACCTCCAGCATCATGCAGTGCTTCCTCTCCTCGGCGAGTTTCTTGTTGGTCTCTTCGAGCTGCTCCACCAGGCGCTTCTGGGCGATCTTCATGTCCTCCACCATCCTCTGGGAGTCGCCGTACCTGTTCTCCAGCCGGTCGATCTGCCTGCGCGCGACAGCAATGTCGGAGAACTGCTTGTCGGTCGGAAGATCGGGCATCCCCAGCTGGAATGAGGTGGGCTCCGTCAGACCGAGGTTCCTCTGGATGGCCGACAAGGACCTCTCCGGTGGCTCGTGCTTCGCCTTCTTCGGCAGCTTGCTCTTGTCGACCGCACCAAAGGCCACGAGGACGTCCAAGAAGGTCGTCTTCCCCTGGGCGGCCACGTCCTGGGCCTGGATCCTGGACAGGCACACCCTAACGTCGCTGCTGGACAGGGTGGGCACCATCGTTCGCAGGTACTTGGAGACCCCGCGGAACGACATGTGACCGTTCTCGTCGCACTGCTTCTTAAAAGTCTTCCTGGCCTCCTGCTTCCTGAACAGAAGAACGTTAAGGACTTTGTCTTGCACCGTGGCGAACCGCATTCCTCCGCCTTCAGACTGCTGCGCGGTGGCCGTCACATCCCTCAGGGCGGACATCATGTCCGCGTAAGACACCTTGCCCTTGCCGAGGACGTCGAGGCACGCTCTAAAGTAGTCCGTCTCGGCCTCGCTTGGGTCCCCCAACACGTTGGAAACCAGGCTGACAATCCTCTCCAGGGGGACCACACCCTTCTGCCTGTTGTCAAGCTCCTCGTACAGTTCGATCAGACGCTTTCTATGCGACTTGAGGTAATGGTCGAGGGTGACCAGGAGGTTCCTGCTGGGCTCCGCCTTCTGGTACTGGCCGTCAGAGAGGACGCCGTAGGGCTTGAGTTTCCCCTGGATGAGCTGGTACAGCTTCATAGACTCCGAGTGGAGGATGAAGTCCGTTCCCTCGACGTCCACGTACTGGAAGGCCGAGTCGGTTGGGCCGGCGCCTGAGGACTCGGACGACGCCTCGACCTTCCTGGCCGCTGCCCTCACGGCAGACTTGATGTCCTGGGAGTTCCTCAGGCTCCTGGACGTGGGCCCACCTCCCTTGACGACGTGGTTCCTGAAGTTGCGGAGCTTCGCCGACGAGTCTGTCTTGCTCTTGTACTCCTTCACGAGCTTCTGAAAGTGCAGGACCTTCTGTTTCTCCCTCTCGGCCTTCTGGTGGAGCTGCTCATTCTTCTCCTCGAGCTCGCCCACCCGGAGCTCGGTCTGCAGCAGCTTGCTCTGCAGGTCTGTCGCCGCGTTGCTGGCGAATGGGCCGGACCCGATCTTCCTGACCGCCTTCCTGGACGCGGCCTCCGTCCTGATCAGCTTCGTCTGGAGCTTTTTCAGCTGCAGCTCCTGGTCTCGAACCGTCCTCTTGAGAGCGAGGTTCTCATCCCTCAGCTTCAGCACCCTCTCCTCCGACATCTTGCCTCCTCTTGCCGCAGGTCTCCTTATTGCTCCTGGGTACTCCCCGTCACAAGCCCGGCCCCGGCTTCGAGCTTGGTGTCTGGCTGGCACGTCAACCCCCCACCAAGTCACCTCCTTGAGGGAGCCATGGGCCCGCTCCAGGCTCTCTGCGCTCTGCCACTTCACTGCAGATGGCCTGTCCCTCGGGGTTTCGGCTTTTTTTTTTTTGAATTTCGTATTTCGTGGAAAACTTTATGATGGAAATGTTGTTTGTCTTTGAAATTTTTGCATCCTGTGACATATGTGCTCAAATCGTACACAAAATTAAGACCAGCTTCGCCATCGGGGGGTGAGCATCGCGTGAGCTTCTTCTTCTGTACAAACGCGGTCTTGCGCCCCGCACCGTCCTTGCGCATCCAATTCGGGAGCCACGCTCCCGAACTTCGTCTCACAACAACAGGATGGATGTGGGTGAATTGTTGGAGGACGGAAAAGGGGAGACTTTTGCGAGCGTTTACGCACACAGGCGAGGGGCCAGAGCGGTTCAGGCCGGCAAGGGCGGTGCGCGCGAAAGCGGACCCCCTGGGTGGAATCACGCGGCCTCCTTTGGCGCGAAACCGCTGTTCGGGCGCCCTTGTCCAAGTTGCGCTTTCACGCAGGAGCGAACCAAGATGAGAGCTTTGCACGAGTAGGAGTGAGGTCCGAAGCACGCGTCGTACGAAATGGTGGCCTCCGACGACGTGGGCGCCAACTTGTGCGCGGACGCGGCGGCGGCGTCTTTGATGAGCCTCGCGCGTCGGCCCATGGTGAACGTCATGAGCATTATGGAGAACAGCAAAAGGGTGGAGAGGAATCAGAGGCAGACGAAGGGTCGGCAGGCGGGAAAGGCGAAGATAGTGGCGGGGAAGACTCGTGCGAGCAAGCCCCCGGCGAAAGGGCCTCCCAACCGCAAGGACGTCGGCTCTGCTTCGGCCCAGCATGCGGTAGACCTGGGGAAGAGGCCCGAAAAGTCTGTCGAATTCGAAAAGCCCGTCGAGGCCGAGGTCATTGCCTCCGCGAAGCAATTCTCAGCTAGGCAGCAGAGACTTATGGAGCGCAGGAAAAGAAACGCGGCGGTGATGGGCAAGAAGGGCAATGCGCTCAAAGCCAGCAACGCGAACTCGCGGCAAAAGGCCGATTCGGTCAGCGCGAGGCAGACGAAGGGGCAACAAGGCGAGGTGGCAAAGGCACCTCAGCCCCAACCTGAGTCTTCAGGGGGAGACAAGGGGAAGAAGAGGAAGATGTTTCCTCCGTCAGCCATGTGCGTTGATCTGGAGCACAGAAGGGCCACGGAGGTCGCGAGGGCGGGCAGTGGGGAGAAATCGGGAGCACCGCCGGAGAACGTGGTGGACTTGACCATTGACGACGACGAACTTGACATTGAGGCCACGAGCACTGCGAAAGCTTACAATCTTGGAAGTCTGCCCTTCTGGGAGACTGCCCTTCTGGGAAGAAGTCTTGGAAGTCGCTTGACGAAGCGAGCACGTTTCGTTAAGAGTGACGGGATGATTGCCCAGATGGTCGCGAAAGGCCCTCGCAACAACAAGGAGGTGCAGATTTCAAAGTTGTCCACTGAGAAGGATCTCTCCCGTGCCTGCTCGCAGATGATCAGCAGGCTCGCAGAGCTTCACAGTCACTTGTTCAATGGCTCGCTCGAGCAAGACTGCAGTGTTGTGGGCGACCAATTCCCCTCCTTTTTCGTGAATGAGGAATATGCTTCGGTACGCGGGCCAAGAAGCGGAGACACGAGGGCCGTGCAACCTGAGCCGAGCAAGAGGACCGGACAAGCTGCTATGCCAGTGAGCGCGGAGAAAGCTACCACCAAAGGAGTCTCAAACTCGTTACGGGCAGCGATGATGCAAAGGGGCTCTATCCACTCTATCGCACTGCTATCGATGGAAGGGAAGGAGAAGACGAAGGAAAAAACAAGGCTCGCTTCCATACCACCAGCTATGATGGGACATGATGGGAAGAATACTTCAGGAAAGTTTCAGCCGTTTTAGCGTGTGCGAAGAACAATGGAAGACAAATTCCTTTTATTTTTTTGTACACTACTACTACCACTGTAAATCCAAAAAGTGTCACACAGTTGCGGCGCCAAAGAGGTCCTATAGGCTTCGTAGGTTAGAAGAAGAAAGCAGCGGACTGTCCCGTGTTCCCGTTTCTTCGGACGGCGCACCAGGACGCCGGCGACATCGCTATCAGGTCTGAGCATTTTATTCTTGTGCAGAAAGAAGTCGACGTGAAGACCTTCCAGACCCGTGCGTCAAATAATACTTTCCCTCGATGTGCTCTTGCAGCTCCAAAATGAAGCGTTGTTCGAGTTGGCTTTTTCGCGTTGGGAGCACCGTCGCGGTAGGCCTCCTGCTCCCCCGCGGCGAGGGAGTTCTGTATACTTTTCCCTAAAGCAAGCATCTCTTTCAGACTCCGTCCCTTCGAGCCAACAAAAAAAGTTCTGATACAGTACGCGCCCTCTTCCCTCAATTTTCTTTTTGTTGGTTTTCCACATTTTATCTATTGCTTCAAGAATATACGCGATGTTTCCATTGAGGTTCCATGAAAAAAATATGGCGAAAGCAAGTGTCACCCCATCCTGGTACGAAATCCTGGTACGAAATACATGAATCGTCTCCAATTCGTTTCTTTTTTCGCCGATTGTAAGGAACATCATGTTTGTATTTTAATTTTATTCAATTCACCTGACTCTTCATGTTTGAATACTTTCCAGTTCCCAATAATTACTTACAGTCTCTACAAAATGCGTTGACAAGAAGGGCAACACAAAATGATGAAGCGAGGACAGCATACATGTTAATCCTTGTTTTGTCAATTGCGCCTGGCTTTTCTAAGACAGCGGCAAGACGTACTCTCGAATATCGCGAAGAAAAATAAAACATCCTTTTGGTGGAAGCGAAATTAACGATAATAATGAGAATTGCATGCAAGCATAAGACTGAAGAAAATACCGACATATTCCACTCCACATGCAGCAGTAATTGTATATGATTAGACTGAGACGACGAGTAAAGATACACTGAATTGGTCCTTTGCAGTCTTGCGATGCAAATCGTGTCAAAACACATTATGGTGCATATTATTCGCCGGGACCGTTTTTCAGATTGACGTTGTCGTTGTCAATCTGAATATTTTTCCGATGTGAATTACATGGGGATCCGCAGCCACAATAATGGAAGCAGAACATGAATCATCTGAATATTGGCATCTGGATATTATTCAATGAATTGCTTTCCTTCCAATCATTAAAATTCTAAGCAGTGATGTGTTCAGCCGATTCATCAGTGATGCAATGATAAAGAGCGAGACGTTTGTGTTTGAGGATTTAATGTGGTTGAAAATAGAACTCAATTGCTTATATAAATGTCATTTCGCAACACCAAACAATGCCGTGTAAGCAAAGTTCTTTTCGTTGAATAATCATGTGTCACGCTGCTTTCGCCATAACATTTCTATGAATAGGGGGCTTCCGGCAGACCTTTTTTTTTTATAACTTGTTTCCCCCCAAAATGTCGCTTGTCGCAAAACAAGCTAAGCGACAATTCTACAAGCCCGATTTTGAGTTTTTCCCCCGCGGGGATGTCGCGAAGCGATGAAGTGGTATAAACAGGCTGTATAAAACGGGCCCGATAAGCCCCCTTATGTTTCGTGTTGTGTTTTATGTCTACCAGAGAAGCAATCAATGGAATGTCGAAAACCGACATACTGCGCCGGAATATTTTCCGACGGGATCTTGCGAGAAACTGACGGAGGCCTGTGAGAGATGTCTTAGATAAACGTTTTGGGAAAAGAATATCAATTTTCCTCACTGACACAGGAGCAGGACGGCGTTCCGATGTGGGAAAGCTGGCTCGAACAGCGCTTCAATTGGGAGCACAAAGAGCACGTCCAGAGGAAGTTTAATTTGACGCACGGCCTGGGAGATCTCAGTTCCTGCAAGAGAACAAAGTGCTAAGGTCGGACAGCGATGTCCAGGTGCACTTTCCAAAGAAACGGACGCCATGGGCAGCACTCCTTCTGCTGGCGATCGTCATGGATTGCTTCAGTGCCCTGCGTCATCACAAAGAAGGAAGGCGTGGTACGCTTGTATCGGAAAACAAGAAAAAAAAAGTGTTTGTTCATGGTTTGTTGCAGAGAGCGCCCCGCTTGGTGGGGTGCTCTCATGAAACTTGCGCAGTGGAAAACTGGCAAATTCAAGAACTCAAAGATGAGCTATTCCTTTAAAAGGAGCTAAGCTGCTTGGTCAAGTCAACTCTCTACTCAATCAAGTACCCTCAGTACCCCACTGACACCGACTCCCTCCCCACTCCCAAAATATAATCACCTCCTCTTTCACGCAACGAGAATTCCCGTTCCTTTTTTTTTCGATGTGAACATGGGCTTTCGTAAGAAGACGTTACTTTAACTGAGCTCACGAATACGCGACTGCGTCTCACAAAAATATCAACACTAGGTTTCCCAGGCCGCGTCGCGCCTTGCGTGCATCGACACCGGGAGAGAGCAGAGCCGCGCGCGGCGAGGATGGTGAGGGGTCGCCGAACCGCGCCGACCGCGCCGACCGCGCCGTCTCACCCGTGCCGACCGCGCCGTCGCCGACCCGCGCAGAAAAATGTTTGCACTCCTCACGTCCGACCGAAGAAGGCGTTCAAGGTGAGTACTCCTTCTCTCTCTCTCTCTCTCTCTCTCTCTCTCTCTCTCTCTCTCTCTCTCTCGCCTCTCGTTCCGCCACCCCCTCGCGTGCTGACTCCCAACACGACAACCATACAGCTCTTCGCTCAGGCGGCAGACAGCACCCCGCAGACTGCCTTGCTCATCGAGTTCGACAACGAGAGCGACAACGGGGCGACCATCGTGAGCATCGAGGGGGAGAACCAGTCAGACCTCCTGGTGAGCGTCACCGGCGCCTTCAGTGCCCTGGACCTCCTGGTTCTGGACGCCATGATCAAGACGGAGGAGGGTCGGGTCATGGACGTGTTTCGGGTCACGACGGGTAGGGGCGAGCAGATCGAGGAGGACGACTGGGGATCCGTCAGACAGCACGTGCTCTCGGCGTGCTCCAACTCCAGCAGGAGCAGCAAGCCCGCCATCTACGGCGTGGCGGCGGAGTCCGAGGAGACCAAGCAGCGCCCCATGTCCATGGCCAACTCCAACTCCAACAACAACACCTTCGTGGAGGCCGAGCTGAACAACATTGAGAACACCGCCGCGGACCTGGAGGCCGCGGCCAAGGACATGCAGCAGTCCGCCGCGGACCTCGTGAGGATCGAGCAGGAGCTGGCGTCGACCAAGAAGGCGGCGAGCGCGATGGCGGTGGACGGGGAGGGCAACATGTCCGCCGAGCAGGGGGTGGACGCTCAGCAGGTGATGGCCCAACTCTCCGCCAGGGCTGAGGCGGCCGCCATACTGGAGAGGCGGATGGCCGCCATGGAGGCCCTCCTTTCCGCCAGGCGGAGTCCGGAGGGCCTGTCGGTGACGGGCCCGTCCAGCCAGAGGGGCGGGGGCGCCGAGGGCAGGTTCGTCATGGGGAGCGGAGGCACAGGTACCGGGCCCGCCGCCGGGTCGGGGTACGAGGTCTTCCTCCAGGCCTTCAACTGGGAGTCCTGCAAGCACAACTGGTACAAGGTCTTGATGGAGCAGTGCTCCGAGTTCGCGGAGGCCGGTTTCACGGCGCTGTGGCTCCCGCCGCCAACGGACAGCGTCAGCCCGCAGGGCTACCTGCCCAGGGACCTGTACTGCCTGGACAGCCAGTACGGCAGCGAGGCGGAGCTAAGGGAGCTCGTGAAGACCATCCAGTCCAAGGGCCTCAAGGCGATGGCGGACATCGTGATCAACCACAGGTGTGCCCACTACCAAGACGACCAGGGCCGGTGGAACCGGTTCGGCGGCAGACTGGCTTGGGACAACAAGGCCATCTGCTCCAACAACCCGCAGTTTGGCGGGACGGGGAACTTGGACTCCGGGGACGACTACGAGGCCGCCCCGAACATCGACCACACCCAAGAGTTCGTGCAGAAGGACCTCATGGGGTGGCTCAACTACCTGAAGAAGTCCATCGGGTTTAACGGCTGGAGGTTTGACTACGTCAAGGGCTACGGCGGCAAGTTCACCAGGCTGTACATCGACGGCAGCGTGCCCGAGCTCGCCATCGGCGAGTTCTGGGACTCGTGCGACTACACGGACGGGGTCCTGGACTACAACCAGGACAAGCACAGGCAGAGGACGGTGGACTGGTGCGATCAGACGGGGGGCACGTCGGCAGCGTTCGACTTCACGACCAAGGGAATCCTGCAGGAGGCTGTGGGCAGGAACGAGAGGTGGAGGCTGGTGGACGCGGAGGGGCGGCCGCCGGGGGTCGTGGGCGTGTGGCCCTCCAGGGCCATCACCTTCATCGAGAACCACGACACGGGGTCCACCCTCGGGCACTGGCCCTTCCCCTACCACGGCCTGCACGAGGGGTACGCATACATCCTGACCCACCCGGGCACTCCCTGCGTGTTCTACGACCACTACTTTCAGAGCGACCAGGGGCTCAGGGACTCGATCAAGAAGCTGCTGAAGATTCGCAAGCAGTTTGGCATCCACTCGAGGAGCAAGGTGAAGATCCTTCAAGCGGTGGCCGAGGCCTACGCCGCGAACGTGGACGACAAGCTCACCGTGAAGATCGGCCCAGGGGACTTCACGCCAAACTCGGATGGGAAGGACGATTGGGTCCTGTGCTGCAGCGGCCCCAGCTTTGCCGTGTGGCACAAGAAGGGAGCCATCGTCTTCTCCAACCTGTGAGGACCGGGGGATGAGAGAAAAGCGGAAAGGACAGCAAAAACAAACTAAAAAAAAAAATCATTCTTTTAACGCCACGCAGCAGCGCTTTGTCATACAAACAAAAGTGTCAGCCCGCCTTCCTTCCTCCGCTCGCCGCTCACAGCTTTGACGGGTAGAGCTGAGACCTGAGGTGGGTGGCCACGCCCTTGAGGCACTCCCTCGCGTAGGCCATCCTGCCGTACAGGTACGTGACTCCGTGGTGTGCCCTCCACTCCTCGACGCACACACTGACCCCGTTCTCCCTGAGCCTTCTCGCATAGTCCCTTCCCTCGTCCCGGAGCACGTCAAAGTGGCACAGGCCAAAGTACGCCGGTGGGAGTCCCTTGAGCGAGGCGTCGGGGGCGAGGACGGGGGACAGCCCGACGTCTGTGCCATCCGCGCTTTGACCGACATAGCACTCCCTGAAGTAGAGCATCGCCTTGAAGGGGAGCGTGTAAAAGTCGTCCCGGCCAAACTCCTCGATGGACTTGTAAGCCGGGTTCCTCGGGCCCAGGTACACCGACGGGAAGAGGAGAACCTGGAGGCAGGGCTGGACGGGGGCCTTCTCGGCGAGGAGGCGCTGGCACAGGGCAGCAGAGATGGAACCCCCGGCGCTGTCCCCGCCCACGGCGATCCTCGCGGGATCCCACCCCCTCGCCGCGCACGACTCGGCGACCCACCTGAAGGAGGAGAGGGCGTCCTCCGTGGCCGCGGGGTGCGGATTCTCGGGGGCGAGCCTGTAGTCCACAGAAACCACCACGCACTTGGCCCAGTGGCACAGGTGGGTGAGGAACCCCTCCACGGTGTTCAGGTTGCCAATCACCCAACCCCCGCCGTGGTAGTACACCAAAACGGGCAGCGGGACGCCGGCGTCCGCGAGCTCCTTGGGCGTGTAGATTCTGGCGCCGATCCACCGCTGGTTGGGCGCGGCGACCCCCGGCGCAGCGGGGAAGCTCACGTCCTCCGACCGCACGTCCCTGTGCTTGGGCCTGCGCAGGAGCCTCTCGAACCACTTCCTGCCCCGGGCCAGGTCCTTGCGCATCAGGTCCACCAAGTTGAAGTTCTTCTCCTTCGACAGGAGCCTCCCCAACTGCAGCACGATCTGCGTCTTGGTCTCCAGCTCCACGCCCTCCTCGCTGGTGCGCTTGCCGTAAAAGCAGTTCAGAACGGGCTCGGACGCCCCCGTGGGAAGGCCGAAGAGGAAGGCCAGCGCCGTCATCTCGCACCGCCTGCTGAGGCTCTGGAAGGCCCTGCCGAAGCACGAGGACGAGGACGATGATGCGTCATCCGAAGACGAGGAGGAACCTTGGTGACGACGTTGGTGGTGCTGGTTCTGCTGCCCGCGAGACGAGAGCAGGGCCTTGTCCGACCGCTCCGTGGACGACGTCGAGGTCGACTCCGCGCCGGCGGGCTCGAGGCTCGAGCTGGGCGAACCATCTACGCGATTCGCCGCCATCTCTCCTCCGGGGTGGTTTGGGTTCGGGGCGGTCGGGCGCTTTGATTGCGCACCTGCTGGGCGCACCTTGGAGCTCCAAAACGTTTTCTTTTCCTCGACTTTTCGCGCCAAAGCGACGTCCTCAAGGCCCCGAAAATCCCCGGAACTTTTCCGTTGGGAAATCTCGCAGTCAAAAAATATCGTGTATCCTGAACGGCTTGACCAGTTGTATTTGTTCTACTCGCGTTTTCTACTCTGGTTTGCGCGATTAATTCTTATCTTGATGGTCGGTGGCCACGGGGCCCAAAGGTGTGTTCGTGTGAGAGCTCGCGGAGGCCACGCCCGCGATCGATCGCGACGAGAGCCCCACCCCAACGTGAGCGGCGCGCCAGCAAGCTGTATCGCTCGGCAGGAATCAGAGGAAGGGGCCGCGACCCATAACAGTCAAAACAACCACAACAAGAATCACCAGCGACCTGGTTCGCCGACACGTGGGCGGAGAGAGGGGGGAAGACGAGAAGACCCTACTAGAGAGCCTATTAGGATGAGCTTCCTCAAGGGTTTCCTTCGCCAGCACTCGGCAGCGGCCAGGG